>Ga0210059_1011985_pt1 | contig 13180 bp, 10 predicted proteins | sample Ectturendosymbi2_FD_188042 | JGI IMG/M metagenome (GOLD analysis project Ga0210059, IMG submission 188042) | Ecteinascidia turbinata endosymbiont from Florida, USA - Sample 2 (SPAdes) (version 2) | ecosystem: Host-associated > Tunicates > Ascidians > Unclassified | place: Key West, Florida...
CCAGTGCACCGGGAATGCCCAGTGCACCGGGAATGCCCAGTGCACCGGGAATGCTCAGTAAGACTTCCATTTCTGGATGGCATGGGCGTCGGGAGAGGGTGGCAGGGGGTCAAGGCCCCCCTCCAATTTGAAATTTTCCTATTTAACTTTTAGTAGAAAATGGTTGTTCTCTTAGTTTCAAGTCGGTAAAAGGAAAGTTTACCACTGTTGCCCTCCAGAAAAATCCTTCTGACGCCCATAGCTGATGATGGGAAAGGGTGTCGCGAATTTTTCGAGCGGGGTCCTCTGTCTAAAGCCCGAGCGCGGTCCTTGGTATGACGCGCGCGATGGTTTTGATTATTTGCGCATTTCATGGTAGTGGGAGTCAAGTTGGGGAGAAATTTTTCGCGCCGTTTGCGCAGCAGCTTTAGCGATAGCAGGGGATACCACAGGAAACGTTCATGCGAACACATTTGTAAAGCAAATGTCAAGCATTGAGTCTATTGCATGATCACTACACCTGAGAAGGAGACACTGTGTTGCTTTACATTAGTGGTGAAATGGAAAACAGTGCAGATGATGAAGACGACACCCAGCGAACGCAAAACCTTTTTGCAAGTTACACAATTTCATCGCTTAAGTGGCCAACAAGTAGATTGAAACAATATTAGATCCTCACCTGGCAATATATTGCTGTGCTGACTTGTGTCGTTACGTAGGGAACGTTACCATCGGAAAGAATCTTTTCCAATTTCTCAACCTCAAAGTCTCTCAGATAAAAAAGGCAGTCACGAGGGTGATGGGCGTGCAACCCCATTCTTGAGCACGTCGACAAAACGGTGCATGCCTGATCGCAAGTGTGACAGTTTACACAAACTGCGTAAAATTCATTTCATCAAATCATGTTAATTCAAGAAAAAAACTGAACCCGAGTTCCTGCTTCAGTCACTCAATGTCGTTTCCTCCGCTCCGAAAGCATACCCTCTTGTTACGTTTTGTAAGCATGAGCGTCGGAAGGATTGCTTCCAGGGGTGACCGCTTTTGGATTTTTCCGAAGTTTTTCTAGGGGGCGGGCAAAATTGGTGAAATTTGTTTTTTCCCATTCGAAACTAAAACAACATTTTTTGCTATACTTTTTGAAATACAGGGGGGCCAAGACCCCCTGCCCCCCTTCCGACGCCCATGTTTGTGAGACTGACGTTAACACCCAGTGACGTCAACACCCAGTGACGTTAACACCCAGTGTCAGATGCAAATATTAATGTTCAAAAGAACTAGGTGAGTCCAACGTCGACGACATCATGTCCAACACTTTCATGCTTTACCAATATACGGTGAAGACAAGTAAATTTTCTTAGGCAGGTCCTTTTGAAACTAACTATATACTGACTCAGCAACACCATTACGCTGAGTCACCAACATTATTATACTGAGTCACGAATACTATCATGCTGATTCAGCAACACTATTAAAGCTGATTCACCAACACTATGCCGTCTTTCTTTCAACCTAATATTGAATTATAAAATATTGTTTGACACGAATTTTGCGAAGTCAACAGAAAGCAGTGCAAGTAGCAAGAATAGGCGAGGAGCAAAGTTGGCGCTCTGACAGGCAACAGAGCGCACATAACTCACCCTTCCCTGCTTGAAAGGTCGCTTGCATCCACTGCAGAACTGAAACGAGCACATCAGGCATTTGAAATGCATGCACCCACCTTTGGCAAGAGCGTAACGGAACTTGCAGTTGGGACAATCTGCGAACAATGCTTCATCTCAAAATCCCCATCATCTTACAAGTCTTGACACTGACGACTCCGAGGCTTCGATTACGATTTTTGTTGTAGAACGCGAGCTTTCTTGCTTTCTATATTTGTGCCACCACCCACTTCACTGATTAAGGTTGTTAACTCGGGCTCTTTTCATTGGGCCTTGTCACTGTTCATAAATTGTCGTTTCATGCCTGGCCTTAGGCGTTCATGTTGCAGGTGACTTGAATCAAAAGCATCGCCCGAAGTAGATGTTCTCTCGACTTCGTTCGCTAGCGCTTTACGCTGTATGCACACGGCATGTGTCCCTGTGCGTTTTTTGAGCGTATGCGTCTGATTTCGTGACGTCACGTCCTTTTCTGATGCGTCTGGTATGGTCTGCGTTCGAGTAGGAACCTGCTTCTATATTGAGGCATCGGACTCACCGCTCTGACTCACTTTTGCTCGAACGCAGACCATACCAGACGCATCAGAAAAGGACGTGACGTCACGAAATCAGACGCATGCGCCAAAAAACGTACAGGACGCATGACGTGTGCATACAGCATCACTCGGGCTCAATCCGTTAGAGCTTTTTCGCTGCCCTATGCAATTAAGTATTTTTTGAAATATAATTCACATCAGATTTTAATAGATTTGTATAGAAAGCAATAGATTTGTATAGAACATTGAATTTAAATTCCAAACCAATGGACAGTCCCCATTTCGAGAATTTCAAACGAACGATAAATTGTCCAGCAACTCGGGCTAATGTGAGTGAGCCTAGTAAGCAGAGGACTAGCTGGCGTTATCATTGCTTTGTGACGTACGTTACCAACAACGGAGAAGATATCATGAGAACTTCTCGTTTATTGTTACGTAACTGACGTCACAGAGCAACAATAGCGTCAGCCAGAATGAGAGCAAATGCAAATTTCAGTGACGCAAGCCTCGAACGGTTTGTTAAGTCAGTCAGAATAATCGTATGATGAGCCCGAGTGACGCTGATCACCTGGAGTCGCCCCTGAGTCTTGATCAGCAAAGAGTGAAGCCGCAGATATATCGCGAACAATCTTTCACGAAATCACTTGGCATTGTTTTACTAGTGATCGGGAAACTGCTCCTACGTAAGTATTTCGACTGAAGTTCAAACCTATTCCGTTTTCCTTCAGGTGAGCCGCGAGTCCGGCCGCTTGGAAGTCAGGGTCGTTCAACTGCTTCCATTCAAGAAACGCTTGGCAGGAAATCCCCTCGTGCTGCTCCTCCCACGGCTTCTTGCAGTTGTAACAAGTCGCCTGGAGGAAAAGCAAGCTAAGTTAGAGAAACAGAGATACAAGAACGTTTCACCAGAAAAAGACCAGAGGCGACTTCATAAAAAAAAAACTATTTGAAATAGTTTTTTTTTTTTTACTTTTGAAGAAAAAGCTTTTGTTTTAGATTTAGCGCATTTTTGTGTCAGTGAGTTGATCAAAATTAAAGAGACCATGGGTGGCGATAGCTCAGTGCAGAAGTGACCGCCTCTCAATGGAAAGGTTGGGTGGTTGATCCACGGTTACTGAGTGAATCGTTGTAACATTCTTTGGGCAAGGAGTGATCACCTAAAAAGGCCCCGACAAGAAGCAAATTCAAGCAATTGCCGTCACCCCGTCAAAAAAGACCACGCATGCGATTTCACAATGGGTTTCTTCCATTGGAAACAACTGGTTTGCCAAAAAGATGAGAAAGAAAACACAGCTAAAAAGCAGGAGGAAGTCCAGCCTAACAATAGAAACGGAACTCCAGCAGTGACGTAACGATCTTCGCAACAGCAAGTAACAAAGCAACGGTGGGTTTTGCAGCAAGATTTAAGTGAATGGGTGAAAAAATCGTTCCTGGCAAATTGAATCGCAAGCTTCGTAGCAGTAACACTTCACATCAATTTGTGACCGACCACTGAGGAACGCTCAATGATTTCAGTCTTCCTTACTTCGGCAGCAGCATTCAGTCAGCTGCAATGTTTATACTGTGTACCAGTAATTTACGCCTATTTTTTTAAGAGAAACAAAAGGCTCCCTCTTGCGGTTGGGCCCAGGACCTGATGACGCAAGCCAAAAAAGTCTAAACCTACCCCTGATATGACGTCACCCACAAAAAGCTTAATCCAAAACTTCCCAATTTCTTATCGAAAGTACTACTGGCTTTCCGCATCTTTAGAGGGTTTGAACATCTCTCTAACTCAAGCTACTGCCGAGTTATTACTTGCCCAACTTGGGCAAATCCCAGGATTCAGGGGGTCAAAAACACTCGTTTCTCTGGGAACAGTGACCTTTTCTGTCCCAAGCATCTTTGCAATAAAAAGGTTCAAGAAGTAGAACTACCGAGATTACCAGTGTATTTCAAGAAACGTAATCGGCTCAAAGTTTGCATAGAACAGTTTTTTAGCATAACTCCATAATTCCTTCTCTAGCTTCGTAATATTTTCTTATGATCCATGTATAACAGCAGCACCGCGGAAAATACGTTTGTGACATGTATTTTTTACAAAAGCTGCAGAAAGTTTTTGGAGTGCGACCAAAACAGACTTCCCATAAAAACTGGCCGGGCGTCCCATCCCCCCCAACAACAGGAAAATCGTGCACAACCCCCTGAACAAACAATAACAACAAATGCTAAAACACGCAATTTAAAATTTACCTGTGATTGGAGGTCGAGAAAATCAGCGGCATGTGAAACAGTGCGTCGTAAACGGTTCATACAGTTTTTGAACAAGTTCATAATCAACACACCGTATCACGGCAGCAGCGACGTACCTTGCGGCAAGCGGAACAGACCATTCTCAAGTTGTTTTCTTCTCGCTCGTACAAGAACCCATTCGTGCACTGCATCAACGTAAACTCGCATTATTCGCACAAAACACATTTCCTGCTGCAGCTTCACGGCGGCGACCTCAGTGCGAAACCAGCATCAGTTTTACAACTTTTTGTTTTCCAAGTTGGCAGCCGAGAAATTATCAGTTTAGTTTTTCACGCATTTGCGCTGGAGCGGAGTTAGGTTGTTGCGTAATCGCTTGCGCTGGTGCGATGCTCGGGTCTGTTACGTGACACCGAATGTTATTTATCCATTCGCGAGAGCTTTGTTTGGAAGATCCAGAAGAACAATTTCTCAGCAATATGAAAACACAAAGTTTATTAAAACAAAAATTACCGAAACATTTTCCGTTTAAAAACAACACCAGAACCAGACATTTCCAACAACACCATTCAAATTCTCACATTAACTCGTGTACTCACATGCGAACTCACATTAACTCGTGTACTCACATGCGAACTCACATTAACTCGTGTACTCACATGCGAACTCACATTAACTCGTGTACTCACATGCGAACTCACATTAACTCGTGTACTCACATGCGAACTCACATTAACTCGTGTACTCACATGCGAACTCACATTAACTCGTGTACTCACATGCGAACTCACATTAACTCGTGTACTCACATGCGAACACCATCGGAAGTTTGGCATTTTCATCAGGGTCTGGTCACGTAGCTTCTGTTGGAAGAGAGCGTGGGACTCATCGTCCAGTCTGTTGCGGATCTGGAACGGGAACCAGCACCACATTAAACAACGGGCGTTTCACAAACAACGGAAAGAAACCATTAAACACCCAATAATCTCGCATTTTTCTGCAGCATGTGTATTTGAGGAACAGCGTTGACACAAAAGTTTTGGAGACATAAGCTAGGTTTTTGAATAAAACAATGTAAGCCTGTAATTTCTGCTTTCGGTGAAACAAAACACTGGTTGACAAGGTCTTCAGGACTGTTAAAATTACACTTATGCGATTAGTGTACACGATATTTCTAACGTAGTTATATCTTTATAAGGAAAATTGTTTGCATAATTATTTTCTCAGCTGTTTAAGCAATTACTTTCAATCTTCTAACATCAGTATGGGATAGGGGTCGGCAACTTTTTTCAACAAAAGAGCCATTCTGCTTCATCCTCCAGCAGATATGACCGGCGAGAAGCCACAAAACGTTGACGTCGTTTTATTTTTCATGCAACTTCATATGGACACAAGCTAAATTGTACTCAACTTAAACCTCAGTAATCATAATAAAATGCAAATTTAAATCCCAAGTTTTGTCAAATCCAGAAAGAGCAACTTCAGAAGCGCTAAAGAGCCGCAGGATACCGACCCCTGGTATGGGGGGTAACAACAAGCCAGCGTATGTTGGCGCCATTGATCAAGAACCTGCTCCGAAACCGAAGCATGCGTTTCTGACGCTGAAAAACTCACCACCACGTCCAAGTAGTTGAAGTAGTTCGTCGCCGCTTCTTCGTCAGCGTCGATATCAGGCATTTTGCACACGGGACAAACGATGTCCCGGATGTGGCCTACGTTTATTTTGAAACGAAGATAACGCGCCAGGCATTCATGACAATATTTGCATTCACTGTCAGTGCATGTGGTCATACATTCAACCTGATGAAACATAAAAATAAGATGAGAATAACAATTTAAAAACCGGCAATGCGAATGATCTCGAAAGCATTGTTTTCAATCCAACATTTTCAAAAAGATAAGATCATTACTTGTAGGGGGGCTGTAGGGAGTGGGTCGAATTTTGAATTGCGTCACCAGATTGGACCAAAGGTTTTCCTTTATTCAACCGCTTTCGAAACCAACCCCAACACAGGAGTTCAGCCAAATTTAAACAAACGTTTATTTCGTTGTAGACAATGCATGACTATTTAAGAGATTCCCACCAGAAGTACCAGTATGGTAAGTATTGAAAAAATTTAAAACCTCCCACAACTATTCGCCGTCTACCTTGCTCCGTGCAAACGTTTCAAGACAGAGCATGCATCTATTCCTCAGGTACTTCATTGCTCCGTCAAGGTTATCTGGAAAAGACTGGGCGGCTTCGACAAAATCTTTCAAATCGTAAGTGCTGAGATCAGTTGTTGAGTCTGAAAACAAAGCAGTCAAATTGTAAATGTTTGCAGATGTCTGGATTAATTGCACGTCGATTAATCCGCGCAACAAAAATAAAATTATGCCTCAAATCAGTGATGTTGTTTTAGTTTCATGTGAAACCCACGCAGATCCGTGTGTGCAAAGGCCACAAATGCGGCTGATTTGTCACATTTTTTTATTTATTGGATGTAAAAGAAACCATTACTCATGTTTTTTGTTTGGAAATCCACAAAACATGGATGATGAATTTCATAACCAAATTGTGACAGTAGCAAGCGCACTGCAAATGCTATTTCAAACCCCTTGATATATTCCGTAATATGCGTGTACGCACAAGTTGTCCTTAATCTACGGCTGGCAAAAAGATCTTGTTGCCAACTGCGGGCCAATCTCTGACCTTTCACTCATTCACAAAATATTTGAAAAACTACTTTATATCCGACTGCATACTGAAATTGAACAGCACAATCTTCTCTGAACACCAATATGGTTTTATAAGCGAATTGTCAACATCTCCAGCTATATATATGACACAATGAAAGTTTTTGCGAAATACAACACAGCAGCCCAGTGGTTCTCGAATGGAGATATGCGTATCCCGTGGGGTACGCATAGGTGCTTTGAGGGGTACACCAATTTTTTAATTGTCTTCATAATGAAATTTTAATGCAAGAGTACAACGAGAGGTACATTTCTAATTAATGCGCTCATGATTGAAGCGAAGAGGTACTTGATAGACAAAATTTTACCCAAAGGGTACATCACTAACAAGTTGACAACCACTGCTATAGCCAACAGTAGTTGGGGAAAAGGTCAGTTACCCGGTAGGTAAATTTGGGGCTTCTCCAGGGCTCTTCCTTTGGGCTCATACTCTTGTTTGTACGTGGATGATCTTCCTACATCGTCAAACTTAAAATCCTACACTTTTTGGTGATGATACATTGTTGACCATATCTAGTGTGGACTCAACCAAATTAGGAGTTGTGAGCTGCAAGTAATTGATGAGTGGATGCAATAGAACAAGTTGTCTGTAAATCACGTAAAAATCACATATATGCTCATCAACAACAAACCTAACCAATCTTTATGATGTTAAAGTTAAAACTAATGACTGTAAAATAAACCACAGGACCTGCAGCAAGTACCTTGGAGCATACATTAATCACATATTTTCTTGGTCAGACCACATACACAACCTTGAAATAAAACTCTCCAGCGGTGTTGAAGTGTCTTATAAGAGAATACGCTTAGTAATAATGTATTGAGATTGTCATCTCCAAAATGCATTTGGTGTCTTGGATGGCGAGCTGGAAAAACTGTCTTGAGTGTTTTTTGCAACGAACAATGACCTACAATTCTTTCAAGTCGCGAGTCTCTCCACTGTACAAAAAGTTAAACTTTCTGAAAGTGAATGACATCAGTATTCCCGAAATAGGCAAATTTATGCAGAGCTTTTCAATGTCGTAACCTTCCTGCTAATTTCTTTAAGTCACTGTCATGCAATCCTTGGAGCTAAAAGAGGTAGATGACATTGGCAATTAGCTTCACTAACTAAAGGGAAAAGGCATGTAAAGCACCTTGGCTCAAAAGTCCTTGACTGCATTGACCTTTCTTTTCTAAAATCTTTCGATTTGTTTTCAAAACGTTGTTATAACGAACTAGTTTCTGCATATGCTGATTGAAGGCACGGTGCTGTGGATTATCGAAGATTAGGGTTGTACAACATCGATTCGATTGCTTTAGTTTATATGCCAATATATCTTTAAGTTTGTTTGTCCTGTATATGTTGTAAACCAAATGTTTCTTGCTCTTTATTTGTTGTTGTTGTTTCCGCAATGCTTTTGTGTTACAGGGACATTGCGGCAAGAGCCCTTCTTCATCATCCCCAATATAGGCTGATGTCCACTGAAGACTCCTGCACCACACTCTATACACGTGTGTTGGTGTTCGCTGGGCAATCACTTCTTGAATGGTACAACACATCTGCAGCATCTGGACGCTAAGCCGCATAACATGAACAGACCACATCCGCAGAAACTAAATCAAGCTGCCAAACGTAGCAGCAAGTTTTTCCACTAAGTGGACGAAAGATTCGATGCTAGGAACGCGTAATAAAATTAAATACACTGTCGGTAAAATATGCGATGTTTAGCTTTAACATTTGTTTATCCACACCCCCAGGTCCGCTCAACGTGATATTTCTCACAGAACGGCAGCAAGATTCAACCTACCGGAACCGTCGTCTGTGACGTTTGGGTCGTCTGCAGTGAAGTGTGACAACAATGCGCACATCATAACAGCAACCGCTTCACTTTGCAACGAGAATGCAGCAATCAGGGCGTGCTGCATTCGCTGCAAGAAAAAATTGATAATGGCAAGATTCAGTCAACACGAACATCCATGGTTCGTTTCTCACTAAAGAAGCTGAAAGACAGAGCAGGGCTACTGCGTGAGTACTGGTCCTTGCTCTTCTCACAGCCATCGACACTTAGCTGTCCAAAAAGTTAAGGAAAACAGCAGAAGCTCAACTAATCTCGAACAAATACCTTTTTACGCAACAAATAAACAAGGAACGCGTATGAGCAGCTAAAAACGCAGCTATCTATTGAAAGCAGCTCTTCCGCACAAAGAATTGGTCACGTTGATTTTACCAAAGTATATATTTTGCCTACTGAGCAAGCATCCTCAGTTGTTTTTCAAGTAGAAGTCGATAAATACAAATTTGAGAACTACTTCCAATTTTTTTCGAATTCTTCAAGTGGGCGTTAGAAGATAACAATCAAATCTTGTAATAATCAAATCTCAATCATGACAAAATGGCACAGGAATTACAGGCGAAAAGTTTGTTACCAGTTTGTCCTTCATTGCAAGCAAGTCGTTGATGGTTAGCAACGTTTCATCAAACTCCTCGTTATCTGAAAGAAAACCAACCTATAATTTAGATACTTGTCAATAAAAACTGTCTGTAAACAATCATCTCGGAATAGCGGTTACTCACTTAGCTTTAGCTCGATCTGCATTAACGCAGCTCCGATCAGTTCATAGCATGTCATTAACATGCATGACCACCGCTTTGCTCGGCAAGAACTACTCTGTATAACCATACAAATTATTTTAAGCTTGCGTCTCACACATTGTCTCAAAGCCTCTGCATTTCATTGCGACTGAAAGAAGCTCTTTGAGGCATATTCTAAACCCAAGCGGCCGTGAGCAGGAATCAATGAACACGTCAAGTTCAAATTTTGATAAAGTTTCAGTTTTTCTCCTTATTTATAATGATAGCTTCATAATGGATTAATTAAAAAGAGAACCGCCAAATAACTAAGTTTATTTAGGCATCGAAACGAGTTCCTGTGTACTGCGCATTGGTTTGATTCAGTAAGCCATGGTTGGCTTGCTTTGAGATTTTCCGAAAGTGTTGACATAAACGCGCCTTGGCCTACTGTTCATTACCTACAGGAGAGAGAAGCATCTGTACCTACCTAAGGAATAATGGAATTCTTTAACTAGAGGCAATTGCAACGCTTTCAATAAAGCTTTCCAATCCCCAGTGCTTCTAATCATAGCTTTCTGAATAGTATCTTCATCGAGCAATTCTCTAAGATGAAGCTTTTCGACCTAGAAAATTCAAGGTTTAAGGTGAGACGAACAACAAACGCCTTTACCGCTTTCGCCGTTTAAACGCAACGCAAATTCCCCTTTAGATGCTGGCTTTTCATAGCTGGACATACAGTGTTAGGAGATGGCTAGGCTTACGCAACACAAAGCAACAGAATACAAGTTTCGTTACGGGAGTTAAACAGTCTCCATCAGGCAGACCGGGAGTAAAAGTTCCAAAAAAGCTAAAGAAAGAGCTTCTGTGAGACACATTCAGGCATGAAAGCTTTTAGGACATCCGGGCGTAATCATCCAAGCATGGATATCACTATTCTGTGCTTTCAAGCTGGTCAGTTACCAAATCACGGGAATTTCCGAGGAGAGTTCAGCAGATGTGCAAATTTAAAAAAAACGAAGTTTAACTCAAACCAGTTGCAAAAATGTTGCACTTGTGTATCTCTAACAAACTCCACCTAAGCCGCTCTATTTGTTCATAACAAAAAATCGTAAAAATGGATTCCTCTTTGGGGGCCACTGGGCCCCTGTTGAGAAACCCTGTACCTCGGCGCCAAATCTTATTGAATTGCACCAAGCACTTACGTATAAAATTGACGCATCCGCCCATAAGGCATGGCGTAAACTTGACAAGGGATACAAGCTCAGTAGAAGTGATGCCGAATTTAAACTTCAAACATAATCAGTTTTAAACGCAACTCAAAACTTAACGATCCAATGAAATCGTGCAAAGCACTTTAAAAATATAATTTCTTTCAAATTATTGGTTTTTCCTTTGTTTCTTATTCTACTTTGCAAAACCACTCCGGTTTCATTTGTTTCCATCTCTTTCATTTCCAGCTTTGATTTTGGCGAATTTGCTCAAAACTTAAAAGCATTTCCCAGCGTTGCGTTCGGTATTAAATATAAAAGGAACTGCGTAACTATGTGTCTGCGAACAATTCCGCTTTTAATCATCGAGCATAAGCGACAACGTTAACACTGAAAAGTCAACCCGGACAGAGCAACAAACTTCAGATTTGTTGCAACAGATCACATAACACGTTGTAGTCCGACACTTCTTGCATGGTGAACACTGACAGTATCCGCCACGCAAAAGTTGTTACATTTGAAAAAAATTCTCTTAAAATTTTTGAATTTACACAAGACGCGGTTAATTCACAAATTTCAATGGGAAACACTTCGTTGGCGGAGTTAGGAATATTTCAAAGATTTTTTCAATTCAATTATTTCTTTCAAATTACAAATCTTTTCGCTGAGATTTTTAAGAGCGATACTTTCTAAAACAAAATTTTTACAAACGGATCACCATAACTCTGTCCCTTTGACGTGTTCAACGCAGCGTAAATTCATTGCTTACGGAATCAACAGTGACACTTTTTTCAGTCACGAGATAACATGCATCTCCATTTGAAATTAAATCTAACGTGTTAAAAACGCAAACAAAAATAGATCACCTTCGCACGCGTGCGATCAAACAGCGTTTGTCGAGCTTCTTCAACACTGCCATTGCATGACGTCAGCAGGTCCGATGCATCGTCATAAGACGGAAGTGACGTCTGAAACAAAAAAACAACCAATTTATATCTTACAAAATCTTTTGAATTACATCATTAGCAGTTTCAAGCTTTGACTGGTGGTCGAACAGTGCATATTTTCATCAAAGCATCGGAAGCAGAAGAGCAAAAATTGAAGGGATTTTTGAAAAATGCGTAAACTACAATCAGTTGGCTATTTCGAAAAAAGCACGCTACGTTACTATGACAAAAACTATGTCTACATAAAAATGCAAAAAGAAGATTCACAACCATGTCCAACAACTTTCATATGGGGGCAGTCGATGTGTCGAAGGTGAAACAGCAATAACCAGAACTTCAAATGGTTTCGATGGTGGGATTGTTTGTGCGTCACTCAAAAGCAAAGTACGTTGTGTCCAAGGTTCATTTGCTATGTGGATAGCTTCAGCCCATTACCACAATAAAAAAACATGTAATTTCTCGTAACAGGTCGAAATAACATTAAAACGAGACAGTCTTAATTAGGAAGGCTTCTAGCGTGTGCAGGATTGAAATCAACTTTTAACTAGCAGGGGCATACGAAACTGAATGCGGTGAATACATAGAAAAAGATTCGCGGAAGCAAAAAAAAGCAAAAACCAACATGAAAACAAACAGAGTTCGCAAAAAAATTAACCGCAAAGGAAACAACAACGAAGCCGAAAGCAACGTTGGAAGGAAAACCGAACACGGAGCGCGCGGAGAAGCTGGAGGCGATGCATCCGGTCACAAATAGCAATAGCTTGGTCGAAGCCCATCGTCCTTGTGCGATGATGTGCTCAGTTTGCAGTAAAAGTAACATTTCCGATGGTACGAACAAAGCAAATAAGCTCAAATCATATAGTTGAGCTATTTGCTTGCATGCTGAAAGCTTAGCTCGCTTAGCTATTTGCTTAGAAAGCTTAGCTCGCTTAAGTACAACTCATTAATTGTTATTTAATGTGACACAAGTCAGCTGCACACAGACTCACGCAAGACATCAGTTCTTTAATCTTTTCATCCCAGTTGGCCTTAAGCCAGAGCGCCGGGGATCCCCCAATGCCGCCAATCCGGATCTCTTCCAAGGCAATTCGAACTTGATGCAGGCTGTACCCGCTAGCTTCAGCCTCCTGCAACAGACATTACACCGATATTATTCACATTACACCGACATTTTCTGTGTAGTTGTAGTCTCCGTGTTAGCAATGGCCGCAAACTACAAGCTCGTCTTAACCGCTGCTGCGCACGCGAGCCGTTTCGGTCTCTCAAAATACAGTAGAACCTCTCTGCATAACCACCACTAAAATACACTAAAACCTCGATTTATGACCACCTCGGCGTT
>Ga0210059_1011986_pt1 | contig 13180 bp, 8 predicted proteins | sample Ectturendosymbi2_FD_188042 | JGI IMG/M metagenome (GOLD analysis project Ga0210059, IMG submission 188042) | Ecteinascidia turbinata endosymbiont from Florida, USA - Sample 2 (SPAdes) (version 2) | ecosystem: Host-associated > Tunicates > Ascidians > Unclassified | place: Key West, Florida...
GCACTTGCAACATTCCAAAGCTTTGATTGTGAATTCCAATAGAACTTTGATTGTTTATAGAACTTTGATTGTGAATTCCAATCCAATGGATAGTTCCCTTTCGAGAATAATTTCAAACGCGAGCGAAAAATTGTCTAGTAACTCGGGCTCATATGAATAAGCTGAGTACGCACAGGACGAACTGGCGTTATCATTGCTCTGTGACGTTGGTTACATAACGATCGATTGTTACGTAACCAACGTCACAGCGTAACGATGTTGCCAGCCAGAACGATGGAAATTTCAGTCAAGCAAGCCTCGAACGGTTGTATTCAGATTCAGTCAGCATAGTATGTGTGATGAGCCCGAGTGACGCTGTTGAACTGGAGTCGCCCCTGATACGTTCCAATTTTTTGGGACATGTCTTGAAATCTGGTTGTAAAGTCTGCGTCCCGAATAGAACATCAAAAACTGACGTAAGTCCCAAAGTTAGCTGTAGTGTGGATAACGTTTAGCATGGGCGCAATTTGGTGGGGGACACGGAAGACGTGTCCCCCCACTTTTTCAGACGGGGGGACATAATATGCCATGTCCCCCCACGTTTCTCTTTAGGTTCTGTATTCGGAGAGGTTTCAAAAATAAAAGTGATGTTTGTTATGTTTTGTGTGAAGAGCTTTTCATGTTAGATGGTAGGCTACACGTAGCCCAGTTGATGTTGAAACAGAGTTTAGTGTGGTATCACTTATTCTGTTAGTTCATAAATTTTAGCTTCGATAAAATAATTTTTAGCATTTTTCAAGTTTCTAGAGACCGTGAAAGATGGTTAACTGCTTCTGTCCGACATTTTACCCTGTGTGGTACACTGTTAGAAACGTTATTTTCTTGTGACTGTGAGAGTTATACAGCTGCACATGTGAGAGACCACAGTACAGCCATGATTTGTTCCGTGCAGAAATGTAACTGGCTTTGCTGTAACGTTGGTTTTCACGTGTTCAGAAACAGACAGCCTATAATTTAATGCTGCTAGTGTATATGTTAGAAAGTTAGATTTTCAGGCAAATCTCTGCCAATCTTTTGCCGAAGACAAAAAGCAGCACTATTGTGGAGACTTACTTTTGGGAAGGGCAATTTTGCAAAAGACTGTCTTCAACTATTAGTGAACAGGATTTCAATCAAAACGTTGGAGAAGTAGCCTACAGTATTTACCTACCTGTATATTGACCTATAACTCAAAACGTAGGGACTTGACTCGGAAATAAGGATAAAATATACATTTATCCTCACTTCTTGTAATGTCGCGACAGTGGTGACCAACAAATCCAAAAGATGTTTTTTCCGTGACCCTTACACTTTGTGCTTGTGCTGAATGCATTTTCTCGTAAGTCATCTGATTCACTTGAGTTTAGCCAAACCCACAATGCAGCAATGTTTTCATCCAAGTGCGAAACATTTGCTTTACAAGTACATCACACCTAGTTTTGTTGGACATTCTTTTCGTGTTAAAGGTGAAACTTGGTACTTTTTTGCCAATTCACCGTTGGGCCTTTTGATTTAATTTCAAATATATTTTCGTGTCGTTATGCAAATAGAACTCTTCGAATAAAACTTCTGAGATGGTGTAGAGTTGTAAGTCAGGCCGGGATTTTCGGATCGGGTCGGGCTCGGGCTTAAGTTTGTCAAAATATTTCGGGCTGATTTCGGGTCTGCATACAAAAACTTTTTTTAGCATTAAGAGTAACGATTTTTGTTTTCGTGACGTAGATTTGTTGTGCTCACCGCGGTAACTTTTGTGAGTGAAGTGATTGTGATTTTTCTTTAGCTAATTCTCTTTGCAAACACAGCTGCGTTCTTTTATTCTCTGCTGGTATTAGTCTCACACTCTTTTTGAGAAGCCTCAGCGGTGAGGAAACTAGCACACGATGGCTTTTCCTCAAAGAGATCAATCACTCACGCGATTCTTGGCTTGTTTTAAGAAGCTTACAAGCAGGCTTTTCATACGTATGGCGCCATGGTGGATAGTTTCGTGATAGTTTCTTTTTTTCTTGAGAATCATTATATTCCGCAGTATTATCGTTGACTAACATACTACGTTTGTACCAGATCATGCCAATGTTTTGGTCAAGGTGGCTGTTATTTTTGGTGTGATATTCCGTGTACTTGCAGCTATACCCGAACACAACGTTGTTTTTGCCCCGTACATGCGCATATCTTAACCCCTCGGTAAATTTGGCTTTCAGGCCTAAATTGGGCTTCAAAAATATATGTCGGGCTCGAGCCGGGTTCAGGCTCAGGCCGGGTTCAGGCTTCAAAATGAGGCTTTTTTACAGCTCTTTGTGGGTATATAGGCAAAGGTCAACAAGGGGAGATTGAAAGGATAGGTAGTCCACCCACCAACAGTAAAAATAGATCGAAACCATTTTGTGAAGTAGGCTACGCTAATTTTAGGCCAAATGTTTTTGGTGTTGGTAAGAGGATATCAATGGAGATTTTGGTAGGGGCGGGACTGCATGTACGATGCCCAGTAGCATTAAAATATTTGTAGCTTTTTCAAACAACGATAATGTGCAGGAAAAATATTTATCGGATTTGTAGCGTTATGCGACTTGAACAAGACATCAAATCGTGCTGTAACCCACACTTCTTAATATGCATGAAAGTTGAAGTGTTCTACTATGCGAGTGATATGTACAGTACGTGCGACCAATGCAATTCAGCAATTAGTTCACTCCAACTGACATCTGTTAAAACCCAATTGATGTATTCTACTATATTGCTGTGATTGTTTGTATCCAAATACGATATAAACGGAAGCAGGCTGAACTACAGCACCATGTCCAACAACAAATTTAAGTATATTAATATGTAAATCATCTGCAAGCACAAAGTGTGGTTGGTGATGCTCTCAAAACACCTCCAGAAACAAGATTGGGAATCTGTATATATAAAACGTCACATCTGCATCGACCCGATGACTTATTGGTTTCACACCAAGTTGTCCCCCTCACATTTTACAACAAAATTGCGCCCATGGCGCTTAGAGCAGTGCAGTCAAAAACGACCTAGAAAAGAAAAACAGCGCCGCACTCTGCGCAAAAATTCGCAGAAACTCGCCGCACCGAAAAAGTTGAGTTAAATATTCAGCTACCAAATACGTTACGTTACACCTTCATACACCTTCATACTTGCAGGAATGTAAGTTGTAGCATAATAGCTTTGCAATATTTTTTACTACAGTAGTGCGTCATAGAGATTGTCTGTCATTCATTCAAAACTGCTTGTTGGTATAGTATAGCTAGAATAGCAGCTACAGTATAACGTTTGTGAGCAAGAAAGGAAGAAATTATAGTTACTCTAAAGAAAACATCAGTATTGCTGTACGATCTGCATTCGGTTGTTATTCATGAAACTTTTTATTGGATGCAATTTGTGGTGTGCTGAAACGAAGACATTATCAGGTGACTTGATTTCTATCAGATAAAACATAATCTATAACGCCAAAAATTTTGGTGAGTATCATTATAGGCAACTGACGACTGAGCTGGAGTGCAAACCGCCCCCCTGGAAACCTAAATGTAAAAACCGGGCCCCACTTAGCTTATATTTTGGCATTTTAGGTATTATTTTGCTTTTCAGGAAGTTGCTTTTTTGCATTTTCCGGAGTGTTTTCCAGTGATTAAAGGTTTTCAGTATAACCATCCAGGCACCCACATCCGGATTCACTGTTATTACTCAACTTCTTTACTGACTGTTGGCCAGTGGGCTCCCTTTAGCAATGATTTTCCCCTGGCTCAAACCTCTAGTTACGGCGCTGGTGACAGGCGGTTATTGTGATTATCGGGAATGCGTCGCGACTTTTGCCTACTAAGAAATTTTAGCCCTACTTTAGGTTGTGGTGCATATGTCGCCTGTGTAGCTAAACTGATAGACATTTTCACGTAAGTTGATGCGTTCTTCGAAATATTCACTGAAAATATTTTTTCCAGTGTTAAAAGTTTATGACGCCGTAAGGATTTTTTCTCTGAATTCCTCCTGGCTTTGGTAACGAAGATCCAAAAATTCGAACAGATGAACTACAATTAGTTGGCAGTGTAGGCATGCACGGTCAGCTGTAGATCAAGGGTTTTACACCATTAGCCATCTGTGAAAATAAGGAACAGTAGATCAGCGGATTTGAACAACATTGTTTGGGAAAAGTCATCGCACGAAATCGGTGTTTACCTCTCATGTACCGCTTAGCTCTGTAGTTAGTGTTTACTTCAGTTTTCGCCGAACCATATCAACATTTTTGCACCAAATGCGTGGCACTTCTTCATAGCTATGCAGTGATAAACAATCAGTCACTTTTGTGTTGTGTACAGGCTGAGTTTCAGTATACTTACGCACTGCATCGGCGAGTGCAGTGTTCCCTCTAAGGTGCGCAACTGCGCAATTGCGCAGCACCACCACACAATTTGCGCAGTGCTATCTCATTCTTGCGCACTTCCAGCCTGCTAAATTTAGTATACGGTATATATATATATCGCATAGCCCTTTAAACGTTGGGAACGCTTCACTGTTTGTGTGTCTGCATGGTTGCGCAGTTGCACGCGGTTCGTGCGCAACATAACAAACATTTGCTCAGTGTAGAATTTTCTTAGAGGGAACACTGAATACGGCTACATTGGTCTTGTTAGCAAACATATTAAAGTATTTATGGCGCCCAGGCTGTTTACTCTGTGCTTGATGCTTACGGGCTTGTCTACGCTAGCAACGTGGAAGAATGCTGGAGCTTACAACGTGGTGAATCGACAAAGTAAGCTTGCTATTTTCAACAATTCTATGTTTTGAACATGTAGCATAGTTCCGTTTATTCTTTGCTTTTGCTTAGATCGGGTAAAACACTTGTTGCATGTTTGCAGTTATAAAATCGATGTGCTCATCACAATGCGTTAGTACATCAGCGTCAACACCCCCAAAAAACGTAGGGGAGCATGGGTATATATTTCTAAGCAAAGAGCAATTTATGCCCTTGACCCATTAGGTTAGGACATCAAAAACATCAGAAATATTTGTTTAGTTCAAAAAATTTGGGGTTCAGGCTTATAGAGACACGATGCAGCTGTCTTCTCTTACATGGTAGTACTGATCAACAAGGCATCGCATTAATCACGGTATGATTTGCGCTTAGGAAATGATTTCAACTGGATGGTTACCAATCCCAAAATTGCAATACCTCGTTGCGTCAGGTTTTCAACATTGTGTATTTTTTTAAAACGAAAGGGTTTGTGATTTGACAGTCATCCAGAACAAATTAACTTTGCTCGGGGTCTCGCAAGGATGGTGCGAAAAGCAAATTTCGGTTTGTGTTATTTGGCCTGCTCGCATGCATAACTTGATCAATCTGGAAGGCTGTTGCAAACGTATGGCTCATAGCTCGACAACGTACATTGATTGATACGTGACATGGTGAATAGTAACATTCGGGCGGATTTTGTTCAGTGCAGGATGTTTTTAAAAGAAATAAGCATTTACACTCATGAAACCTTCTACAACACCACAATAGTTGGCATGTTCAACTAACGATAACGTTTTGTGCAAAATCTTGTAATTCTGATTAAATTTCTTGCACACTAAAAACTGCATCAAATGTTTATTTCGAAAACATGATTTGTGCTGTACTTTTGTGTTTTATACGTGCATGCTGCACCACGTTTTCCATAGTGTAGGTATTAAGAAAACTTAACCAATTTGTTGACAGATCGAATTCGTCCAGTCATCTTTGTGCCTGGTGACGGAGGTAGCCTGATGGAAGCAAAAGTAACCGCTCCTAGTTCAAAAACTGACGATTGTCCCCTTGAACCTGACTGGTACCGAATCTGGCTCAATATCAATGTAAGTTAGCTAAACCGTTTCAAACAGTCCAAAAAGTACCTCTCGTGAAAGAGTCTTTTAAGTTTTTTCACTTTCTGTGGTTTTGCACCGTGGTTATTGTTTTCCTTCTCACCCATTCGTCTTCCGATTTGTCGCAGAAACTTTTGCCTTACAACCTAGACTGTTTTGGAAAGCATTTACTTTTGAACTTCGACCCAAAGACAAACAAGAGTTCTTTCCCCCCCGGTGTGCAAGTAAGGGTTCCAAACTTTGGAACGACAAAATCTATGGAATATATTGATCCCAGCTGGGAAGCATATCTTCTGGATAATGCTGGAGCATATGGAGAAGCATTAGCCAAACGTAAGAAAGACAATGACCTCGGTTTCCGTTCCAAATATAGAAAGATCAATTGTTTTGTTCCACTTAAGATTAAACGTGTTCCTAAATTCCTAGCGATTGCAAATTTGCAGGTCGACGGAGCATACACCTGTTTCTAGTTTTGATCACCTTTAGCCTATTGTCAAGACCTATGGTACCATCCTACTGAGAATACTTTCGCACTGAGAGTTCATCGTACTGAGTAATTAATCACACAAGCTTAGATTTCGTGGCTGCTGACAGACCGATGCACGTAAAACTACAGGCAAAAGACGGGTTTATGCTGAAAAACGGTGTAACTGTAAACATCATTAATTTGTGGAACTGCTTCAGAGAAATTATTTAAAACCCAAGGTATACGTATCATTCCATGGTTGGGTGCCAGGTGCCTTTTATAAGAATACCTGCTATTTTTTCAACAGTGACAGATCCATGCTCAGGACCGTCGCCAGCGGGGGGGCAGTGGTGCCCGCCCCCCACATTTGAAATCTGTGCCCCCCCTATTTAACGTTTGTCCCCCTGGTTGCTGCATATATCTAATTAGTATTTTTAAAATGTGGCCCCTCCTTCTGGCTTTTGGCCCCCCCTGCTGTTCATTCCTGGCGACGGGCCTGTCCATGCTGTGTCGTAATTCGTACGTGCATATTTAATGGCACGAGATTGAGATGACATTCGATTCTCGACTAACATTTTTTGAAAAGAACGCTTCCTTGACAATGCCTTTATCTTTCCTGTTATTTTCTTTTCGATTTCATGAAGCTCCTACAATGCTTGTTTTAAAACTTTTTCAAACAGCGTATAAACGGATGCTTTGTAAGCAGAGTCTGTAGCCCTATGCTGAGTATTAGCAAACTAACTTACTTTAAATAAAAACGATACCTACAGCGGATCGAGGCGTTTTGTTAAACTTTCAAAAAATAATGCACTTTGGAAAAATCCGATTTTACATGTTGTATATCAATTTCTTAAGTGAACATCTGTACAATTTGATGGTATTGGCTTTTCTACGGTAGTATTGCCTGTGTGCACACCATAACACTGTAACAGGTTTTTGCATGGAACATTCACTTCAATCTGCAGCGAACATTTTCATGAAGCTCTTCAAACAATTTCTCAGCATCTGGAGCACTAAGATTGGTTGAGAGATGACCTCCCGGTTAATTTGTTAGCCCTTTAGCTAGTTATAGTCTGCTGATCAAATAATGTGTCGGTTCAATGCAGCTACCTGGATTGTGAAAATGAAGTAATTGCTACTTTTTTCAAAAGAATAATATTCCCTATGTAGCACTGCAAACGACAAAAATTTTATCAACATCGAAAAAATAAGAGAAGTAAGATGTACACCAAGTTGCTGTCCTTATTAATGGACACTGGGCATTTAAACACAGCAGATCCATAGCATTGGCACTGAAGATAGTACAGGGGCGTAATGAGGTAAGATGGTGCCCGAGTTAAGAAACAAGTTTGGCCCCCCATGTTCGAACCAGAACTGTCACCAGAAAGTTTTCAATTGGGGGGTTTTGCGTTTCTGCGGGGGGTCTTTGCGTTTCTGCGGAGGGCTCGATACGCTAAAAATTGACAAACACTCAACTGATTTTTAGTGTTTCATGTTTCAAATTTTGGAGGGGCTTGGAGCTTTGTTTGGGGGCTAAGCCCCCAAAAACCTCCCCTGGGGCCACGGGACTAGTTCGAACCTAAGATATTTTGGAAACAAATGTTCTGTATTGAAGAAACTATTTGCGATAATGTGGAAACTTTTCGGCGACCCAGTGATTCAGCGCCCGGGGCATTGTATCCCCTTTTCCTTCTTCGTTACGCCCTTGAGATGGTAGCAGTGAATTTGCTAAAAACTTTCTGAGAGAGAATAAGCTTCGTACATATAATCATACTCATGATGAAAACTGCCTTATGCCAAAAAATATTTAAAAAAATGCTCAATCAACGAAGTTTACTCCATACATCACAGTCAAATGCGGAGGCTGAATACCACGGAACAAATACAGATCGTGCCATATAGCAGATTTTAAGCACTGAATTTCAATGGTTAAAAAATCAACAAAAATCTGAGTTAAAAAATCAACAAAAATCTGATAAAATAAAAAAAAATTGCGATAAAAGGATGGACAGGAAATCTTGCGTTGCTACCTTCACTTGGTATATTCAAAATCCTTATAATACAAACTATACTGATCAGCTAAATTCGTGTCATTGGGTATGTACGATCTGCGGGTAGTTTGTTTACAACAAGTTGTAACAGCAAGCGGTCCAAGAACTTTTCTAGCAATTGCTTCCATCTTTGTTCGGCCAGATTGTATTGTAATTGCTACGAAGAAATCTGTATAAACAAGACTGTCAAGTTTGCTGTCACAGTGTAATGCGTTGATAGCGTGTAATATTTTCGTTGCCTCAACAGCTGATATTCGTCTTCTAACGAAGATCTTTTCGAAGCAGAAATTTACCGATCGAACTGGAAGTCTTATACGCGTTAAGCCCTAATAGCCTTTTTGTGTCCTTCAGTTTTAGCATGTTGATATAAGGCATCTTTTCCATCATACATCACTGCAAATGATTTGCGATACAACACACAACAGGCTTGATTAGGATCCTAATCTTGAGCGAGCCATTCTTTGTATGTATCCATCTCTACCCAAGAGTCGATAAAAATATGATTTCTCAATCTTTGTTTTTTCAATTGGTGGAGTACAAGGTTCGCATGTCTCTACAATGTCACTCTCGTCCTGTCCATTTCTATGATTTTCCTGTATTCTGCCTGCAATAGCCTGTAACAGCTCAGACAACCCCTCCTACGTGGGTTTCACGATTAATTGCCAAAAGAAATGCTCATACAGAACACGTTTAGAACGACGGAGGCTAGTAAGTATGACTAAACAAAGGAACAGGGAAAGGAACAGGATTATCAAGTCCAAGTAATGATTTGTCCTTATTTTGACCTTAAATAAACTTCGCTGAAGAATCTCTTTTGACAAGATTCACTATTAGAGTCATTAATTTGATAAGTTCTGTTTTAGTTTTTTATGCAGTTGCTGCAAATGATTATTTTCAAAATACCGCCTTCAGACATTGATTTTCAAAATAACGGCCTCTGCTAAATTTGCATTGAAATACCGGCCAGACCGGTGAAATACCTGCCATCTGGCAACCTTATTCCATTGACAAAACCTGAATCGCTGGTGCCAGACAAGAATGCTTGGCCATGGTCTTTTTTAATCAGCTATTGGAAGTGCAATCTGGCTAGGATCGCGTCACACAGATAAGGAATAATCGACAGATTTTTTCACAAATACACTCGTAGCTTCCATTCTAATTTCAGGACTGTTGTCTCTCGGATACACGCGTGATGAGTCGATTCGTGGAGCTCCGTTCGATTTCAGGTTCGCGATGTCGTCAGATCCCAACAATTATTTTGCGAAGTAGGTATATTTTCTGGAGATGTGTCTTGTTGATCCAATGCGCATCATCTAAAGAAATAGAAATTAGGTTAATTGAACGTTTACACTACAACATAACTACTTTGGCTCATGTTCAGTTTCAAAGTTCGTGCGTGCTGAAACAGTTCTTCTTTCTTTTGTACTAATGCCTAATTTTTAATCGGTTCATTCTGTAATAAATGTAGCAGACGATGTTGTTCGTTTTAATGAGGAAGCAAGAAAGCGTAATACTGTATTTTCTGAGAACACAGATCTTGGTATTAGAGAATTTTGATATATAATAGCCGAACGAGTTGCAATGACTGTGATTAACGGAGCAACAGTTGTTTGTTTTTTGCCCAAGTATCGTGTTTGAACTCCTTTGTATTCGAAGACCTTAATAAACTCAAATAAACATTACGCTCTCACGGAGCATGTTTCCACCTTTCAGCTTAACTGCACTGGTCGAAGATACTTTCAGAAAGAATTTCAACAGCAAGGTTGTTTTAGTCTCCCATAGTCTTGGCGGGATCTTCACCACTTGGTTTCTCAACCATCAATCTCAATCTTGGAAGGTAAAGAGTGAGGTAGAATTTTAATTTTCTGACCAACAAAACTTTAGGCAAAGCTGAGCTGCATGCATGGCAACCACAAAGCAATAACAGTTCTTGGCAAGTTACTAAATCTGCAACGCTGCTACTTCCCAGTGAAGCAGCTTTGCAGCACAACACTTGAAGGATCTGGCGCGGTGGCCAATCTGAGGGGAGGCAATTTGATTCAAGCTCCCTCCAAAACGCCCACAACACCTCGCGAAGTAGCGCCACTTTTCCAAAACGCCGTCACCAAAATTTAAATTACCTGGTTTTGTTATACACTATGTTTTGTCTAATTTTTTACCGCCTTCTCCGACTGCCCCTTCCCAAAGCAGCAGATCTAGATCCACTATTGGTCTGACTTCAGTGACATACAACTGCTTCTGTGTCAATGATGACAGTTTTTGTGGAACAGACTTTATGATCAAGGTTTTGGAGACACCACATTGTCCAGAACTTCCAAATTTACCTTGTTTCCAGGACATATACATCGATTCCTTTATTTCTCTGTCAACGCCCTGGGCCGGAAGTAGCGATGCCCTTATTGCTTTAACTGCTGGATTTAACTTTGGCATACCAGTAATTGAAGGGATTCGAGTGAGAAGAGAGCAACGAGGCTTCGAAACAAGTAAGTCTTGTCGTAACCTTATCTACATTAAGATTTCTTCCTTAAATTGTGATGTGTTCTTGGATATAGATAATGTTTTTAAAATTATAGAAAACCAAACACCACTTGCCTACACCTTCATCAGTGTAACTCTTCACAAATAAGCATTGAAAAGTATGTGAAAGGTACTCGACTGAAGCATATGGTCAGAAAACTTTGCTTTCATCATTTACAAATACATTAAGGAGGCCTGCATGAATAAAAGGCGGTATGAAGATGAGAACTGCGATCGTTCAGTCATTCTGCAAGCGTTTGTTTTTCATACAATATATTCATGTGTGTGTTTCTTGCGCTTTTTAACCTTGGGTTGGTTAACATTTTCAAGCGATTAACAAAACGTTTTAATAAATTGCCTACAATGCTTCCTTTGAAAATCTACTAAAATTACAGGAGCTTGAAGTAAAAACGTCCAATGAGAAACATTTTATACTTGTCTAATCTGTCTTGAAAAACCTCTTTTTTAACGATTTGTCTCAGCTGTAGTGAACTTTAACTGTCTTGTTTGTCAGTAACTGCTTACTTTTTAATTTTTTGGTGAAACACTCCTGTGTGGGGCTATCAATTCTTTTTATTACGTATTTGGCTCAAACTCATGCTCCATTTCACAGAGGTTTTTGAAAAAAGCACAAGCACGAAAAGAATGCATACTCATAAAGCATCCAGGGATACGTTTTAAGTTGTAATTGTAACACAATAAAAAGTAACAAACACTGCAACAACGCACCAACAACTACTGAACTCGCTCATCGCCTACAGAAACGATACATATAGCTAAAAAACGATGACTTGTGAAAACCATCAGACAATCGAAGTGAGCTGATAAAAGTTTGTAGAAGATGCGGATCGTTTAGCAAATGCATGCAATTTCTTTTAACCATGGCATCACACATCTTGACAAAACCCTTAACCTGATAATGATGCTAGATGCGAGTAGGCTACGTTTACACGACTGCATTATGGATATTAACCTGCGAATCGGGAAAGCAGTTAGAAAATCTGTATTTACAAACAATTTTACAGAAAATTGCACGAAGTAAATAGCTAACAGTTGCGTAGATACGCAACTGTTGTTAACCGAAACTGCTGATAAAGTTGAAATAAAGATAAAAAAGCAAATTACGACTTGCGGCCAACAGCAAGTCTGGAAAACCATAGCTCAAAAGATCACATGATCAGAAGAAAACATTTTGTGGCCGGGTTCCTTCAAAAACTTTTCTTTCATACTGAGGCGAAATTATTTGGAATAAGCTTTCAATTTAATACCGCTCTCATCACACAGACACACAAAAAATCAAAGAGTCCGTTATATTGTAAGCAGATCAAACAGCCAACCACAATTTGTTGTAAGGACATATAGTTTACTGTATTTATTTTCGCGGAAATGTCCCAGGGTATCCTGCTTTTGTACAGTGACTTCGGTATGTTTGTTTTGAATTATTATAAAGAACTCGCTTCAACTTTACCTTCGTGGATGATGCAGAGCAATATTTTTTGTGCTCTTATAATGTTTTTAGTTTTGTAAAAAATGTATACTATTAACAATAAAGTGCATAAAAAAGTCATAAAAGCGTGGTTCGTTTCAAACATCTTCAAGAAACGCAATTCGTATCAAATTACTGCTGTTTGCTGAACATCCGAGTGGGGTCACGCTGAAGAAACAGCAATGGTCAGGTTTTCTTGAATCATGCACATTTCGTTGTAACAAGACTTGCTCTTTTTTCTTTCTTCGACAGACTACTTGCTGCTTCCCAGGGCTGAAGCTTTCTCTCCTGGAAAGATCTTCGTTTACACAGACCGCAGAAATTACACCGCATCGCCACAAGACATAGAAGCTTTGTTTAGGGACATGAACTTCACTCAGGGAGTGAACATTTATCGCTATGTGCGCGATGCTAACCTCCCGGCTAAAATTTTACCCCCTCATCCAGGAGTAAAGATTTATTGCGTATATGGTACTGAGGTTGGTACAGAAGAGCAACTTCATTTCGAGGGCAAGAACTTTCCGGACGAGAAGCCGAAATTAAACAAAGTGAACGGAGACGGTACAGCTGCGTACGAGAGCTTGTCTGCTTGCAAAGGCTGGCTCGGGTCAGTACAAGTCATCGAATTGCCTGGAATCAACCACCAAGGAGCACTAAAGAGTGAAAAAGGTATACAGACGGTTGTCAACATTCTTTTCCAGGAGACCTGAAGGTCGGAATGCTGTCGTTTCTGGCCCCATAGAAACAGTACTTCTGTAGCAATGGTTCACACATTAATGGGTGTGAACAAGGATTTGACCT
>Ga0210059_1011987_pt1 | contig 13179 bp, 10 predicted proteins | sample Ectturendosymbi2_FD_188042 | JGI IMG/M metagenome (GOLD analysis project Ga0210059, IMG submission 188042) | Ecteinascidia turbinata endosymbiont from Florida, USA - Sample 2 (SPAdes) (version 2) | ecosystem: Host-associated > Tunicates > Ascidians > Unclassified | place: Key West, Florida...
ACTCAAGGTGTCGGCGGTATGTGAGCGACCTGTCCAACGTTGCTCCGAGGTATTTGGGCTCGGAGCAGAAGGGCAGGGTTTCGTTGTTGAGGGTGACTTTCAGCTCACATTTAGCTTCCTTGTTGTTAAGATGGAAGGCTGCCGACACCGTTTTTGTAGTGCTAAGCTTTAGCTTCCCTGTCTGGAGGTATTCACCTACAGTTGCCATGTCCTTGGTCAGCACCCCTCCACTGCCCAACAGTCTCCATCAGCATGCATGATCGCTAGTTCGTCAGCATATGCATACTTTCTGGAGATGTCTTGCAGGTCAGAGATGTAGGTGTTGAAGAAAAGGGGCGCCAGGACAGATCCCTATGGGGCGCCGTTCTTGAGGCGTCGTAACCTGCTTCTTTTACCGTTCCGTTGGTGAGGGTGAAACTGCGATTGCTAACCATCTCCATGATCATGCGGGTCATGTCTATCAGGCAGCAATCGCAGCAGCTTGCAGGTGAGGCCGCGGTGCCATACAGTGTCGTAGGCTGCTGTGAGGTCGACAAACACAGCTCCGGCCTTCTGTTTAGCCGAAAAGCTATCCTCGATGTCCTGCGCCAACAGGGTTACCTGGTCTACGGTCGATCTCCCGTGCCGAAAACGCTCCCGCTCCCGAGGGAGCAGTGGGTCGATGACTGGGTCGACACGAGCGTAGATGAGTCTCTTGAGGCTTTTAAAGGGGACACACAGGCACAGCAGAGATATGGGACGGTAACTCTTTGAAGGAATCCAATCCCGGAGACCTTCCTGGTTTCAGGCGTCTGAGTGCAGCAGCAAGCTCCTCCGGCCTAAAGGGTTCAGATGTACTGCAACCCTGAGGTGTTGGAATCTTCCATAGGCCGGACAGCTCCTTGTTAACCAGCCTGGTGAACTCTCGGTCCACGGTCCTGTGTGTCCCGTTCTTCACGAGTTGCGTGGCGATGGAATTTGCCGAGACGGGGCACTGGTGAAAGGAGCGTCCAGACTTGCCAGTAAGTTTTTTGATGGTTCTCCACGCCTTGCGGCTAGAGTGCGAGAAGTCGATGGAATTAACAGCTTCCTCCCATCGTTCCTGCTTCTTCTGCCCGAGCTGAGATAGTAGGGACGAGGCGGCTCTATCAGAGTCAGTCCGCACTGGTGCTCGGATGAAGGAGGGATAGAGGGTCTCGCACTCTTTGTCCCAGCATGGCATATAATTCTTCCGAGGGGACTCCAAATCAGTGGGACTCCATATCAGTGGAGTGCATTGTTTGGCCGCAGATAGTAGGCTCTCGCTAAAATCCTGGTATGCCCCCTCAATGTCTGATGTTCTCTCAACGGATTCATCTGTGCGCTGCCAATCACCCTTGCGAAAGCACTTCCAATCAGCTTTGCGAAAGCACTTCCAATCAGCCTTGCGAAAGCTCCAACGCTTCATCGGATCGCTGTGGGCAAGAGCCTTGAGCTTCGGTGGCGTTATGAGCGAGGGCCGATGTTGTGATCCCGGGAACTTTCCTAGGACACGTCTGTCCGGCATTCGGCTGTCCTGGCGGAAACTCGCGAACTCGCGAAGGTCAGGTCTGGGTTTGTGCTGACGTTCTGGCTGTTTCCTTTGGGTTAACAACAGTCCAAGTTTGTTGGATGTTGCCCAGGAGTCTGCAGTTGTGCAATGGGTCTCCTGCAGGACGATGATGAAAGCCTTGTTCTTATAGGCTAGCTGCTCAATGACGGAGATCTTGTCTGCAGTAAGCCCCTCGATGTTCAGCTGGAGTATGTTGGGTCGTGGATCTTCGGAAGCATTTCTGCTGCCGCGTCTTGAGAAGGGCGCTTTATGACCCACCCCATGCCGAACACGTCCAGCGCGGGTAGCAATGGTTGCTCTCGTATTGACAGGTTTAGTTGACATTTCAAGCAATGTCGTACAGGAGGGTCACGTGAAGGCACTTGCCAAGGTCTTGGTAAGACCCAGCCAAGAGTTGAACTCTCGACCTACCAGCACTGAAGCGGACGCACTTACCACTAGACCACGGGCTGGTCTTAACTGCAGAATGCGTACACTGAACGTGCATTTTGTAGCGATGGCAACCAAACCACAGCTGGCGCATTTGAAACGCTGCTTACTGACGAGAACCAAAAACACCAGCAAGCTGGCGGCGAAATTTCAAAACACGTCAACGGTCAGTAGGAAGGGAAACACAATTTATCTCGTTAAGTTGGTGATACCACTTATATTCACAGATATTTAAAAAGTGAAAATCATAGGCGCAACCAGGGGGTCAAAAGGGCCATGCACCCCAAAAATTTTTAGAAAATATAGTCATTTTGTGCTTTGAGAGGCGTTTTTCTAAACAGAATAGTGTTATTCACCTAAAATCAAACTTTTTGGCTCCCCCAAATTTTGTGCTGGCTACGCCACTGGTGAATATTAGCTGCCGAGGATGTGACCTGTCAGCAGTCCAGCCATTGCAAGCCCAGAGTTGTTATCAGATAACCAGGCCTTTCGATCAGATTACCGCTTAACATTCGCTGCGCCATGCGCCTACTTGTTGAACAACCTAATTTTCACTATTTGAATATCTGTGAAGATAAGTGGTATCGCCAACTCAACGCAAAAATTAATATTCAAAACACGATCCTCCCACGCGTGAGATAAATTTTGTTTTTCTATTTTTTTTACAATGGTGATAATAAAATTGAATCATCTGTTTGCGTATCTTTTTTTTCTTTATTCAAAGTTGTATACACTTCGTTTATTACAGTTCAAAATAGTTTGAAGCACAACGTGTTGCCCATAGCTGTTAGAGGTGCTTGCGGATGAACTTAAGTAAAAACGTAATGCAATATTGTCCAAGTAATTTTCCAAGTTACTATTCACTCATCCATTGATGAAAACGATGTATTCTTCTATAAAATATTGCAGTGCCAAGTTGTCGTGTGCGTTGCTGGAATTTCTGGTACGACATGCAGTAGAGGTTGTGTATCCAGCGTCGGGAAAAGAAGCATCATTTACGATGAGATCAGTACCAGGTATATAGAACATGTTAGTAAAAATCTCAAAGTAAAGCTGTTCGCAACGGAAAAACACCTTTGATACTGTCGTGTAAGACGAATGCAAAATAAAAGAATTAGCTGAATTTTTTAATTTATCAATTTCAAAATCTTTATCTCACTGCGTCCCCAGTCTTTTGCTGATTTCCAGACTTAGACTTGATAGTGGGTACATTTCAGTGGAGTACGCTGACCTTTCGGGTTAGGCGTTCACTATTTGTTTATTAGAAAAGCCTTTCTCCACAATGGCCAGTTTTTCATCCATCGTTCGTGCTGGAAATGGTTTTCCAACAATGACAATCCATATTTGAATTTTTATGCAGATATGTGAATGGATTCAAGTCCAAACCTGTGCTTTATCACAATAAGTTAATCTACAATTGCTGAAGAAAATAATATTTCAAGCTGGAATGCGTATAACAGTGCAGAACTGAAAGCGATACAACAATTTAGAAGTTAGCATTGTGCGGAACAACATAAGCCGGATGTAATTTAAAGAAAATAAAGCACCCAAGATGCTGTTAACACATGTCTTAACATAAGTCAGTGGTAATCAGTCACACTTCAGAATCAGGGGCGTAACGAAGTTAGATGGCGCCCGGGGCAAGAAGCAAGTTTGGCGCCCGCATGTTCGAAACAGATCTTTCGGAAGCAAATGTACTGTATTGTAGAGAGTACTTGTGACATTGTTGGGACTTTTCGTCGTCCCCTGCAGTCATTCAGCGCCCCCATAGTGACTCGGCTCCTGGGGAATTGCGCCCTCCTTGCCCCACTCGTTACGCCCCTGACTTGAATAACCCTCCAAGGATATTGATAGCAGTGGCGTAGCCAGCCCAAAAATTTGGGGGGGTTTAAAATGTTTGATTTTCGGCGAAGAACACTATTTTGTTCGGAAAAACGACACTCAAAGCACAAAATGGCTACATTTTTCAAAAATTTGGGGGGCGTGGCCTCTGGCTACGCCTATGATTAATGACAGCCTTCACGTGCTAGCTATCTGTACTTTTCATACAAAAGAGGTAGGCGCCTATTTAACGTTTGTTTCCGAAGTGTGTAAAGCAATGTGTGCAATCAAACCAGTATGCATGAATTCATATTTCAATGTCTTTTTAGACAACGGCGAAACGCACTTCAGTCAAGAAGAAAAGATCAAGCAGAAGGCGAACATGGAAATGATGTACCACAATTTGATCACAATGTTCCTGAGACACAAAATCACCCATCTGTCCGCTCCAGATCTTTCAGAATAGCAAGTGGTCCAGAAGGTAAAAATAAAGCCTTAGATTTGTCTTTGTGAATTCTCCAAGTTATTTATTACTAAAGAGATTGGAAAAAGCAAATAACCCAAAGTTATACTGCAGACTATTCGTGGTCAAAAATATAAAATGGCTGATCAGCTAACAAGAATAGACTCTGACGCTGACGCATGTTATTTTGTTAATTTTGTCTTTCTTTGTGTCTGAGCATGACAACATTGTCTTTGTTTGCAGTGAATGAGAATAAGCCAACTCCTGTTTCTTCAACTTTAGTTCCAAACCCCACGGGCGGTTCGTCTGCATTGCTTCACAATTATCTAGTAATTTCGGGCTTTGGAGTGATTTGCTGGTGGATGACAGCGGGTTAAACTTTTGTGTTTGCTCTTTCAGTTGCTTCAAGTAAAAAGTAAATGAACGTGCACAATCTCCTACTGTAAAAACAAAAATATGAAGATGGAATGTAAATATTTTACACACCTGCTATTATTGGCATTAGCTCATCATTGCTTTTCAAGACGCCAAATAAAGAGCATTTTAAATGTACAGCATAACTCTGTCAGTTCTGTCTTCAACGTTGTTGATGTTTCTTGTTTTGCGTTTGTTCAAGAAAGCTTCATGCATCTTCGTTAAGTCATGTCAGTTTCATGTACAAATATACACGCAAAAGTAAGGTGTTCCTGTTTAAGAAGGTTTACTCGCTTCTAACAAGCGCTAGTTCAAGTTTTCAGCTTAACAGAAGCTTTTAATCTTCGCTTGATTCATGTGCAGCGTTTGACGAAAGTTAAATCGAGCGGTCAGTGCCGTTGTGAAGTATTCTGTGCTCCATATCTCTTCCTTCCAATCACTGTCTTCGCACAGCTTGGATCGCATAAAACGTCATCGGGATTTGTTCTAATGATAGGTTGTGAGCAAGACGAGTTGCGTTCAGTTGAAGATGACTTTCATTTACAAGACGCCAAGACAAGTTAGAGCCAGACCTGACTACTTCTTTGTTTTCGCTGATGTTACTGAAGTCAAATAAATTTTAATAAAACTAAACATACAACGAATGAAATTCTATGGATAGGAATGTTGTATTCTCTCCGTCGAATTTTGTCTGAACTGCTGAGTAAATGCTTTATGGCAGTCGGACCTGTCCGTCATTTTGGAGAGAAAGACAAACCTGCATTAAATTGCCACATGTGGTTTGGTGTTCTCAGATTTGTTCTGTGCAGATCGAACGTTACGGGCGATAATGCACAAAACGCAACAAGTCGTTGCACGAAGAGTGGGTCAAGTTAAAAAGTGTCCGTGTAGCCTGCGCAAAAAGTTGCGAGTCTGGTATATCCGACTGAGCACGCGTTCTAGAACAAGTGATGCGTTTACTGCGGTGACGTTCGCTCTACTAATTGATGTGACAAACACTTTGCTAGTTGTAAACTAATTCAGAAATGCTTTCAGACATACTGTAATTTCGAGTTTTAGTTACCGCGTTTGCGCATGTAAAATTTGTTTGTTCTCAGTTGAAAGCTCTAGGTTTGCTGTAAGCTGCTTTCATAACTTTGCGATAAATCGGACTCGCACATATCCACATTCAAGCATATAGCCTTCGCAAAGGTGACACATTCGCATAATAAGAAATCCATTTTATGTACGTGTACGCATCGTCAGTCCTGAAATTTACAAGCAAAAGCTTACGAGTGAAATGCTGAAAAAGTAAGCGAGAGCGGATAAATCAGGCAAACTCCAGACTAAATAAATAAATCAAAATACAAGCTGCGACAAGAAACAATTGAAGAATAGGCCGGCTTATTATAACGATCTAATTTAAGAAGAGAACGTTGGACCTTAAATTGTTTAGTACTGTAAAAGGTTATTGCTACGGCCATTATTCAGTTTTGCGGTTACCTTCATATGTGTTTCAGAACGTCATCTGAGTAGAAAACACTTGATTAAAGAGACAATAGTTTCCAGGTTTACTTTAGAGATTTTCTCTAGTTAGCAAAGCGGCTGAATAACACAGCTATATGATAAAAGCTGGTTGAGAACGCGCCACCAAAGCTGTAGACTGTAGGTTCAATGCTCGGTTGGGTCACCACGAAGATATGTGCGGCCTGTCCAGCCGCGTGCTTGGCGTTTATGGGCGGGTGCAAGGGAAGATTTCACTTGGAAAGCTGCCATTTTCTCGCCATCAATGCAGCATTCAGTGCTAAAGTAGCCGCATGACACTCGGCAGCGCCGTATCTAGATGGTGCGGGGCCTGGGGCCCAAGTGTGGTGGGAGGCCCCATGTGCGGATACATATATAATCTTTAGATAGGGGGTGATTGATGAAGTCACTAGTATTTCCACGGATCGTTATTATTCGTGACGTCACATTTGCTAACTCAAGTGCAACAAAACTTTATGATGCAACATGATATTTGACAATGATTAGCGATTTGTGAAACTGTTGCAAAACCGGTCACAAGAGCAACCCCATGCTCTTTTTTAAATTTTGCTTGAAAAAAGTTTTGAAAATTTTTTGGAAGAAGTTTCTGGGCGATCGAACGTTTTCGGATCATTATCTCTAAACGCCAGTTCTCGCTCAGCAATAAATTTTATGACTGAAACTAAACGTTACAGGCAGAAGCGGTTTCCAATATTGTTCGCATTGATTGATCTGACTGGCTAGCACTGTATCAATTCTTCATAATGATTAAAATGACATCTGCGAATAAACGTAATCGTGGCATCTATATATTCCACTGATTGCTCGTGGTTTGTCAGGCGCTCAAGAGCTTCCAGTCGCAGATACCTTTTCTAATCAGGAAATCCACAGATTTAGTCATAACCGCGCATATCAGTCTACAAGTGGAACAATAAACACAAGTTTGTGAAGGAGAAAAACAAAGCCAGCTTCTGTCAACTACTTCGCCGTTGTGGTTCTAGCGACGAATAAAAATTGCGGTGCTTTTCCGTGACGAGTTTCTGTGTTCTGGAACAACATGGTTTAAAAATAACTTTGTGTCATTTTTCAACCAATATTCCTGCATTTTTTCTGGTGTATTAGCTGAATAGAGACCGATGTCGTTGCCTCCAGTGATAGCGTCAACCATCTCATCCATCGTGCTTGTTGATGATACTTCTTAACCTTCTTATGTTACTGTACCGCTGGTTAAACTAGGTCTATTTCACTGACCAACAAAAAAAGTTTTGTCATGGTGCCAAAGATGCTTTAACTGTTTTTAACTAACTTGAGGGTGCTGATTCCAGAAATGCTGTCACTTTTTCTCTATCAGGTTTAGTTTTTCTGCCATGGCATACCTCCTCTGTAGGAAGCCGATTGCTAATAAAGACAGGCAAATCGAAAAAACAATATTTTTATGTAACTTTATGGCACATATTCATGGCATCACACCAAAATATTCCCAATTCAAGCTTGTACTTGCAAAAAATGCTAAGGATAGACATCATCAGCTATAAATTGACGTTTTACTAATTTTCTGAGAATTCAATATGTCGTTTTCTATAGAAGGTTATGGGAGTTCCAGGCTGAAGTAGATTTTTTTGAGTCTTGAAGCTACAAGTTCAGAAGATTTTTTGGAAAGGTTGAGATCTCTAGCCAGATCATAGTTCTTGAGAAAAAAAGCTATGGTAGTGAAGAAGGAAGAAAACCGACACCTGAAACAGTGTCTTCACTACTGTCTGTGGACAAAACGGAGGCTTGGTCTTCTTCAGAACCAGGCAATTCGAATTCGAGCAAGCCTTTAAACACTGAAACAGGAATTTCATTGCAGAGTGGAATTGGCCTAATTGCGGACTCGAGGTTTAGATAAACCAACGAATTTCTGTTCTTCCTCTTGATTCCTTTCGTGTTGACTGCACAGAAGTAGCAGTCATCAAAATGTTTTTTCGGTTCATGCCAGGCCATTGGAATACCAAAGCGGAGTGACTTCCTATCCTTTTTCGTCCACTGTCGAAGATGCTCAACACATTGTTTGCATACAATATGGGGTGCCCATTCTTTATCTTGATCACCCAGCATTACTTTGAAGTGAACAAGATAAGCACACTTCACAAATTCACTGATCCCTTTCCTGTTGGATTGCAACGTGTATTCCCCGCAAATATAGCAAAACACATTTGGATTGTTTAAACAACGTCGCCTAAGAGAGGATGTAGCCATGCTTAATTTTTGCTCCAAAAACCTGCAACGCAAGTAGAACAATACAACTTATTTATTTCCTGTCTGACTTATAAATGAATTCCTAACATTGAAACAATAAACCTTACTTTGACCCAGAAATCAACGAAAATATGCGACAATCGGTAGGCCTATACCTACTACTCAGTGTCTATTTCTTACCAACTACATACCTCCTTGTATAGCAAATTTGACTTTTACTTCATGGTTTGTGATGTCATAATCACATCACAATAACAACCTACAATTGTAATTATGGCGCTACAATGTTTATAAATATACGCCTAATTTTAAGGTAAAAAAAGGTATAAAATAGCAAATATCTCAACAACTTGACCTGATGAGAGAAAATTAGTGTGATTTACGAGATCAGCACCCCCAAATTGGTCTAAATCAGCTTAAAAACCTTGGGCACCAAAAAATGTGTTGACCAGTGTTTCATCGTTACGAAGATCTAAGTCTGCAACAACATTGTCTATGGAAAGAGATCCTTTCTCAGCAAAGAATCAGATACTTTAAGATCTTGCAGAGTATATATTTCGCCTACGATGTAGGCATCATCAGCTCTTATTCAAATAGAATCTGTAACAACATGTTCTTCGATTTTCTGTCCTCTTACAAGTTTCGTAGAAGTGTATCCGCTGGACTTCACTGCCACTGTAAAATAGTACCTTGAATGTTTCTTGACTTAGCTCAACTCCTTTCTCTCTCGTTTTTGTCTCTTCTGCTTTTTAACGTTTTTTAGAACCACTTATATAAGCTCTACCCTTGTAAAGGTGACGATCCCTTTTTCTTCTGTCAACGTTTATTTATTAACAAGCTCAATGGAGCTGTCATATTTTAATCGCAAAAAGGGAGGGCAATTTACGATTACCAATTACTTGAGTGTGTTATCTACACTTCAGGTCAAATAACAATAGACCTATTGATAAGTTTTAAACATTGAAATAAGACTTCCAGTGTAGACGATGTTTCAGTCAAAATACACAAAACAAAATCCATATTTACTTGTCCTATTTCTTCCATGAATATTTTGCGGTTTCCTCAAATTTCTTAAAAATGTAGAATCGCCTTTAACAATATTATGAAACTGCTTGCATGTAAGATGTTTAAAATTGCATACCAGCTTCAACTGACTAGAAAATGATCCAACCAAAGCAATATCTCTTTCTTTTAGGTTTGTGGCTGCATCAAGGAAAAATCGTTCCACATTAGCGTAAAGAGCAAAACGCTGAAGCAAACTGTGCAATCTTTATCAGCTCGCTGAAGCATCCAATGGTATTGCAAGTTGCAAAATAGTTTGCCCATCTTTCATGTCCCATCATTTTACAATAAATTGCATTTGGTTGATGCTCTTTTTGCACGAACTCAAACAAGTTCTGGTATTAGTCAGTTTACTTCAGCTTCATCAATAGAAACGCTTCTCTCAAGCGGATACTACTCACATGGTTCATCATTTTCCCATTCAGTTGTTGCAAATGCAGGAATCTACTCAAAGCATTTAAATTCAGCAAATGAAGTGGTTCATTTAGCCAGATGTGCAACACAAGACTTGTACAATACAGACACTTCTGATATGAATAAATCACAGTCATATCCTTGTCTTCTCTGAGTTTTCTTACTGCTGATTAACTTGGTTCTATATGTAGGCAATACAGTATCTGATTGTCTCACTTGAATTCTTGCTAAACTGTGAGAAAAAAGTTTTTGGTACTCAATATCCACAAAGTTACAATGATCTTTTCAGTCTTTCTTGCGAACTGTGCAAATGCAACTACACGTAAGTCACTCAGCTTCAAAATAATTTAGTCCTTTTCTGAAAAAGAGTTACTTCTGACATGTTGCTTCATTTTTAGCATTACTGGTTAGCTACAATTACTAAACTATTACACCAAGTTATGTGCAATACATTGATCACCGTATCACGGTTCATCAGCAAACCTAGTACAGTAAAATGGAGTGAGCACTCTGAACTTTAATGCCAAAGTCATTGAAATACTGAAAAAAGATTTACCACTGATATGTAACGATTAATGTGAAAGCATTCCCGCCTTTCCAGCCGAGAATGAACTCAACCAAAACAGATTAGTTAGACAACTTGCATGCATTCCCATAAACCAAGCTACGCCACAAGCTCGGATCTTGTTGCAGTTGATACAACTTACATACTGTATGTAAATGCAATAATACATCATAGTCAGTGACGTAACTGACGGGGGCAGAGGGGCGAATTGTTCCCCTTGGCAAGCTAAATTTTAAAACCGGACCCCAATTTAACTTATATTTTCGTTAGTATTCTTTTGGTTTTCAGTAGGTTGTTTTTGTATTTTTTGGATTATTTTCCGGTGATTTGAATAAGTTTTCTATTTGAACAAGTTTTAAAGGACTGATGATGAAACGCGAAACTAGTTTCCTCTTTAATAAACTGTGACCGATTTACTTGCCACCACCTTCGTGGCCAATAACTATGAAAAATAGATATACTTGCACGTTTTAATCGTCGCAGAAGAAAGAAAGCAAAAAGAAGGCAGATTCCTCAGAAGCTTTCGGCCAGGCTAAAGCTGGTTTGCTATTTTCCAGTGATTTAGGGTTTAAGTATAACCATCCACATCCGGATTCATCATCACTTCTCAAGTTTTTTTTCTGATTGTTGGCTAGCGGGCCCCTTACAGTTACCAGTGCGCTCGTTTTATCTACGTTTTGCATCCTGGCTCAAACCTCTGGTTACGGTACTGATTAAAGCTATGTAAAATAAGAAATGCAAATGGAGGACATTTGGACATTTTTGAATGTGCTTGGAGATTATTTCATTTATCACAAAAAACGTGGACATGTGAGGGTTAACAAAAAAACGCCTGTCACGCTTCAGTTAAATTATGTTGGAATTGATTCTGTTCACAGTTCACAGAATATGTGTGCAGAGCCACCGAATTTTGATGTCCCACCAGGTTGAACAGAGCTATTCCTTCCAAAATTTGTGAAGAGACCACGATCACCAGCTTTACCGGATGCTGGGGCCTCTGCGACAAGTGTAGTTTTCAACGACCTCGAAAACCACTTAGGTGGTTGCGAGGTAGTTTCAGCAACGAACCTTGTGAACCGAAATTTTCAAGTCTTTCAGGATGTTGATGAAATTGTTTGTCAGATTATCTGCATCCTGTCATTCCATTACAATGAACTTAAGAAACCATTCAGCAGGAATTCCTGTTTCGTTGACATAGCGCACTACAAACACGAACTCCCGCGTTAGGGTAGTGTTCTTCAACGTGGACGAAAAATCGCCCCCCAAGTATACCAATACCTTCTCGAATCTTCAACGCATATAGTCGCATCGGATACGTCCCACTCTATATTTTGCTTTCTGTCTTTTCAAGTTTCGAAAATATCCGGTTTCATTGTCAGCCAAATTTATTGAAATAAGACCTTAAACTACGAAACAACTGGTCAGCGCTGTATCCACATGAAAGGTGCTTGATTCGTCGTTTACTGCCCTGCTATTCATTTATTGTACTTTGATGGTAAGAAAGAAGTTGATGTGAAACCTTGAGCATGCTGGTTGCATTTATGTCTGTTGTCAACAGGATTTTCCAAAACTTATTGTGAGGTACAACCACAGCTTTAGATTACTTTTTTCATTGTAACTGAACAGACAGCGATGAATCAGCAACAAACATGAGGCTTGGCAAGATATGTGCTCAAGAACCGATGTGACCACAGTGTTCCTGTTTAGCTTGCAGACAAAAATGCACCCTAAACTTTTGAATAAGCAAACTTGTGTCCACCAAAGAGCAATTTTACGTCTGACCTGAGTGACGATGTGAAATTGGAGATAAAAGTTATAAGTTAGGGAAGAGAGATTGTTTCCCCACACGATTCTCTCCGTTCGTAAATTCAGTCATGACATACACGCCCATCAAAAAAAGCAAATCCCTCTCCATAAAACTGCAACTGGTGAACGTCACTCAAACTACCTAGAAGCCAAACTACAGTACGAAATACCAGAAGTATTCTGTCGACAGAAATAGCTTGCCAAAAAACTTGCTGCAGAAAAGATTGTTTAGCGTTAATGAAAGCGTGTGCTAAAGGCCGCAATGTCAGTTTGGCAGCTCAAGCATTTATATGGCACAAAGTGTTTGTTTTGATAATTCTCTGACGTATAGATTTAATAGGGACATCCATTCGGAGGCATACATGGTACATGATGCGAACAAACACTGACCTCTGACGTTTTAGATTGTAACGCATAAACACGCGCGCCAGGTGAACTTCCGGCATGATGGCAAGCTTATTTTGAACACTTGTAACCAAAATTGCCAGTTTGTCGTATTTTCGGCTAAATTCTTGTGGTTTTCACGGGAAGCTGGCCAAAATACATCTTTTGACTTGAATGTCAGCCTATTTTTTCACAGCTTATATTAGCCGGGCAAGTGCATACGCATGGCTCATTTGTTTGTCAAAATGGTAAAGCTGTCGCACGCATCGCGTAACTTAAGGTGAATTTAAAACTCGTTTCTTGATTACTCAGCTGGACAATCATTCGGCTGTAAATTTACACCACACAGCTGTTTGTTTGCGTATCGAATACAGGGTGACCCTAAAAGATGCGTACCCATATTTTGTTCGATAAAAAACCCATTTTTTAACGAATGTCTTTTCTGTTGCAGGACGTGATAGGTGAATCTATGGATGATCGTTTGCAGCTATAGTTGCCCCAAAAATGTCT
>Ga0210059_1011988_pt1 | contig 13178 bp, 6 predicted proteins | sample Ectturendosymbi2_FD_188042 | JGI IMG/M metagenome (GOLD analysis project Ga0210059, IMG submission 188042) | Ecteinascidia turbinata endosymbiont from Florida, USA - Sample 2 (SPAdes) (version 2) | ecosystem: Host-associated > Tunicates > Ascidians > Unclassified | place: Key West, Florida...
CGGCACTCTGAACAGCTAACCCTAACCCTAAACCCTAACCCTAACACGCTTCAGCGCAAAGATGCTCTTCACCGCTCTTCTCAACGACAACCATGTCACACCGCTGCGCACCACTGCTTCCACCAATCACAGTGCGCTATGATGAGAGTGCCGTACGGCTAGCCCCAGAAGCTAGCCATACGGCGCCGTACGGCTAGACACTTCCAACTTTTAAACCACAAATGTTAGAAAGTCAACCAATAGCTCAAAAGAGTCTGAAGATTATAGCTTACTTTTCACTAAAAACTTGAGTCAACAATTAGCTCTTGCAGTTGGGGCCCAACTAAGGCCCAGACCTCAGCCAAAATGCCTAAACCTATCCCACTTATGACACCACTCACGAAAAAACTCTACATATAAAACTTTCTAATTTTTTAAATGCAAACTAGAAGACTCGCCACATCTTTTAAGGGTTTGAACAGCCTTCTATCTCAATCACCTGGCAAGTTGTGGAGTTGCAAAAACTTGCCCGACATGGGCATATTGTATTTCTCAAAGGCAAGAAAAACAACCGAGCACCATAAACCTAAACATAAGCCCCAAACATTAAACCTAATAGGCTAGAAACTTAAAAATGAACATACAGATACAGAAAAGCATTCAGATGAAGTTTCACCTCCAGCAGAAAATAGAAAGCAGAAATGGTTAGAGCCAATCCCATGAGCACTTGCACAGCAAGCAACCATAGACACATCCCCTACACAACATATGCTGTGCCGGCTGTTTCACGAGCTCGTGTGGTTCCAAACAAGTTGGAATAGTAAAATATATTCATGCCACTCTCGGCAAAATAAACACTAGCTAGGCTAGTGCTAGATCTACCTTATTTTTAAAAAATGAAAGTCCACCGGCAACCTATAATCATTGCCTAAAAAAAACAGTGAATACTGCACGAAAATAAGGCTTGTTTCTTAGGTTATCTGCACATTTGATTGTTAAGGCTAAACATATTCTATTAGGCCTACTACGTAGACTAACATTTTAGTATAGACAGCATGTGACAATGTTTATAACTTAATTACAATACAATAGCAGCATTTCCCATCACAAACTTATATTTATACTAGCAAGAAAATAATAAAACACTACCAAGAAGTTTTGGGTCTGGTTTTTAACATACAAATAATACACAACATAACAGCAAAACTGTTTGTGTTCAAATCAATCAGTATGGTTCTTACATTTCTCCCAGACTGGAAAACGTGGCAGTTGTCGACGAGATATCGTGCGTGACAAGGAGATTTTCAGTCGTGACACGCGTGAAAAAAACTTCGGCCAATAATGTTCTCGCGTGATTGCTTTTCACTGAAATCATAATGGCGCGTGAAATCTCTTTTCCAAAAAGGTTTTATGAATAAAAACCTTTATCAGGTATTTTGAGCAGCTCCAATCCCTCGTGTGTTCAGTGGCATTACTAGAGGTTTGATCCAGCGGAAAAACTTAACTGAAAGGGCCCAGTGGTCATTGTAGGGGGCCTACAAGCCAGAGGTGAGCATGGACAGGATCAGGATTGGATATCCTGCAGGACACTTGCGATTTTTTGGACCAGGATTGGATTTGGATTTTCATTTTTGAAAAAAAATGGATCAGGACAGGATCAGGATATTGGTTTGATTTCTATAACGAACTTTGTCTGAAAGTGATTGAAGATGTCACAAACGATGGTGACAGTGTTTTCTTTGCTATGTTTTTTATATTGTCAGCATGTGGTGTGCTGCACTCTTCACAAACAATGGTAATTCATGTTACTTTATTGTTAATTTTTTCCGGCCAAGTGGAAGTAGTAAGCTGCTCTTATATTTATGTATGCTGCTTTGTTTGTTGTGCTGAATGGCATATGTGTGTGGTGTGTAGGCTAATAGTCCATTTCAAAGGTGGCCAACTTGCCTTCGACTGGGACTGATTAGAAGATTTCTTGATAACTCGCGAAAGACTGGTCGGTAATAAAGTCGCAAATACAATATCATATGCCAAAGTTGAGTATCACATGTGCAAATACAGTGCACCTCTGATGCACATACCAAAGGCAAAGTGTCTGTTATGCCTAAATCATGATTGTCATGCAATAATCTGCCGAGCTAGCCTATGGTCAGCCACTGCAATAGGCACCGAAGAATATATGTGATATATACGTGACCAACCAACTGATGGATACTTTTTATATACTTTCTGGAATATTGATTAAAAATGTTCTTTTTAGGTATCTTGTCAATTCAATGCAAAATCAGGTGCGGTCGACCTATTGGCCACTTCTGGTCTATTTCAGCGTTTAGAGCTACATTCTTTTGGTTAGAATTTTGAACATTCTACCTAAAGTTTTATACAGTCAACCTTTGCTAAAAGACAGTCTAAGTTTGTAGTTTTTGTAAGCTACATACTTTCCAGTAAGATAGACATAGCAATAAAAACGAAAGAGAAAATATGTACACAAACAAGCCAAAATGAAATCACATAGAAATGTAACATATAACAAAAAAAACACAGCAATGGGTGAAGAGATGAGGCATGTACAGATGAGCAGGTGAGGCAAGCGTACAGGTGAGGGAAGCGAGCAGCAATAATGGCTATGAGGCAAAGGGCAAGGCATTTTAGTCCAACATTTAATAGCAAAAACAAGTAGCATGGGCAGAAAACAATGTTTATAGATTCACATTGTGAAGAAATGTAGATTTACCCACAGACCATAGTGGGGTGGTTGCATGGATGAGTTGTTCCCAACCAGATGCATGGTATCACCGAATGAAGTTGCAGAGTAAAGGATGTGAACAGGATACAGTATTATCAGAGCTGGGCAGTAGCGAGCTACTGAAATAGCGAGCTACAGTAGCGAGCTTATTTTCCAGTAGCGGGAGCGTCGCTCTTTTTTGAAAAAAATAACAGATGCGGTAGCGAGCTATCACCATTTTACTGCTACCGCTATTCGCTACTTTGGTGTGAGTAGTGGCCAAAGGAAAAAGTTCGCAAGAGCTCTTCTGTCAGCATAAGTTGATAGTAACTGCTCTTCTCACTGTTTTGCGCTGATTTTGGATGATTTGTTTGCGGTAAGCTAGCAGCATTAGGAAAGATTTAGCTCAGGTTGCTTTTGACCTGATCGATAGGTTCCACGTTAGTTCGGTAAAAACTGAGCATCAGCGACAAACCTGGAAGCAGTTGGGGCTTTGAAGCATTGGCTACTGCTGCTGGTAAAGCTCCGTATGACTAAATTGAATGCTTGGAAAGTTATGGCACTGGGTTCAATATTTCGCTGTATGTGCAACTACGGCTTTTGTTTTGAAGCATATGTCAGTATGACAGTTTATGTAGCTTTTTTCGACTTCAAGATATTTGGCTGTATGCAAAACTTCAAGCAAACTTATGATTCTGTCTTGAAGACAGTGGCATAGCCAGGGGGGATAGCGAGACATCTGTCGCTGGGCGCAGCATTTTGAGGGCGTAAATTGAGGTGGGAATGTCACGTAGCAATTACGAAATGTCGAATGTCAGCGGATGCTAGTAATTACGATCAAGCCCGTAACCAGCTTGGGATGCCAGGAGGGGCGAAGTGTTTGCCGAAAGGGACCAAAATTTTTTGAACTGTGTCCAATATTTTTAAACTATGCCCAACACGTTTTTGCACGGGGGGCGAAAAGTTTTATAGGGGGGGCTTCGCCCCCCTGGTTACGGGCCTGATTACGATTTACAAAATGTTGAATGCCAGTTGCTGATACCCAGATGCAAAATGTCACTAAGATCACTACGGTTCGCAAAGGGAGCAATTACGAACCTTAGTGACGTTTTAAAGGTGCCGCTTGTGTCTCCAGCAACCACCACCCGCATGTGGTTTGACTGATGGTTACGTCACAATGCTTTCAGATAGCCAGGCCACGAACGGGTTGGGGAGTGCTTAAACTGATTTTTTCCCCAGGCGCGGTAAACCTGAAGTACACCACTGCTTGAGGTGTTGTTTGTTTTTTGCAAAGTGCTTTCATGTCTGTTGCTGTTACATGATACTGTAGATAAAAATGCTGTTTGGAATCTACGTAGTCATGTTTAATTTCGTTCAAACCAGCACGAAAAACGTCTTGCAACTTTCCTTTGTAATGAAATATCGCTTTTCTGTTACGTCGCACGCTCTTTTTCTTGCAGACGTCACAGATTTTCTTTCACGTTGCAGTTAATCTGGGGAAACGCTATTTTTTTGCGTGGTCGCAAGAGTCATCACTTTGTGCTTCGTGCCTCGGATTGTGCTAACTAAACTCAACAACTACATAATTCCCTTTTTTCTAAACTGACTACTTTAGTCTTATGAAAAAAATATCGTGTTTGAGAACCGTGAATGACATTGTTATTACTCCACCTTCATTAGAGCATTGTCTGTTTTCATTAGGCTACCATTTGCATTTTCTTTTATGCTTACAACGTTCACAAGCCCAGCAACAAAAATTTTGCAACAGTGAAAAACCAAACTTTGCGCTGAACAAAAAAATGCACATCAACGTTGAATAAAAACCGCCAGTTTGTCTGCTGAGCGATGTCAATCGTGAGCAACATAATCTGTGCCACTGGAGGGGCCAGTTTTGCAACAAGGGGAGCTGTCAATGGTCTGTGTAGGACTTCAATGCAGTGACATGACGTCACGCGGAAAATTTTGGGGAGACCAGGCAAAATTTTTGGGGGGCAGTGGCCCCCCTGGCACCCCCCTAGCTCCGACCCTGTTTTCAAGTAACACAATCAGTTGTTGCGCTACGTGTTTTGCCCAAATCGAAATGTTTTTGATACAGTGTTACAATTCAACGTTGTCGCTGGGCTACCCTCATACTTGCAACGAAGCTGTTACATACCCAAGCACCTTGGAAAATACTCTTCAAAACCAACCACGTTGAAAACGCTAATTTTTTAAGGCTTTGTATTAACGTGCATAGAAAGCAAAGCTTCTTTGTATTCCATGCGTTGCACTGCTTGTAAGTAAACCTACTAAATGGTTGCGGTTATTTTTTGTGCCGAACAATCTCGTCATGTTAATTACAGCGTATCAAACCACCATTGGACATCGAGCAGTACGCCTTTACAATGAATCCAAAATGCAGAACAAATTTACTTTCAAATGTTGAAGTTGTCATGCTTTTAACGTTGTGCAACAACTTTCAAGTTTTTGCGCACTTTGCTTGCAATCTTCGCTGATGAAGTTGTACTTTTGATATTTCTCTTGCAAACATTTTCCTGAAATCACTCACCAACATATTTTGTTTGCTCCCCTCTTTCTTCACTTGAAACATTTCAAAACATCTGTGCAACTTTGTGTTGTAAAAAGAATAGTGCTAGACATCGGATTTAATTTGAGATATTCCCCAGTACTCCTATTGCAAACGAGCAATTTTCCCTACTCACTAAAAAATCTGCCTCCTGTGTGAAACTATTTTCGTTGAAGAATTTGACACTTTCACTAAACAAAGCACCGAAAGCGCATTATTTTTGTTTTCTGCTACTCATTCAAAGTTCTGCTGTTCAGCAAAAATCAAATAAGGCTACTTTGACAAACAACAAAACTTTTTCTATTGCAAAACTCGCGTTGTGCGTAGCCTACAATCAATATGTTTATTGCTTCACAAAAATTTTATAGTTTTCCACATCAGTGATATCTGCTGAAAAAGTTCGCATAACCTGTGGACTTTGCCAAATCCCAATTTCTAGTTCACTTTAGAGTTTAGGTTGCCGAGCATGCTACAGCACATCTGCTCAATCTTCTACCGCCTGGTTTTGAAAGCCAAACGTTCTGGGGGCACTACAGGAAAGTGTTCCCTTTGAAATGACAGATAAACCACTTCGCGTTAAACTTGTTATTGTGAATTTGCTTGAACATAATTTAAATCAACGAATCTCACATTTTCGTTCTTTTAACTCTACACGCAAAGTTAACATTGACGAAAGTTTTTGTTAATCTATGTTTAAACCTGACATATGTAGCAGTCACGCTAGCGCGACCACTACATGTGAGCAATGTCGGCCAAAGCATTCGGCAAATTCTTCCTAAGCCCACATTTTTCGCTTCACTTAAATAAATCATTTGTGGGTACTTTTGTCCACTTCTAAAAAACTCCTTGGTACATTTCGCCCATTTGTAAAAGCTCATTGATACATTTCTCCCATTTTTGCAATACTAGCCATCATGTCATCTGTTTTGTGTAGGAGTGTTGACGTCATTTTGTAATTATTTCCCACTTAGTTCTCAGCTTATACACTTAGATATGATCTGTTCACTCAGATTGTCCACTCAGATATGATCTGTTCACTCAGATTGTCCACGCAGATATGATCTGTTCACTCAGAGTCGTAATTTTCACTTAGAACTTGCATTAAATTTTCATTCATGGGCTACACACGCCAAAAACCATAAAAATTCTTCGATATCTTACCTTACAATTGATCTTTCTGAAAATCTTTCTGTTTGTTCGAAACCATTATTGTTTGATTTTGTTCCTTTTCGATGATTCGAGGGCAATCTTTGATGAAATGTCGTTTAAATCGGCATCTGTAACAAATCCGATCCAAATACGGTCATCTTCTTTTAATTGTTGGTGGGAGTTGTTTCTTGGCTCGCTGTGATTGGTATATTGGTTTAACCTTGATCTCATGTACTTCGTCTTGCAGCTCTTTTAGCTGTTGAAATAATACGTCCATTTGCTCATGACTTTTACTTATGTACTGCTTTTGCATGCGATTTGAACCACGGATGTGGAAGCGGCTATTTCGTCAACCGCTTCCGCTTCCTCACCTATCGCTTCCGCTTCCAACAGAACCTGGACTGTCACAGAGCCTGGGCTCTATCTCATCTATGAACTTGCTGACAAGCATGACTATCAGAACCATGAGCTTACGATTTACAAGGGCACATTACTGGTTAAAATGATCGCATATGTTAGTATCTGTCAGCACGGTACTGCTACTCTGTTCTTACAAAAAACACAATCTAGAAAACTTTCTTCAACACATATCAATACAAACAGCACTTACAACAACCTGACCTTATCCCAGGGTTTCGTAACATAGGGTTCCCCCCCCTGGAGGTGCTGAAATAAATTTCTTAACATGGGGTGTACCCTCAGGGGGTGCTGAAATCAATTTCAGGGGTGCTGGGGAAGGACACATATGTGGCGGCAAAAGGTAAAAGGAATACGTTTGTCTTTACTTTATCCTTATAGTAACCAGGTGTTAGCCAATGGCAGGGGTGTTGAACTGCTTAGGCATGGCCAAAAGGGGTGCTGAGGTAGAGAAAGGTGAAGACACTCGGCTTAGCCTAACAAATATGAAGCTAAATTGCATAGCGTACCGTAACCGTTTAAGGTTTCTTCAAAACGCTTTGATTGTCATACATTATTACGCCATAATAATGCTTTGAGCAAAATTTAGAACGCAAGTTTTTGGACAAACTTGTTACATCTTCAGTAAAATGCGAAAAGCTTTTTAGACTGAGTTGACAAACACATATGTTCAGTAATATCTAAGTTAAGTTCGCATCCCAGTTACGTTCGCACAAAGTTGTGAAAAAATCTGGATTCAACTTTTTCAGCAATTTATTGGTATTTACAGCAAATCAAACGTGCCAACTGGTCATAAAAAATGTTAAACACGAAACATTGTATTCCTAAAGTTCATTATTTGATATAATTGTTCAGCAAGTTCGTTTGCTTTCAAAATGGCTAGTGAAGGTGGAAGGGGTAGTTTGCTCGATGCATGTTATCAATCCAAAGAAAAACCTTCCTAACCAGCTCTGTTAATCCGCGGACAGACACACTAACTTTTTTTGTGTGTGTCTTCAGACATTAGGGCAAATAACGTTTGCACATAACTTCCTGCTTCGCACAGACTTTCCTACAGCAGCTTCACTCCGCACTGTCATGCGATGTTTCGTTAACTTGAATCAGTTGGATGGTTTGACTCAAAATGACTCAATTAAACGCCTGGCTTTGCCTAACATTGTTTGTGAAGTGAATAGCATAATGTAAGTGAATGCTATGTGCCTTGCTGAAAAGAATAGTTGGCTTTAGTCAAAGCATCAATCAGTCTCCAAACATTAGCCCTAATGATCAACATCTGTTTCCTAAGGCAGTTAAAAGCACAACTGCTAAGTTCGCACCTACCTCATGAGTTCGCACAAACAGCTCAGATTCAAGTTGCGAACATAACCGGGAGATTGCTGTGCTTTCAAACTGTTACCATTGTAGTAGACAGCAGCTAGGTTTGAAAAGTCAGCCTCCGATAAAATCGGCAAGTTGCACAATGACTTGGCCTTCTATGAAGAATGCCATGGATGCTAGCTATGCTTTATCTCGTTCTCTCGTGCTACTGATACCGCACGTTCATTCAGACTTATAGTGCAGCTTCACTGCTTAAATCCACATTGGGAAATGGACAAAACTTTTTTGCCAAGTTACTCTCCAAGTCAAATAACTTATGTGGAAGAGAAGCGGTGGGATTTTCGCGCTTCCGCTTCCACAGAAAAAGGACCGCTTCCACTTCCAGCTTCCGCTTCCACATCCCTGATTTAAACGTTGTTTAGAACGTTGCTCTCGTCTTTTTCTTTGTTCATTTGTTGTTGTGGCATTTAGAGTTAGAAATTTTTCTTCTGTGTGGTTATTTGAATTTGCTTCACGAGGCACCGCAATTTCTTTCCAAATTCGCACTAATTCATTTGGTAACTCCATTATAGGGGTTTTATGTATGAGTTCATAGTATATCGGAATTGTACGTAAACCACAAGGCCTTCCGCAAATTTTCTGTAAACAGTTCATTTTCTTGTATTTCATCTATAGTGAATTGGGCCTGTTTTAAGGTTCTTCTTAAGTCAATGACCGGATTGGTTTTCCAGTCAAATATCTCATTCGATATAGCTGGTGTTAATTTTTCAATTCGTTCTGGTTTCGTTAGACCATACGTGTCTTTTATCCAATTAAAAAATCCTGTTAAGGGATCATACTCTGTATCCCTGGCTTTAATTCGCAACTGATAACATATTTCCTCTTTAAGGATGTTTTTCCACCTGTGGGATTTGTCCCTGTAGTTTTAACTTATTCAGAGCATTAGGAAATTCATCCAAAACGCCTTTCGCTATCTCAGCCCGTTCTATTTCATCACCCTGTTCTAATGAAACAAAAACATGTTTTGGAACAACTTGAATTGGATTGGGCTCCTCCTTCGTTGTTGTCGTCACCATAGCTACTTCAGGTTCTTGTTCAGTGTTAATTACACCCTCTTGTGAAGAATTTCTTTGTGTTAATTTTAAGGCTGGTAGCAGATCATAATCTTTAGTCACTTCAATTTGCGTTTTCTCAAAATTTTGAATGTTACTTATCTCTAAGTCTGCTTCTATATTCATTTCTGCTCCACGTTGATCCTGTTGTATCTCTTTAATTCACCTTCGTATATCACTTGCGTTTTCTTGTCGTTGTTGTTTGCAGTTAATGACTCCTTGTGAAATCTGAGGAGATGGAGACTTCCTCCTTTCTTTCTTCCTTTTTAATATCTTTTCCAAGGGTTTAAATTTAGGCATTTTTATTCAATGAACACTTCTAGAAGTCCTGCAAAGGAATTCAGGAAAGAAAGATAAACCCATGTATTTTAGCCTAAAAACATCACAATCAATTCTTTTCTTCATAATACTATATGTGCTGCATAAGATATTCTCTTTCATTATACAGTTCATTTGATGTTTTGTCATCAAATTGTTCTTTTATCTATTGTTCTTTCTTCAAAGATTCATACCAAATAATTTTAAGTTGCGAAAACGCTCCTTTGACCTAAATTTATGAATTATAGAGGAGAAATGCACTGTGAGCTAGTGTAACTGATAATAAAATTACATTTACTGTCTTGAGATTTGTGCACTGTATACGTGGTGTATTAATTTATATGTTAATGTTGACTTTCACAGCCTTTTTAATTGCGGAAGCCATTTATTTCTTTGTCCAGCGTTGTTAATTGGCCTCTATTCACACATTGGTGTATTACTGATTTACTGTAATTAATGGTAAAGAGTAGCATCAACGTTTTCCAGTCCTGTTTTCCTTAATTTCAGGGATTTACATTCCATTTTCATCTGTTTTTACGTCATTTCATAGCAGCGTTACTGTACGAGCTACCTATTTTCAACTTACAGACTTCATGATTAGTGGTTAAGCCACTAGTTTGTCTCTTACACAGAATTACTAATTAATCAAGCGTTATGATCTTGACATCAAACTGTTTTCTTATAGTGCATTTAGTGAATCTTATCTTCAGTTAACCCTTTTTTCCACACTTTATTTCTGGAAAATATTGTTGTTCACTTTGTATCGTTTAGCGAGGTCCAGTATAACAACTGTTCAAAGAGTTCCATACCATGAGGTGTACACAAACTTCCTCAGTCAATGTACAGAGGAAACTAGAACTGTCAATTCAGTCCAAGAAAATTTTAATTTTTACCAGTTGCTGAATTTTTCCATGCATTCTTGAAGTTCCTATCTTGCGTGCATAACAAATTTATTCTCAATCCGATTTTTACTAGACTCCAACAATTTGAAAACACTGCATCTTCAAAATAATTTAGTTTCTATTCAGTTGCTTTCACCTGCAAAAGGGTAATATGCTATCTGTTTATTAATCGCGTTATTTACGAGTTATCCTAACTAACATAGCAATTCCATGCATACTGTTTTGATCTACATCAGTGCTGTCCTATTTAATGTCTGGGGAAAATTTGAACATTCCAACAATTTCGTGGTTCAATACTTTTGCAGTGTTCTTATTGATGGCTTTTTACCTTTTGTTTAGCGGTTCCTATGGCAACATACCTTTCTTTATGTACGCATGTATGTGCCCGTTATTTGACTGGTCACTACTGCAGTCGCATTATTATTTTATAAGCAAGTATGTGCTTATCTTTACTGTTTCAGTCAATAGATCAATTTTTCATTCGCTTTTTCCGTTGGTTCTTTTTAGTTTCAGTCATGTTTCAAGAAGTAGAAAACTAAAAACTACAGTTTCTCATTTACTAATGTTTCCTGCTACTTTCCAAAATAATTAGCGTTTCAAGATAATTATTACTTTCAAAAAATTTTCAATCGAAGACTTGCATACAACATTAGTGGATTTCTTGGCAACATTAGTGGAACTGAGAAAGTTTCTCATATTCTTTCATCCTTTCTTCTTGCTCTGCTTCTTAAAAATTCACAAAATGCCAATGGTGGTCATGCTCTTACGATTAGACATAATCTGATCCACACTCATGGATTATAAATTTTTTCGCACACTTTTCTGCTATTTAACCAAAAGCAATTTTTCGCTATTTTTGCATTGAAGTTTCAGATCAAAAAACCCAATTTGGTCAACTTCGCATTTATTTTCAGGGTTTACAAGAGTTAATTTTTCTGCATCCTTAAATAAATATCTATATTTTTCGGCCGGATTCAATTTCAAGAAAACTTATCGTGTGCTTTATTAACTGCAATGCCGGGGAACACATGCTGAAACACAAATTATAACTTTGCTGTTATTAAAAATCAAATTCCGTTGACCATATTATTGGTTTAGTTGTTCCCTTCGACCGGTCCGTTATTTTTCGTCATTCGCCTTGTACAAGCCGAGTTTTGTTTGGTAAACCCTTGTTTTTATTAATCAGTTGCTAAAACGCAATTCTCATTAATCGCAGCTCCTATACAGTTGGCTACTCCAACGTAAAACGCCCCTCTTGTATTAAGGTGGTGCTTCTATTCTTATTTTCAGATTACACTGTTGTGTAGATTCGTGTTTTTCTGCCCTCGCCACCTTAACTTATTTATCTTGGGACGCTGGTTGCGATATTGTCAGCTCGGGGCGGTTGATCTTTGTACTTCCATCACGCGTTCTTGCAACTGCTTTTTATTTCTGCAGATATTAACCGCAGGCCCAGCGTTCTAGAGTCACCTCACAGGGTTCTTGTTTCATAACTAGGGATGAGTTTGACCGCAAAACGATCACAAACTTTGCTTTGATTTTTACTTTGATTCCTTTGAAATCCGCAATATTTTTATTTTATGGTTAATATCAGCAATTTCTATACAGCTGAGTTACTTAGTTTTTATTGTCTGACTGAGTTCGCAGAATTAGAAAGGTACTATTGCTTGTGCAGTCGTTCCATTACTTCACTCCTGCCCTGCTTATGGATGTTCCGTCAACACACCAGTTGGCTATAGGATGAGTTACGTTATAAAATCAAAACCAAAAGTTGAAACATCTAAGATATATGGCAGCTCTATCAAGGCTTTAGCCTGGTTTGTAGTGAACTGTTTTGTATATACATATTCTGTTTGATTCCTGTTTGAGACATGCGTTTGAAACTGAAATTAATCGCTGGACCTCAGTTAAACATTTTCGGTTCTGGATAAAAACATTGCCAATGGTTATCGACTGCGCGATTGCTCGGAGTTCTTTTCTGTGACATAACATGATTCCCCATTCATACGTTGATTGAAAGTATTTATAAACATGTCAAAGCGTTGGCAGCTACTGCTTACTATTTGTTTTGATTCTTTATGGGGTGCTAGTGGAGGAAGATTACCTTTAACTTCCTGCATGTTAAGAAATCATAAAAGTCTGGGCGGTGTCTAACTTTGTTGCCAAAAGATTACATCTAATGCCCAAACTTGAATATTTATGAAGTTGTTGAGTGCTCTGAGGATTGATAAACTATTGGAACACAATAAAAGTCGTAGCAATTGAGTTGTAAAGATTCTTAACTTCCTTTACCCCTTACTGTTTTTGTGATGGTTCCTCGATAGGTTAAGTTTCCTTTTTAGGTATCGCGTTTGTGTCTTGATTAAAGACATTCGACTTATTTTTATTGTTTCTAGCTATTTCTTTTCCTTTTGCATTCCGTTGCAATGGGTCAATGAAGATCTCTCTTCCTTATAAGGATTCCTTCTGTTTTTGTAGGGTTGGGCATGGGCAAGCACGGTTACGGTTTTATTCTTTCAATTACTGCATATAGGTTAACACCGCTAACTTCCGGCCACAACCAATATTGTGCATGGGCGCAATTTGGTGGGGGACAGGGGGGACGTGTCCCCCAATTTTTCAGACGGGGGGACATAATATGCCATGTTCCCCCGCTTTTTTGTCATTAGGTTTTGTATGCGGAGAAGTTTAAA
>Ga0210059_1011989_pt1 | contig 13178 bp, 9 predicted proteins | sample Ectturendosymbi2_FD_188042 | JGI IMG/M metagenome (GOLD analysis project Ga0210059, IMG submission 188042) | Ecteinascidia turbinata endosymbiont from Florida, USA - Sample 2 (SPAdes) (version 2) | ecosystem: Host-associated > Tunicates > Ascidians > Unclassified | place: Key West, Florida...
CCGATCGCAACAAAATGGTGCTGTGACCAGGATGTGAAGGTCGTGCGGAGTTCAGCCTTCACACAAAGAACGTGCGGTCGGTGCGGTTCCTTGTAAAAAGGAGGGGATGTTGTTGCAACCTCTCCGGCGGTGTTGCGTTGATTGCATGATTCATCACGAACGGGATGTGCGCGAAGAACAAAAATATATGTATGTGGCGCGAACAAGCAATAAAAGAGTGATCGTGGCGTGTAATCTCTGGTGATACTAACGATTGAACGTAACAATAGCGTACGCGAAGAGTGATCCCGATGGAGTGATCTTGGTGAGTGACCTCTAATAATGCTTGTGAACCTGGTGAACAGTTGATTGTGCTTGCTAACAGTGATGACGAGAGTGATCTCGGGTGATCTCTATTGTTGCTTGCTGCCATGGTGCGAAGCTCTGCGCACATGCCGCTCGGGATTTCCGATCGCAACAGTAACTGCAGCACAGTGGTCTCTAGTAGTAAGCGATTTATGTAACTGCAGCACAGCTGTAATTTTTCACACAAGTGAGTCACTGAAATGCTGCCACTGATAGGTCGCTTTGTGACCTGCATGTCAATGTTTCACCAATCACTACCCCTGACCTAAAGTTTGCTTTGAAACTGTTGACTTAGGGTTGTTTGTACAGTATCCTGCCACATTTAGGCTAATCGCAAGAGCTTTGCACAGTGGCGTACGCAGAAAATTTTCTTGGGGTGGGGGGTTCATTCAGTGGCATGTTGTGGTCATTTATATTTGGTGTGCGCTATTTGTGACGAAGTTTGTTGGCATAATATGCATATTCTTCTACATGCACTCCCCTTATTTTATGTGTCATTGCACTGAATATAAACTACAAGCGCTACAAGTTAGGATATCGGAGGAAAATAAACCCACGCTACGACAGAGCAGTTCATAACCGCAAAATATCAGGCGTGCGTTAAAACAGGGTTATACAGCACACTCATCACTGCGTCAGAGCAATTTACAACTACAAAATAAGGCTGCGCTGATGTCTTGTCGAATACGAGCAGTCGAGCATACTCGCAGAAAGTGTGCGGCAGGACTGGCTGGCGCACATCCCGGTTTGCAAGAACGAATCTTGCCAAACTGCAGAAGAATTGAGAATGCACATAAAGTGTACGCTAGAAAACTTTCAATTTTTCGTTATGTGTAGACGTCCAGCAAACTTCTAGTTTTCCTTTTTCCCTGTTGAGACATTATCAAATGCCTGAATGCTTCTATGTTAAAAACAGTTGTTTTTGAGCTCGTGCAACAGTTTTATCATGCTACAGAAACAGGTAATGTAGCCAATGTGGTCAGCCCTCGCGCTGATCAACCTTAGCAGACAAAATGAAGACAATTGTTTCGAATAGAGTGAACTATCGTGGAGTCTTAAACATGCGTGGTGGACGGAGGGTCTGCAAGAAGTGGTGGGATGGTTTCTGGATGCAGACAATAACCAGATTCCTACCAAAACACAATTCTTACTTTTTGGTCCATTCACAATGTTCCTTGAAATTTGGATGCAAATTTATTTAGTGGTATTTGCATTAAGTCGACAAATTAACAAGCAAAATGTATGCGAAAACAATTAATATCCTTTGCGCAGGTAATAAAGTCTTTGTGACATATCAAGCTGAATGGGGGAATTTAACCCCAAATCCCCTTGCGTACGCCCTTGGCTCTGCAACGAAGTTTGCTTGCTGATTGCAATGTATGGTTTCCTTACGACGAAAGAGTTTCAAATATAGTGTGTGTCAATCATACTGTATTTATTTAAAGTTTTAAGCATCTTTACTATGCTTTTTGTGCATGCTAAGTTGTAATATTGCACTTGATATAGAAGTGGTAGCAAAGACAGATATTTCAAGTGGAATGTATCACATTGATATATTAACTGATATCAACTTTTGTGGTGATTAGCCTACATGTTGCTATTGGAGATAAAGGTGAATACATCAGTAAGTAGTTAGCAAATATGCTTTAAATGTAGATCATAAGCTTAGTAGCCTCATCATTAAGTAACTTATCACAGATTGAGATAAATAGATAGTTGACTGAATTTACTTTGAGTTGAGATAGACTAATTCAAGGTTGTTTTGATAAATATACTTACCTTGCCTTCTAGAAAATGTTTTGATCAAAATTCATCATGAAGCTCCAGCTCATTAAAAATAGACCAAATGGTCATATTGTCACAATGCGTAACCCTTAAAAATTGTTTGTATTCTATGCAACCATGTTATATTGTCTGCCACCGATAGCCTTTAGACTTATGGTGCTTCATTTATCATGAGAAATTGGACAATTGCATAGCATTAATTGGATTTATAGTAAATCTATACATACGTCTTTTACACAGACATGGAAGAACACTGGTTTTGTTCCAAACTGAATGAAGGCACAAGTGAAGAACTTTTGTGTGAAGGTTACAAACGAAGTCTTTGGAAAACTGTTCTGGTGGCCATTGGAACAGTTAAGTATTGACACAAAAATGGTTATGTACGTTCAAGCCTGGGTAGTGGGTATATTAGAGTCTGCAAAGGCATACACTGTATGGTCTTGTCCAGTGTGCTTCAGCAGATGTTCCCCGGAACCCCAGTGTTCCGCAAAATATGTAGTGGGGCTCCGTGAGGGTTCCTCGTTTTATTCCGGGGAAGATTTCTTGCTTCGGTATGTTGATGCGTCATTATGAATTTTTTTAGATCATCGTTCCGCATTCAGATTGCAAGTAGGCCAGTTAGATATATAGGAGGTTGAGTGCAGTTAATAGCTGAAAAAGAAATATTGATAGTTGTTTCGCTTGTTCGTTGTTTTGCAATAAGGAAGAACATTATTGTTGCATCACAGTTTTACGAAGTTGCCGATATACAGTTCGCAGTCAGAGCTTCCATTGCTGTGTTTTCCACCCAGATTTGTTTTTTTTAGTCCCCCTGGGTGTTTACGCTTAGTTGTGAAAAATCCCGTTAAATCAGTTTTTAGAAGATGTAAATTTGGCAATTAGCTACAGTAAATCTAATAATATAATATACATATCTTCCGGTCATCGCAGTGTTCGCATGCGATCACCAGATGAAAAGTACTCATATCAGTGACATAAAATGTTCAGTGGGCTTCACACCCCCACATCAGTATCAATATCAAATACCGTAACTTTCTTGTGATCTGGTCTGTCAGCCATGCAGTTGCGCGTGACAAAAGTAACGTGAAACAAATAACAAATGGTTACATAAACAAGTGAAAGATTTGTATTTGGGTGAACGATGAATAAGGTCATTGCCTGAGACCCCAGTTGAAATTGATGAAACATAGTTTACGACTAAACGTCTAAATTTCTTGGCTGCCCGATGCATGCAAATTAACAAATAATTTGCATTGGAGGAAGGTGTTGTTGCCAGCTTAGGGATGTTAGATTCCGTTGCAGCTCAAGATCTCACAGAAGATCTAAATTCAATAGCAAATGTGGCCCTGCATTTCCCCCGCTTGTCCCTGTGCAAGATCAGCTGGAGCCTATTTCGATATAGTTTAGAGATATGCCCTTTTCCAACAAATCTATTACTGATTTCTGGTATTATCTGCGTAACATTAAAAACAGCTTAGATAACTCAGAATTTGGAATACTTCATGATTTAATGACCAGATTTATGGTTTTGCCACACGCTACTACATCAGCAAAAATAATGTTTTCACACGTTAACAGGGCTCCAAGAAAATCTTTTTCTGCGGAACAAAACCCTTTTGGGGCCCCTCAGACTTGCAAAATTATTTTGAAATGAATAAAAATTTAGGCTAATTAATGTGCATCAAACTTCAACAAGAAGTGCTCGTTTATTGATCATATGAAACATGATGTTAAAACATACCGGTATTCAAGTAATGTGACAATATTACCATTTTTTAAACATCGCACCTGTCAATATAATTCTCACAATTTTCTGCACAAGTTTACTGGACAGTGCTACCTCAGTAATCTTTGGGATGCCATTAACACAATGTTGAGAGATTAGAAATATCTAGCAAGACATGTTATGCAGGCTCCTGAATGGTTTGACTTTCCTCCTGACTTCTCAACTAAACCTTAGCGCATTATAAACTTTATACAGTTAGCGATAGCTATTCTGCCAATGTTTCTCTCATATGCTTCTACAAACTACACTCCATAGGCCTACCATACGAAGGCGAAAACTTCAGTGCATTTCTTCTCCCACAAGCAAAACTTGAAGTCATTTCACCAGCCCGGTATCAGTGTTGCCACCTTGGCATCCCTAAAGCACACTAGAGGAGCCTGAAAAAAGACCAGAATAAGCCAAACTGAAGCAGAAATAAGCACACGCACAAAAAAACACAATGATGAAAGTATGCAAATTGGAAAATAGTCACAATTATCTGCATTAACACAACATTCAGCAGTACTGTTTTAATTGCACACCAAACTAGTGCCAATAAAACTTCACATTGTCACTGCTTCTGGAATCTCAGTCATAATCATAAAAATGCTTTGTAATATTGTCTCTTTTCAATCCACTCTTGATATTTAAAATTGCATTAACGAGTTCTGCACTCATTCTGTTTCTCAATTTTAATTTCACAACGTTTATCTGGCTGAATGCTAGTTCCATTGCTGCATTAGAGTGTATTGCAGGCTACATAAAATGTGTTGAGCAAAACCATCCAGCTTTTTGTATGGGTTTTCTCCAATGGAATCTCCATACAAACATACTTCAGTCCAATATGCTACTGTGTCAGTAACATTTTGCAACGGATAATAGTCAAATGCTGCCACTGGCATTTAATTTTCCCACTGACTTCACTTTCTATCTCAAATTCATCCAAAAATGAAATTAAAGGATCTGTAAGTTTTCATAAGGCATTAGAAACAGACATAAATGCCATTTCCTTCACGATATTTGAACGAGTTGGTACCACGTACTTGCTTAAATAGGCATGAAGCCAAATTGAGACATCGTTTGGATTTCTCAATGACATATAACATTATATGTCAGTGTTATATGTCATTGGATTTTTCATGGATTCCTCGTCTGACTCAGAACAAACCATGTCTCTTATCAAAGTTTGTTTCATAACCTAAATGAGGCCTTGCATTCAAAAAATCAACTACACGATATGTGATGGGTTGTAGAACATTTGTGTTTGTTGGCACAGCGATGTGTTGGAACAGAATGTTGGTCAAAATAAAAAACTGTCCAAGCGCTTGCTTGGATTTTCCGTAAAACGCCAAAAACAGACATAATTTTGCAGGCCACACAGCTGATACCTGGCGTAAAACATCTTTAAATAAACTAAAACTAAACCAAAAAATAAAAAATAAAGTAAAAAATAAACATTAAACCAAATCGTAAAATATGTAAACCAAACGATTGCAAAATAAACCAGATTTGTTTTTAAAAAAGCCAAAATCGCAACACTGCCCGGTATTGCTCAACGTGGATAGATTTTTTCAGGTTTAAGACGATCGTGGTTGTTATAATGATTCTGACATCATAGGCGAGGCTGTTACGTTATGCCGCAGTCTCAGAATGAATGCAGTCGATCGAGGTTGAATAAAACGCTGCTAGTGAAATGAGACTGCGACCTCATTGAGTAACTGTATTGTTGGAATGAGCTTTCTTGATATAAAAGGAATGAAGGGACAAAACGAAATATTTTCACAACCGACTATTGCTTCTGTTTTTGATAGCGAGCCGCAATAAATAGTCACACGGCCAAAGGCCGGTGACCACTGTTTTAAACTAAAGGCAAAAAGCATTGTGTCGAAATACTGTAAGTAGTTAGTTTCTCCTGAGTGGTTTCGAAATCTTCAGATTTTTGGGTATGTCCACTAATCTTAAATTCACATTCGCTTAGAGCAGTGATTCTTAACCAGGAGGCGTCAAGAAACTTCCAGGGGGGAGCGAGCCCTTACGCACCCTACAACATGGAAAGTTTGATCAGTAAATTTACCAATAAATACATTTGTTTTCACAGCTTCTTTGAAACGAGGTGGCTTGAAATAAAGGACAATTACTTAATGGAGGCGTGGTAGAAAAAAGGTTAAGAACCACTGGCTTAGAGCCTGTATCTGTTTGCGGAGCAAGTTTAACAATCAGCAAAATGTACAGCACACCGCCGCGGTGCACTATAGGCACTTGCGTCCTGCAATGCAATTACTTGAACTAATAAACTTTATTAGTTATCTTACACATAGGGGCAGCATTCGAGGGCTACTGTAATTAAATTAAATTTTATTGTGAACTGATGTGTTTTCATTCAAATTTCACTTGAAGTATCTTTTAGTTTGAAACTTTTGGTTTATTGGAGAGAGCTTCTGTTATAATAATGACAATAATGTATTTTTACCCGCAGACACGCAGCCCATAGTACAAACACACAAAAAATTTTGAAAAATAATTAAGTTTTTCTTGAAAATGCGCAAAGGTTTTGATGTTGAACAACCTTTTTTGCTAGTACATTGTAGTACAAAATTTGTTCAATTCAAAAGTGTTTGTTTATTAGCGAAATTTTTTGTTTTTGGATACCAGTAAATTTACTTTTCGTAAAAACTGCAAAATTGCTATTGGAATCAAGGCCTGCAATTTTCAGTTTTGCTTTCGCTTCGTGTGACGCAACCGACCTGGAGAACTGAATTTAGTCACATAACCTGCTGTAGCTCTGTGTTGAATTTGCAGACTGCAGCAGTGTTGCCAACTGGTATATATAAAGTGAAAGATTTGTATATATATATATATTGTATATACCAAATTTTTCAAATTTGTCTCTTATCAAAGTTTGTTTCATAACCTAAATAAATTTTATTTTCAAATTTGGTAAATGTTCAAAGTGCTTGATATATAAATCTATGGTTTGGTATATATGAAAAATTTGGTATATATTTGGTTTATTTTTGTCGGAGGGTTTATTTGAGACTTTAAACCAATATATTGCATAGCGTAAACAGAGAAACCGTAGTAGTTTTAAACCTATCTGTAAAAAGTTAAGTGATTTTGCTTAACACGGGAGTAAGCGTGCACTTTTGGTGGCGGAAAGCTAGACTGGAGGAGAGCTGAGAAGTTCTGAAAAAATGCAGGTTAGCTCTAGATATGTGTTTTAGTTAGCCAATCCATTCAAAGGTTGGAAAGCTGCATATGAGCGTGGCAGAAGATTTAGAGAAGAGTGGCTGATAGAGATTGCATGGCTTGCAAAGCAGGATTCTGCTAGTGCTGTGTATCCCTTCTGCAAACTGTGCAGAAAAAATTGTAAACCGCAAAGCAGCTACTATGCATTATAATAATGAGGTAGATCACAGAAGAAATGAAAATGCAGTTGCAGTTATTGGAAGGTTGAATTTTCCAGTGGTTAATAAATCTGTTATTGCTAAAATTAGGAAAGTCAAAATGGAGCTTGCAGCTTCTCTATGATGCCACTGTCTAACAGCAACTGTTAATCATAAGTGAAGTCATGAAAAAGCATGGAAAATCAGCATTAAAGTTTAAATTCTTGTTATAGATAAGTTTGATAGATATTGTATATTTTTAGGCTAGATTTGGTATATTCGTTGTGAGAAGAGTTGCAATGTTGCCAACCGTGGTGGTGTCAGTGCCATGGTACACCTAGATTTGGTCACAATATACTTAAGACCTGGTGAGTGATTCACCAAATCTCCAGAACTGGAGTTAAAAATATGGCCATTAATCTTCTGCTTGAATGTGTGATTATCACAGTGAATGACATAATAAGGATCTTCTTTAAGCCCAAGGGAACTTCATGGCATTGCCATGTCAAAAAAAACAACTAACAAACTGGTGTATGTGTTGTGTTCGGGAAGCCAGAGCGGCAAGTGCGCAAGAGCTGAAATTCTGAAAGATAAGGCATCGTGTTTGAATCACAATTGCTTGGAAACTTTTGCAAACAGATCGTGCCGCCGTTAACTGAGCACGATGACGTAATCGAGACGCATACCAAAAATTGCATGCGTTGTCGAATCGCCACGCTACGCCACTGTTAGCATAGGTTCAATAAAACGGACACTCAGTTTTTCCAATGCGCTGGTTCTTGAGTTGCACCGATGTTAGCTATTTTATCTGCTACAGCAAAGTTGGATAGAGGCTGACTTTTTTAAGCTCTGGAGTGTTTTGCAAATTCTGTTGCAGTCCGATGTCCGTTGCGTTGAAGTGAAAGCATATGTTGATGATTAGAGCTCGACCGATGTCGATCTTTTTAATTTTCATTGCCAATAACCGATGCCGATCATTTGACATCACTCAAACGGCGGTCGAAAGATATTTCAACGCAATTATTAAACCAACTAACAAGAAGATGGAACTAGCTTACAACTGAAGAAATTCTCGTAAATTTATTATTTTTTTATTTATATAATTTGTTTGTTTCCAGACACAAAGTCCATAGTTCAAACACACACTCTCTGCACAACTCAGATCGATAAAAACAGACAAAACAGAACTTTGTACAATGGCATTTGGGCAGGCGGAATCACAGGGTTACGGACATTTTCTTAGCAGAACGTTTCGCAACGGCGTTGGAGGCAGAACCACAAGATTACAGACACATATTTAACACTATTGTTCGCTAACCAGTGACACTGGTGCAACCAGGGGTATAACGAGGTTAGATGGCGCCCGGGGCAAGAAGCAAGTTTGACGCCCCCATGTTCGAAACTGAGGTCGAGGTCTTTTGGAAGCAAATGTACTGTATTGAAGAAAGTACTTGTGACATTGTTGGGCTTTTTGGTTCCCCCGCAGCCATTCTGCGCCCCACGCAGTGACTTGGCGCCCCCATAGTGACTCGGCGCCCGGGGCATTGCGCCCCCCTAGCCCCCTCGTTACGCCCCTGGGTGCAGCACTACTGCAGAGCAGGACGTCAATTCTTGAACAGGTCGATCCCAGGTACAGCACGAATACGTTGTGGCATGACATGCCGTCAATCAAATAAACACTGCAATGAACGGGCGCTCAGTCACAAAGTAAAATGCGATTGTAGTGTTCAAATAATAGGGTCGAATACAAACAATCTGACTGCATCAAAGCACGCAACCATACGTTGTTAGACTTTATGCATCTTTGGAGAAACAGGTACACATTTTTTCGCAACAGGGCCTCAAAGGAAGGAATGTTACATTGAACCTGATGACTAAGTTTTTTCAAATGTTTGAGTTTTTGCAAAATTATTAATTTTTGCGTTTTTGCAAAATTATTACTTAGCCATGAAAGTTTGAAATGGAGAAAAGTTCAACACCGAATTCTGCGCAGATGTTGGCTACCAGAGTGGATCGGATATTGTTTTTTTTGCTATCGGATTCTATCCTGTTTTTGAAAATTGATATCCGTATCCGATCCGAATCCCGTTTTTGTTAAAATCATACTAACCCGTATCTGAAAACTATCTAAAATGGAATCATGATGCACAACATACATTTTTATATAGTGTCTATTTTGCTTAATGATGCAAAATAACTGCTGAAGTTATTTTGCCTTTAGATGAACATTATTGGCTGAAGCAGTTAAGTTTGGAACGCATGTCCTACTTAGTTGACTGTGACACCTGTAACAGCTCAGTCCCACATGCTAGGACAAGTGTTGTCATGGTTTCAGGGCTGGCAATGGTTTCAGGGCTTCTTGTTTGCATTATGTGAACTGTAGGCTAAACCATGAACCCCCAAACCTAAAATCTGGTCCTAAACCTTGACCATAAGCCCTACAATAAACCTCAACCATAAATTCTTAAAACCCATACCAATTGTCTCTTTGCATATCCTACTTGTCTCATGACCACTTAAACCAACTCTGTTCAACTGAAGGCAAAATAAACCCAGCACAGTCTTTGCCTTATGAAACGTAATAGACACTACCTAAATGCGCTGCGTCACACTGGGCCCTGTCATGCCTATAAACAGCAAGCTTGACATATCTCGCAAACTTGACGTATCACATAACCTAAGTACTTTTCAGAGTCAACTGCATCAAAACGCAAGCTGAAATTTTGCCACACCAAGCTTTTTTTAGTCATTTGTTTAGTAACAATGATTCCATTTTAAAACCAACTATGATTTCACATTCACAATTTCATTTATTATGCCTACCCATTGTTGCACTTTAAACCACACCTAACCAGTGATGTGCCCGAGTCATTTTTGTCGAGTCAGAGTCACAAGCCGTTCCAGTCAGAGTCATCTAAAATTTTGTCGAGTGACTTGGTCGAGTCAAGTCAGAGTCGAGTCACAAGAACTGTCGAGTCACTGGTTTGCAATCTCGAGTCAATATTGAGTCACATGAAATTTCACATTTTTTCTCTTACTTTTGTATGCTATGAAATGGCAGCACCCATCATGCTATCAAATGGTGCCCGATAAGTTAGAAGATGGTTCCCAACATGCCATGAAATGGCGCCTGATAAGTTAGAAACTGGTGACCAATGTTGTTTAAACAAGTTTGATTACCAAGTTTTCTCAGTTTGCATTTTACTTGTCTCTTTCACTCTCGGTCTTTTAAAAAATCCTAGCCCAACCTTGCTGCAAGTGTTGCAACCTCGCGGTTAGCGTTGTGCGATTTGCGAATGTGCGATTCACCACGAATGGGATGTACGTGAAGAACAACATCCATATGTATGTGGCACAAACAAGCAGAAATATTTTTTTTATTTTTATTTGTTTGTTAGCAGACACGAAGTCCATAGTACGAACACACACACTCTGCAGAACGCAGGTTGATACAAACAGACAAAACAGAACGTAGTACAAGGCATTGAAGCCAGCGGAATCACAGGGTTACAGACACTTTTTGCAACTGCATTGAAGACAGAACCATAGGGTTACAGACACATTCTCAACACTATTGTTAGCTAACACTTAACACTTGTTGCAGCACTACTACGGAGTAGGGCGCTAATTCCTAGATTGGTCGAGTCTAGGTAAAATTCGCAGGCATTGTGGGTTGACACGCCATCGATCAAACGGACACTGCAAAGTTCGTTCACTCATTCACAGAGTAGAATGCGATTATAGTGTTCAAAGAATAGTGACGAATACAAACAATCTGACTGCATCAAAGCACGTAACCATACGTTGTTAGATTTTCTGCATCTTTCGAGAAACAGGTACGTGTATTTTCGTAGCAGCGCCTCAAAGGTAGGAATGTCACATTGAACCTGGTGGTTACTAACACTCGCTATCCAGGGCAGATTGTATAGAAGAGCCCTGCATCCAAAATTATATGCCACACGCAATCTCTGCATGCATGACTTCCTGAAATTACACCATAATTGAGATGCATACATGGGCGTACAGAAAGAACGAAAAATTACGTTTTTAACTGCATTTGAACAACGGGAAAGACTCGCAGCTTGTTTGCTGCACAATATTGATATCGCAGTTGTCTCTGAATGTCTTGGTCATCTGAGAGCTCAGTATCCAATACAATCCCCAGATATTTGTATTGGTCAACAGATTTTACGTATTGACCACCCAATTTCAATAATGGAGTGGCTGTGCTTTTTGGACTCTTAGCCTTAAACGTCATACAAACAGTTTTGTTGCAGTTGAAAATAATCCCATGCGATTCTGCATACGCCTGGCACACATCTTGTATTCTTTGCAACCAACGTACACTTGGACAGAACACACAAATATCATCAGCAAACATTAAGTGATTTAATAAGACTTCACCAATATAACACCCTACTTTAATGTTGTTTAGCTCATTGGGCAAATCATCTAAATAAACAGCAAACAAGTATGGACTCAGTACTCCCCCTAGTCTAACCCCATTAGACACGTGAAACGGTTCAGAAAAATGCTTGCCCCATTTTATTTGAATCTTTTGTTCTTTGTACCAATGTTTCAGTAGGCGCACAAAACATATTGGCACCTTTCTTTGGATTAGTTTCTCAAATAATTTCATGTGTAGTACTCGATCAAATGCTTTCGAGGCATTTAAAAACACAGCATACACAGATGAACCATGGGTTACAAAGTATGAAGCAGTTTGCTTCAACAAAAATGTACATTGATCGGTACTATGACCAGCCTTAAAACCAAACTGATTGTCTGTGGTACCAAGGAAAGGAGATATGTTAGATAATACGAAGTGCTCAAGCAGCTTTGACACCACTGTGGCTACTGCAACTGGTCTGTAATTTAAAGTGTCAGACATATTCCCATTCTTGTTGTTGCATATGGCAACTATTGGTGTGTTTTAAACAGGAATTGGGTATATACCCGTGAACAATACACATGTTAAACAGTTCACTGAGAAAAAAACGCAGAGACTCATTTGCATACAGCAGATGCTCTGCAGAAATACAATCAGGCCCTGGAGCTTTCTTCAAAGGCAGCTTTTGAAGAAGTGATGTCAAGAAAACAAAAGAACACATGGGCATTTCAAGACCCAGATAGTTCTCTTTGCAGTCAATGCTGTGTTCCACAGACTCTGCAGACCCATTGGCAGAGTTTTCAGACTTTAGTGTTCCCTTGAAATAGTCTTTCCACATTTTAACAATCTCTGAACCACCATTTGCCCCTCCCACCAATGTTGGTAGTGATGGGGTCTGTTTTTTTTTATTGACCTTTTGCCAAAATGACTTCTTGGTTTTATCAGCCTGTAATGCAGCTGCTAGGCCATTGGCCTTATGTATTTCAACTGGCACATACATGAAAAAAATTCCCAATTATGAACTTTAGCAACATTTCCCTTGTCCAGAACGAAATACTGTGTATTCTAGTATTCTGTAACTCTGCTTATTTTTTGTGAACAAATACTTTTTCATATTTTCTGTGTGCACATTCTATGCTTCTCGGCATATAAGTATACCCTTTGCTTTTTTTCTGTTTTGCTTTTTTTCTTCTGTACCTCTTTATTTAGTTTTTTTAACTTTTTTATTTTTTTATTAGTAATATTTTTTAATTTTTTCATATTGCTAAAAATATTCTAACCACACCAAAATCCTTCACTTAAATTCGATCGACTCATCTGTGTACATAGGCATGGGGATTCACCTGTGCATTTTCTTCACCATGTTCTGCGTTCATTCGTTTTTTTGTTTTTGTTTTTCTTTTCATTGTGCTTATTTGATGTCCAACTGTTGTTTCTCAACACTTGTCAAAAAATGATAAACGGGGTTGGTTGACTAGATGACCGCCACGGTCTTTCGCCAATCCTATAT
>Ga0210059_1011990_pt1 | contig 13178 bp, 8 predicted proteins | sample Ectturendosymbi2_FD_188042 | JGI IMG/M metagenome (GOLD analysis project Ga0210059, IMG submission 188042) | Ecteinascidia turbinata endosymbiont from Florida, USA - Sample 2 (SPAdes) (version 2) | ecosystem: Host-associated > Tunicates > Ascidians > Unclassified | place: Key West, Florida...
ACGTAAAAAAGCACACACGGATGCAGAATCCGTAATTGGACCAGCATTAACCATTGTTGTTGAAGAAATGCTTGGTACTGCTGCCGCCGAAAAAGTTAGAGGAGTTCCGTTGTCAAATAACACAATTTCACGAAGGATAGAAGAACTATCCTCAGATGTAAAGGATCAAGTTCGCGAACACTTTGTTGCTATAGACAACGAGCTGTCTGTACTACGGTCTTTACAAGTTAACGAATCTACTGACAGAACTAGGAAATCTCATCTGCTGTCTTTTATTCGCTTCATTAACAATGAAACATTGGTAAATGAATTTTTGTTTTGCAAAGAAGTGAAGGGCACAACCAAAGGAGAACACATATTCAAATTGGTAGATGAAAATATTTTGCTTTCTGAGTTGCAGTGGAGTAACTGCGTAAGCGTTTGTGCGGATGGTTGTCCTTCAATGCGGGGGAAAAATAAAGGATCTGTGGCATACGTTCTTCAAAAAAATCCGAACGTGGTAATTGTGCATTGCATGATCCACAGAGAAGCTCTTGTAGCTAAATCTTTACCTGCAGATTTAAAAGAAGGTATGGATCAAGTAAGCCAAGTGGTAAACTTCATTAAATCTTGGCCGCTACAAAATCGACTCTTTTCTCAGCTTTGTAAAGCCATGGATTCAGAGTACGAGTGTCTGCTGTAACACACTGAGGTACGATGGCTTTCAAAAGGAAAGGTGTTAAAACGCATGGTGCATTTGAAAACTCAAGTTATTTCTTTCATGGAAACACAAAAAAAAGACTGGATTTTCTCTTCTAGATGAAGGTTGGTGGGTGAAAGTTCTGTTTCTTTCTGACTTGCTTGATAAACTGAACAGTAGTCTCCAAGGTCCATTCTAGTCTCCAAGGTCCATCTGAAAATATTATTACAGCAACATCAAAACTACGGTCATTAAACGAAAAGTTGACATTGTGGAAAACCAAGGTCTCGAAAAAGTCTTTGATTCGTTTCCCGCACTTAATGAATCAACTAGCAAACAAGAAATCATTCCGCAAATCATGAACACATTGTCTGTACTTCAGCTTGCACTTCAACATTACTTCCCAGAATTTGCTGTCAACAACTTTAGATGGGTAGTTAATCCATTTGGAAGCAATAAATCAAGCAATCTTTCTGCAGAAGAAGAAGAACAGCTCATTGATTTACGAAACGACCCATTTTTCAAACGCTGTTTCCACAAAAAAACTTGGATGAGTTTTGGCTGTCTGCTTCCAAATCCTATTCCATGATCGGTGCAAAAGCCATCACAATTATATTGCCATTTGCATCTTCATGGCTATGTGAACATGGTTTTTCTGTTTTGACCGAAATTAAAAGCTGTAAACGAGAGAGACTACTTGGAATTGACGATGAAATGCGGGTATGTTTGTCAACAATGCAACCTCGTTTCAATCGTATATGTTCGTATAAACAGGCACATCCATCGCATTAACATGTGCAAATAAATTTTTTTAAGCAACTTTTCTTTTGTTGTAAGTGTGCCACGAGCATTTTATAATTTTTCTAGTGTGCCACGAGCTAAAAAAGTTTGGGAACCACTGGACTACGCAGTTGAATCTGATCGCAAATTGTTTTACTAGGAAATTGATTTCGCGTCAATGACGCATTTTCAGTCCAACATGTTCTAAGCAAAGCTTTCAAGTGAAATGACGAAAAAGAGTAAAGCAAGATTAGAGAAAGTGCGCAAATTTGAAAGATATTAAGGTATGATTTTTGACTCGTTTGCAGTCATATAAGTTGCGAAAAGCTCGTGCTTGATTTTTCAATATCGAAGAGGAAATTACCTCCTCGTTTGCATCGAACAGATCGGGGTTGACGTCATAAAAGCTTGTTCTTTCCTTTAAACCAAAACTTTTTCTGGCAGTGTTGTAGTCAGGGAGACCGTGGTCACGTCCTCTCTACGGAAAAGCAAAATGAATTACTGCGTCTGAGCCACCTGGAAAATTCCAGTATAGATGAACGTATTGATTGCACATAATTTTGACTTGAAGCTGTTAATGACATCACCAACCTGAATGTTTAGGGCCATAAGATCACGGCGTGAAAATTCCAGGTTTCCGAAGACAGAACCTCGCAAGTCTGGAGTGATAATATTGTCTTCTTTTTCTGCAATCTGACTTGCCATTCCCATCAACAACTTGTCAATGTCCGATTCCTTAATTGCTTCCTGCGTAAAACGAATTTAGTAATGAAGCAATTCAAGAAAGAATATATTCCACATTAGCATTTTTTTAATGCTCATCGGTAAACCAAACGTTCTGCATATTTTACGTTTTGTTGGATGGTTTTAGTGCTTTCGTATAAAAACATAAGCTATAAGACAATTTCTGGTATAAGCCTTACACGTTTCATCACACAAGTAACTACCCTAACCAACATGATGCTGGAAATGCACCAACTCTAAAGTGAAATCAAACGGTGTTGGGCTCCACCCGAAGCTCCAATTCTGTCACAAGTTGAAGCAACGACATCGCCATTGTGCACCTGGAGTTCCGAGTCCGATTTGGATTCCTGTTCCTTATTTGGAATGCGCAAAGATTTTCCTTAACAGTTTGCTGACAGTAGTGCCCATTTTTGTGTTAAACAATCTGGCGACTTGTCTGTGTTGGTGCGTTTAGACACATACAGTTTTCAGATATGCTCAAAAGAATGCAAGACGAGCTATATTCAACTTCAACACCTTCATTGCCGGTTGTGAAGTGGCATGCCAAACGTTCCCTACTGGCATGTTTTTCGGCAAATGTCTTCAAAATTTCCGCCACGTTCAAAGGTCATCTTTGAAAAGTCGCCAAAGGGCAAAAATTCGCACCATCGTCATCTGAGGTGCGTTTGAGCGCAAGTTTCGGTCTAGCGCTTGTCACAGATCAAACGTCGGCTTGCCGATTTGTCTTCACCAAGCGTGTGCAACCATGCAGCACTTCCGGGCCAAACGCACATATAACCGGATTGGTGCACGGCTCACAGCTCCATGTGTCAAGTTCTGCGGGTTAGAAAACTCGCTGGTGGTCCACGGAAGATTGGCAATACTCTTTAAAACCGTAATGAATGCTTGTGCAGCAAAGGGGCATGGATAAAGCGAATACCGGGCGGGGTGAACCGGTGTGGTTATAAAGGAAGGTAAACAGCAAACTATTTTTCTCTTAATATATTATTTGGTTTGGGCCCCCGGGCCACACTCTGTTTAAATTCTGGACCTTTCCTCGGGCCACAAAACTTCAACTCCCGGGCCACTTTTGGCCCGCGGGCTACAGGTTGCACGTCTCTGGCCTATAACCTTCGCTTATGCAATCTACAGTGCTTTGAAAATTCGTGGAAATTTCAAATATAACATTCTTACGAATTACGCTATATTCATTGCTGTTCATAGCACAAAAAAAACAAACATAACAACCACGGTCTCAATGGAGGTGCGTTTTGGTGGAATTGTTTTCTTGAAAATTTGTAGCCTACCAACCGCTTCAAATTTTCCAACTTTCATGCGCAAAGAAGCCCAAAGTAGAAAAAATGAAGGGATTGGTACAATGTTCATTTCTGGAAAGTTTGAAATCCATCAACGTCTCGGTTGATGCTGAGTTTACTGCGAGTTTTGTTCCTTGCCAAAATCAAACCTTCCAATGTTCTCAATGAAGATGCCTTTTCGTGAGTTGTTTTTTTATTTCGAGTGTGTAGCCTACCAACCTCTTTAACGTTGTCAAATTTCATGTGCAAACGAGCAGCAAGTTAAAATAAAACGATTGGTGCAGTGTTCATTGAAAAGTTGTAAACCCATCAACGCCTTGGTTGATGCTGTATTTACATCAGTGCTACTGCGATTTTTGTTCCTTGCGGATGTCAAACCTATCAAGGGTCTAAGTGGAGCTGCGATTTGGTGAGATTGTTTTCTTGGGAAGTTCTGGCCTAAGAATAGCGCCAATAATTCTGTTTTATTCGCAAACAAGCACAGTGTAGAAAAAATGAACGGATTGGTACTGTTGCAAAATCTCCGTTGGCGTTGCGTTGAATGTGTGATTCACCACGAACGGGATGTGCGCGAAGAATAACACCCATATATATGTGGCACGAACAAGCAATAATAGAGTGATCGCGGCGTGTGATCTCTATGGTTTTTCGCTGCCACAGTGTGAAGCTTTGCGTACTTTCTGCTCGGGTTTCCGATCGCAATAGTGCAACGTTTATTTCTGGCAAGTTTGAAACCAATCGACACCTTGGTTGATATTGTATTTAGCTGGCTATATACTGCATTTGGTGCTGCTGTAGCGTGAGGTCTACCACACTAGAGTGTGAGATCTAGCTCCCGTTAGCACTATAGCATGAGGTCTACCTCTGCATTATAGGAAGAAAAGTAAAAAATAATATGTCCAGACATTTTATTCTAGCAATACACATTTCATACATTTTTTCCAACAGCTCACGACCAACGCCTCACATTCTCTTCGGTATAATCATTTTAACGTGCAACCACGATCGCTCAATTGCCTGTGTGTGTGTGCTCCTGTCGCTGGATCCACATAATGTTGCTGGTGGTTCACTGTAGAATGCTGGTACCCGATGCCATTTAGGTTGCTATAAGCAGGCCACTCATCTGAATGAATAACCGAACCATATGCACATTCCTTATCAATAAAAGGGTTGCGGTCACGCCGTTCCACCCAAAATTACCGACAGTCTGAGCCTTGTTTAAGACCAAACACCCATGGCCAATCAATCCTACGCCCATGGTTTCTGTTGTTTTCTTGGTCTGCGTCACTGTCTTCAGAGAGAGGAGCGTTGTCTCCATTCAGCATCCTTCTTCGTCGTTAGTGAGAAACTATGGATGTACACGCCTCCCGGCACATCTTGAACCAGTCAGTCACAGTATTAGCAAATTTTCTGGTTAGAGTCGTTATTGTGCATCGCCGTAGACTTCACACCTCACGCTATGGAAACTTACCAGACCTCACACCATGGGAACTGACGCTGTAGACCTCAGGCTGCACCTGGGTAGGCGACATGTGGCGGTAAGCTTCACGCCATAGTAGCACCCTGCATTTTTTGTTCCTTACTAAAATCAAACCTAACAATGTTCTCAAAGGAGCTGTTTTATCATGAAATTTTTTTCTTGAGAATTTCTGGTCTAGCCATGTTCTCAATGATGCAGTGTTTCATGTGCAACCAAACACACAATGGAAAAAACAAAATCTTTGGATCAATGCGCGTTGCTTTCAATTTTATAAATTTACAATCAAATGCCAAGTACTGTGCAACCTCTGGCATCCTGAACCGCCACACGCGAGTTTGCGTTCGCCTGAGGCAATTTCTGGCACCCCGCTGTGCAAACAGGAGTTCGAACTCCAGGAGGCAACTGTTGGCATGGGATTGGATTAACGCATATATACAATCTCCGTTAGGCAATCGATCGCACGAATGTATGCATGAATGTGTAGCCCGGTAGGGGAGGTGTAAAAAGTATAAGGATTTCATTCGACAACTGACACAAGCACGCCCAATACAAAAGAGCTTTCTGGTTTTCCTCTACTTCATGTTTTGTATATGCGGAGAGGCTTTCCGCACTGTGTTCGCACTGGCATTGCCATATTGGTTGTACCACAATTCTTACAAAATTGTTCGTATCTCCTGCTTCTTTTGCTTTAAGTTACCTTTTGCTAACTCTAATTGAAGGAGCTCGATCTCCTCAGGATTATTTCACAGTGAACTAATCATGTTGCGTTTAGTTTCTTCCAGTTAACTGATGTAAGTTTCTACTTGCTTGTAACTCAGGGGCGTAACGAGGTTAGACGGCGCCCGGGACAAGAAGCAAATTTTGCGCCCCGGTGTTCGAACCTGAGATCTTTCGGAAGCAAATGCACTGTATTGAAGAAAGTACTTGTAGCGTTTTTGGGACTTTTTGGCCCCCCCGCAGCTATTCGGCGCCCTCCGCAGTGATTTGACGCCCCCATTGTGACTCGGCGCCCGGGGAATTTCGTTTGCCCCACCTCGTTATGCCGCTGTTGTAACCACAGTATCTTCAAAGTTTTGACATTGTTCATACTGAAAATGTAAACATATTGCTACATATGAAGTTGTGAATGTTTTCAACGTTTTGCTACATTTTAGCATTCTCTGACTTTTTTGCAAATATTTAGTGTTTCCTAGGTATGCAAAATAAATTCAATGTTCCGAGTGTGCAAAAAAAAGTTTGCAAATTGAAATCAGTCGGAATGACATCAACGATTTTGTGTAAGTGCTGCCATGCGCAAGTAGAGGTGTAAAAGATTTGTTGCAGTTCCAAAAACGTGGAATCGTGGAAATGTAGCAGATTGAACATAAGCTATTGCGTTATTTGGATATTCACGCACCGCTGAAGTTACATTAGGCCTTAACAAGCAGTTTTGGTCCTTTATAGAACTGCTGATTGTATAACTTACTACACTTGCCACGTTGATGAAAAACTACGCCAAAAATTGCCATCGTTAAAATGCCTCTTACGTATTTATTGCTTGTTTGTAGCCTGTTGCGTATTGGTAATGATAAAACAAACCATATAGCTGTAATAGAAACACGTCTGTGCAACTTTGCACTGAAGGTGAAGTCGCTGTAAAATTAAACGTAGACTTTTCTTAAAATTGGAGAGAAAAGTGACTGGAAAGGCACGCCAACAAAGTAAGTGCTACAGAATGTTGGAATAACACATCTCTCCTACACAACCACTTACAACTGAATTCCAGTAAGTGTTGCAAGTTCGCAATCCGGGCTTTCCAACATGAACCTCTTGAAATTCATGTCGATTTCCAGCAGTATGTACAGTGGTGTTGTAGAAAGTGCAAGCCGTCATGTTTTGTTCGAGGGCCGTACTGCAAACATATGTTAAAATCTTATGCTGCTGAAAAGTTGCTTGATTTTACGTGGAAGAAAGATGATCTTGACTTCACCGTTTAGGGAGGCGCACGAAAAGATTTTGTACCTGCTGTTTGGCACATATTTTCGATTCTACTTAACAACGCTTCCACAGCCTTGGATTCAAAAAGAAATAAGTGCCAGTGTTGAGCATGTTTTCCGAAAGCATTGACATCCCCCTATGTTATAGACACCATCGTAATTACACAAAGTGCTATGACGTTGAGCTCACAGCTTTGAATAAGGGTCAGTACAACATTCGAAATTGGTAAACAAATTATGACCTCAACTTTGACAACTTTAACAACGATTATGTAACAAATAACATTTTGTTTATCCGCAGTTTGAGCTTTTTAGACAACACACATAATGTGCGGCATCTGCGGGGAGGGGACAATTGGAGGCTCTGGCTGGGTATGTTCGTAGAATATGGAAAAACATCTGATAGAACTTGTTTGCCGTCTACAACTCATGCTAAGTTCGAAAACAAACAAAAATAATATTTTCAAAAGACAGCAAATGACGATATGTTAGTAGCTAATAACCAAGTAGTGAAAGCGATTTTGAAACCTTTAAGTCATTTTCTATTCTCTTCAAAACCGCTATCAAATTTGAGTATGCCTATTGGATACATTTATAGAACATTCATGAATATGAATACAACCGTTGTCATGTTCATAGAAAAAATCAGTCATACGCAAAATATTTTCTGTTGAAAAACTTACGTGTTGACCTTTGACCTTCTGTAAACTCCAGGTGGCACGAGGGTGTGGCCAAACCTCATCGCCGCTGATTGGAAGATATGAGTGATACCCGGATGTATCGCTGACTTGTATCCTGTAACCAGACATTTAATATATTTGTGTGTTGTTTTCTAATTTTTATCTTTCAGTTATGAGTACATCACAATTACATCTCATGACTAGAGAAGCCCAATCATATTTCAAGAGATAAAGTTATAAAAAAAAACAGCAAACACCGTTACAGTCACCATGTTTGGCGACAAACGTCTGCATCACAAACCTTTATAAGGAAAGTCCTCAACTTCATCGCACGTTTCACTTTCTCTGGTGTTATTCCTACACCTTCCCAGAAAAGTTGGCAGCCAATCGTACATTACAATTTTCTTCAAAGATTTTTCAGAATTTTGTGAAACTTACTTGAGATTATAAACAATTTGTATTAACTTGCATGCTGACAAAAAAAAATTTTTGAAAAATCCTTTTTTTCCCAAAGATGCTAATTTTGTCGAACCTGGTGGGTCGCAATATTCCTCACTCTGGCTTCGTTGTAAACTTTCTCGTCACTCCAGTCCCGGTGGGCGTCTCTCAATTCACGAGCGAGCCAATTGTGATATCTAAACCAAAGGACTCCAAACGTGAGTAGAAAAGGATTCTCGTTGCCTCTGGGATTTCCGAGCCCTGTAACGATATAAGCTCAGTTGATTGTTCAGTTGCAGGTGGCAAGAACTGTGACATAATATTGATAACTCCTAGATGAATGGCACTACCAGCAACTAACTGCACTTTTCATATGCTTTCTTTCCATTGTGCTTATAGTTATGTGTCGATTTTTAAAACACAAAATTTTTCCTAGCCTTTGCATTTTTTACTGTATTTTGAAAGAAAAATTTCTTTATTTTACCCAAATGACCCCAGTTGTGTCCCGTCTTATTTCCAAAATCATTCGTCTCCAGACTCCGGTATGAATTTTGCCCTTCGAGACCCAAGGCAAGATTGAGTCATCAAGGAAACGAGCAAGGAGTCTATCGGAACTAACATTGGATAGTCAAACTTAGAAAGAGATTGGAAGAGAAGACTTGGCAATTATGGAGCTCACGTTTGCCATGCAAAAGAATTAAATTTTAATCAAACATTGATTAATTGACTTTTAACATCAAAGAACATTTAACATTGCATTGTGCATTTGATTACATTGCTTCACAGTTTTGCACAAAGTTGACACGCCGTATCAACGTATGTTCAGTCTGCGTGAAACTTTTATGTTGGAAAATATTGTGTACTTTTCCACGTCAGAAACCTCACAATACGGCAGAGATCTTCCAACAACGGACAATATACCAGAGCCAAAAGTCCCTGGGGGATTACCTATGGAAAATTTGAAGTTGGCGAGATTTCTGACCATCTTGGAAGGTTAACCAATGTACCGTATTTGTTCGAATATAAATCGCGTTTTTTTGTACAAAAAATTCACCCAAAAGTCAGGTGCGTCTCAGTGGTACCACTCATAGTTTTTTTCCCCTAGATCTAGTGTTTTTCCATTTCATCTAGTGTTCTAGTGTTTTTTGTGAGTGAGCTACATGTAATTAAGTGCAAAATTTTGTGTGATTGTAACTGTAATTGAGACATTTGATTTAGTTCAATTGCAATTTGCTGAAAATTCTACCTGATTAAATCTTAAGTTACACAAGACAATATTATATTTTTTGAGTTAAACCGCTGCGAAGTCACTTGGTCATCTGTTGAAAGGTTCAATGACCTGTACAAACAAACACAAGCGTTGCTGCTATCTCCGTTTTTTTTGTTTCTGGTTTACAATGAGTTGCACAATGTCTATGGTTGGCATTACAACGCATTTTCTGGCTATTTTCACTGTGTGTAAGTTTGCTTTTCCAATCTAGTGTTTTTGTGAATCTAGTGTGTTTTTATCATGAAATCTAGTACTTTTCCGTAACAACAGAGTAGCAACACTGGTGCGGCTTATACACAAATTGAAGAGAGCTTGTGATCAAATTCTCTTATACTCAAATTGAAGAGAGCTTGCCATTAGCATGGAATGCTGATGAAGATGTACGAAAAGAAGACGGGGATAAACTATTTGAGGACAATGAATGCAGTGACCTTGATGGCTTTTAAGTTTTTGTTACATGATTTTGATGAATAAATGTTATTTAAAAAAATTTGTACGGTTTCATCAGGTCAGATATGGAGGTGGGACTTATATACGCATGCGACTTATACTCGATTAAATACAGTAATTCTGACCAGTGAAAATGCCTGTTGTAAGTAATATATAGCGGAGGATTTTCTAATGAAAGTTATTCTTCTCCTGGCCGTCGCCAGGAATAAAAAATTTCGGCAGAATTTTTTCCTCTCTCACCCGTCGATCAGTGAAAAGATTCCCGTTGGAATATATAAAGCCCAGAACTACCCCGTTAGCATTTAAATCATAACGGCATGCTGTCAAATTTTTCTGTTGGTTAATTCCTGCAAATGAACTCCTGCATTAATTCATTGTGGTCCTGGTAAACTTTCTCTCTTGTGCCACTTACTTGAACCCGTGTAGCAACCCCTGGCATATTTTATTCAAGTGCGTGAAGCATTGTAAATTGCGTATACCGCTTAATAAAAACATAATTTTACATCGGTTTGACGTGCAACGATTAGCGCGGGAAGAGCCGAATTTGGGAAGGTCTACTGCATGGCAGTAGTCAGACGCGTTGATAACCACTTCGTGCCTTGGCTTAAGGGTAGATTCTTCCAGGGTATTTTGAGTATTTTCAATAGCCAGTCCTCCTAGGAATTATCCCCGAAACAATGCGCAACCCGTATGTTTCGCCCGTTACATCCCCAAATTGCAATTAAACCTGAAAACAAAGAGCCTGGAAACAAAGTAGCATACATATGGCGTGCTCACCGAGTTGAAAATAATCCTTGACTTACAAAGAACCTATAAAATGTGCTTGTAAGTCTAAATCAAAAACGGGCAAATACGTTTTATATTTCACCCACAAAGGGTCAATGTGGAAAAAACTTGTATTGATTGGAACAGCCACTCGCACTACAAGAAAAGGTCACTCACTGAAAAATCTTGTTGCACTTTTCAATTGGTGGTCGCGCGGGGGAGGTGGATTGGCGAGGGGTAGGCCGATGGAATTTTCGATTGGAAATTTTCCTTCTCCCTTGTAAGATGCAAGCTCCCCTCTGCAATCAGTCGGATTGTTCTGCAAGAAAGTAGATTGAATGGTGACACCTTTTTATGTCTATAACAACGATTGGTGAAAACGTCAATTGCCAATCATAACTGCTAATGCTGTTTTCTTTAAATATGCTCCAACTTCCAACAAAGCTGCACTCTGTGTTGAAAATGTTAAAGCATTGCGACAGAACGTCGTTCTCAGTGCGAAACGCGAGTTCGCGTTCTGTTACATTTCCACTCAGACTTTCAACAGACCGTAAGCCTCCGTCGGAAGTCTGCATCACAGTTGGCCTGTCAAGCATTTCTGCCAGGAGGTCTCATCCGCGACTTTCAATGAAGATGGTTAGGCTGGTAACTGGTGTGTACAAACACATCACTGAGTCTGGTTACTGTAAATTGGCGAAAAATATGTTTGTCTTACTATCATTTCGGGTTCTTTCCACGTTTCCGGTTGGTCATTAGCTTGACATACATCCAGTTATTTTTATCATGTGTTCTGACGGACAGAAACGGTCCATCAAAATTTTCCAGCAGTATCTCAACATGGAACCTCTCTGCATAGCAACCGCCAAAAAACACTAAAACTTTGCTTTATGACCATATCGGTATCCAGATGGAACAATTGCGATATCAAAATGTCTTAACTGCCGCGAAGGTCAAACCTTAAAAAAACTTGAGTACATGCATCTCTAACATACAGTTACAAATTCAGGTGACAATTTTTCCTCTGAACTCCGCCAAACTGAGTGCAGCTCCAGGAGAAGAGAAAAACTGCGCAAGTCGTTGCCGGCTGCACGGGCTTATAGTTCGCTTACATTTTTTCAATAAGCTTGATGTTTCTAATGGCTGGTTAAAGATTCGTACAATATAGCCTAATATTAATTCGTTACACAACGGCACTGGAACACAAATGCACAAGCTAAACGGAGATTGCAATCATACATTCCATGTAGAGGTCTCGACCTCTACACTATTGGATGTGGTAACATACAGGCTTGTTCAAATCCCAAAACTAACATTTGTGAGTGCCCCTTTGCTCCTGGCACCATTGCCCGATTGCAATGAATGAGTTTTATGCTTTCGTAATATTTCCCTTTTCAGGCGCTAATCAGTTTTATAAATCCGCTGTGCGTGTGTCTGGGATTCTCTTCTGGGATGTATCTTTCCAGGACCTTATAAATTACCACAGGATTTTTTGCCCGGCGCACAGTGCATTAAAGGGGTACACGACTTTTCGGTCTGGCCCATTCGGTCGGGCTGATTGGGTCTGGCTGTGTCGGTCAAGCCGTTTCAGTCTGGGTCGTTTGGGTCACGGGACATTTCGATCGCAACATTTCTGTACATAAATAACTGATTACATTTGTTTATTTATGGGCAGGCGAAATGCAAAGCCAGCTGGTGTTATACCAACCACCTTTGAAGTTGCAGCGAAGTGGAAACTTCCTCATGGAATAAACAGCAAACTTCCACACATACAAAACTTTATGACAAAAAAAAAAACAAAAAACTCTTTCAGGATATTTAAGCCATGATTGCGATTAATTCTGAATTGTAATTATGAGTCTGAAGTATTTGTATTTGATTGCAAAAGGTCGATAATGGTTTAATTTGTTTGTTGATGGTTATGAAAATCATACGTTGATGCTGATTAGCTGTTGGATCATGTTTGCAGTTTTTTCAAATAAAACCTTTCGTTGATTCAGGTACATTTGCATTGAAAAGATAACACGTAAGATTTCATAGTCTGACCGAAAAGTCCTGAGACTGAAACGGCTCAGACAGAAACGTCCTGTTCCGTCAATAAGGAGCAGCAAAACGATGTAAGGGGAACCACGCAGGAGATTCCTCAAACGGCTTGCTGTAAAGCTAGAGCTTGGCTTGCAGGCAGTGCAAGTTTCAATTTTTGTCAGGTATCTACTTTCTTACTCTATAAGCTAAAGGGTACTGGCACTCAATGTGGCCTACCTTTTGAATGTGACCAAACAAATGTGTCTCCATACGATCCAGATATGGGATAGAAAGTTTGCCTCGCTCTTTCTAATTTCGACATATGGTAAAGTCGGGTATATCTCACTTTCCCCGATGTTTTCCTAGCTACACAATCTCACAACAATAGTACACAAAGTGTTACGGCAAGAACGCGCATAGCGTTGGTGGCGCGAATTGGCGCGAAGAAATGGCCAGAGCGTTGGTCCAATGATTACCCATGTTGTGCTCATAGCGACCGAGTGCGCTGCATTCCTTAATTTTTGGTCAAGCTGCGGAAAATCAAGGCAGCAGTTGCGTTTGAGAGGACAGCCGGAAGGAGCAAAATAATTGTTCTTAAC
>Ga0210059_1011991_pt1 | contig 13177 bp, 2 predicted proteins | sample Ectturendosymbi2_FD_188042 | JGI IMG/M metagenome (GOLD analysis project Ga0210059, IMG submission 188042) | Ecteinascidia turbinata endosymbiont from Florida, USA - Sample 2 (SPAdes) (version 2) | ecosystem: Host-associated > Tunicates > Ascidians > Unclassified | place: Key West, Florida...
TACTACTTTAGCGATTTTTAGATTGTTTGGAAAGACACCGTCACATATGCTTTCGTTTATAACATTTGATAGAAGCGGTGCTAGTAAGTATTTTGACAATTTCAAAGTGCGCACCGGAATATCATCCTGACCACATGATTTTTTAGAGTCTAATCCGTTAATTAGTGTAAGTATTTCTTCAGGAGTGGTTGGTGATAAAAAGAAAGAATTCACTTGGCGTGGTAGAAGATATCTTTTATATTTGTATCAGTAGTTTTAGATGGCCAGTGGGAGTGAAATTTGTCTGAGCTGAAGTAACAAAGCTATGATTTAATGCATCTGCAATTAATATTGTGGATGACTAAACTCGTCCATCAACTTTTAATCTTTGAGAAAAACTAGTTGGTTTGGTTTTGCCAAAAATATCATTAATTAACTTCCAAGTTCTTTTTGAGTTTCTGCTGTTTTGGGCAAATTTCTCTTCGTAGTTTTTGCGCTGAGCTAATTCCTTGACATGAGTAACACGGTTTCAGAATTGTTTGTAAGTTTCGAAATCTGTAAGTAGTTTTGATCTTTTGTAAACGCGAAACAAGTAGACTCTATGTTTGATAGAAGAAATGATCCCTTGTGTTATCCATGGCTTTAGTTTAAGTTTATATTCCCTTCTTGTGTATTTCCAAACAGGTGTGTGTGTATCTGCAAGACTTTTCATGGACCTTACAATAAAATCAAATTTTTCATTTAAGGCACTTGCTAATGAAGTAACAACCTTTTAAAATATTTTTCTATCTGCCTCTCACCTGTTTCACTGCATTATTTCATTATAACGCAAGGCAATAGCTTATAGTCTGCACTGACACTTAAATTCATTCGCCACATATTTCGCCAATTTTGGCTAACAAAGCTTTGCCATTATTTGTAACGTTACCTGCAACTTTCCTAATTCTTTTCTCCTCACACGACAAGAAATTGATTTAGAATTCTCCAAATATTTATAATTAAATTTAAAGATTTTAAAAACGAAAGCACTACTTCCAAATTTGAAAAGCAAAGTTGTAACTTGTTTCGTGTATCCAAGCTTGCTCACTTAGGCCAAAACAAGTTTTAAAATTTTTGCCCGTTATTCCCCAGTTGCCGCAAAGAAACAAATATTAAGGTCTATTGGGTAAAAGACTTTTTGGCACGAATTAGGTTTACACTTTGAACCAGCGAGGTAATATTCCACCACATGCTCCACTGCAGAGCGATTCTAACTGTCGCCTGGGGTCGACCATAAAAGTACTTCTTCTTTACACTCCTCACATTTGCTCACAGTATAAAGTGAAAGGTCATGCATCATGCTTATTATAAGTATCCTAGGTTGTATTGTGTAACGTCTTCACTCCCACACGGAAAACGTTAGAATCGTTACCGATGCAATTCTCTGAATGGAATGTTAAACACAGCAATCTGTTTGACATTTGTCTCAACAAATCAAAAAGTCTTACCATTTTCAAAGTCTTACCTATTTTCATTTCATTGTGAGAATCAAAACGTCTTACCTATTTGAGAATCAAAATGTTTTACCAACAAGAAATCAAAAAGTCTTACCTATTGTTGCGGCCAATGGCCCAACTATATGGACAAGTAAGTACGGACTGGAACCAGTGCGTTGTAATAGACTGCTCATTGAGCCATCCGGCTGGGCACAAACCGTTCACATGTTCACACAGCGTTATACGTAACACGTGACTCAATATACACGCCGTTCGTTGAATGCGTTTTTCTGCTCACCTTTCTGTGCATGTATTTACGATCTCACAGAACCTTACAGGATCTTTTTTTTCTTCAGTAGTGCCGTGAGCGAGTTGTCGCCTACCTGATCCATTAACTGTTTTCTGCAATATGTTTGCTGCTGTATAGTCGTAAAAGACAAGTCGCTGTCTGTGTTATTGGTCGATAGATGTTGCCGTTTTGCGTCATTAAAGCCTGAGTAACGCCTTCATCATCGCATAGGACAGCGTGAATCAGATTCACAGCTCGTGCTTGCGTGTTACAGAGTGAGAGACACGTCAGCAAAATGTTGCTGTCACCAGGATGTGGAGGTCGTGCCAAGTTCAGCCTTCACACAAAGAACGTGCGATCGGTGTGGTTCGTTGTAAAAAGGAGGGGATATTGTTGCAACCTCTCCGGTGGTGTTGCGTTGATTGTGTGATTCACCACGAACGGGTTGTGCGTGAAGAATAACACTATTATATATGTAGAGCGAGCAAGCAATAGTAAGAGAGATTGCAAGCATGATCTCTATTGTTGCTTGCTGCCACGGTGCGAAGCTTTGCACATATGCCGCTCGGGATTTCCGATCCCAACATAATGCTGTGACCAGAATCCTGGTCACAGCACCATTTTGTCTTGTTGGCGCTTCCCCAGTTAAGTATTGAGTAAGTTAAATAGGAATGGAAAAGAGCGAAGTAAACAGATTTGAGCACTGAAATGTTGGTATAGTGTTTTAATTTGAACAACATTCCACAGGATTTGGAGAGCTATGTTACCAACTTTTCAATTTGAGGCTTGCAATTGAGTTTATCATCAAGCATAACGCCAAGATATTTTAAGCTGCTTTGTTTTGATATTGGGTGATGATTAATTGACATTGAAAAATTGATATTTTTATGGTTTTTCATGAGCATGAAATTGCTTTTGGATTGATTGATACATAATTTGTTAGCACGAACCCAGTGATCGATTTTTTTGAGCTCATGGTTAACTGTTTTTTCTAAGATTTCGCGGTTTTTCCCCGAAATATGCAGATTGATATCATCTGCATATAAAACATTATTAAAGTTGGAGGCTTTCACAATGTCATTAATATATATAAGGATTAGTAAAGGCCCAACAACTGATCCCTGGGGCGCGCCACATGTTACATTAAAAAAAGATTTAGTATCTCCTATTTTAGTACACTGAAACCTGTTGTCCAAGTAAGAAGCAAGTAGTTTTAGGGGTGTTCCTTTTACTCCATAGTAAAACAATTTTTCAAGTAATAATTTATGATCAGCACAGTCAAAGGCTTTGCTTAGGTCTAGAAACAGAGTACAGGTTATTAATTTGTTGTCTTTATTACAAATCATGTCATCATAGATGGCAGCAATTGCTAATTCTGTAAATACGTTTTTTTTGTTTTTTATCACTTTTTCTTTTCATTGATATTTATTATAGTACTGAAAGCTGTATTGCAGGTTAGGTAGACTAGATGACCTCATGGTCTTTCACCAATCCTTTGTGACAAATGAAACAGCAAATGTTAGTTGCTTGTGTAGAGGTTTGCTTTAAATAATGCTATAGTTTCCACATTAGCCTATGCTACACGCAATACTGTGTGACCTAATGACTGTGCGAACCGTTTTGTCGCAAAAAAAACAATACACTTACTTACTTACTTACTTCAACACTGAACCAAAAATTGTGAAAACGTTTAAAACGAAATTATCAAATCCAAACCAAATCCGGTGAAGCATAAATTAAAAAATCTAAATCCATCAAAGTACTAAAATTTGGCATAGTTTCGATCCAAATCCAGGTCTGTGTTCATCTCAGGTATTCTCGTGGATTTTACATCAGCTCATTGATTAGCTGTAGTGCCAAATGCTCTTCAACTGATATGTGTTCGTTGTGATTTACATTGCGATTGGCGAAGGTTATTGCCCCTCACAGGATTTGGGGCAACAACCTTCGCCAATCGCAATGTAAATCGAAGAGTCAAAACCATTGACTCTTCTGTTCTGAGACTAGGGCGTCCATTCATTCATGACGTGGCTTTGGTAGTACAGCTGATTTGCAATGGTTACTCCTGAATAGACATGGTGATATCAACAAATATGACGTTAATTTTGCATTAATGACTGCATAAAAAGTCAAAGTTTATCCCTGCATTGCTTATTTGGTGTTATGCATATCTGAAATACGACCATTCCTAGTTGTATATAGAATTTTAATTTATATGTACATATCTATGTATTTCATGCATTTTTTGCACAGTGACAAGCATGAGATGTGGAACAGAACGCAACGCTGTAGTCTCATAGGTTGTGCAGTTGACAAGATAGAAAACCAAACAGCAAAGGAACACTGCGCAGCAGAGAGACAATGAACCCCAATGAACGCTACAGAAATAATTTTTATATGGCAGCGTCTATTTTGCCGCCAAGACGCCGGCAGCAAAAGGCTTGGTAGATACAAAGTAAATATAAAAGATAAAATAAACCTAACCTTAAAACCATCGGCATAGCAGCCATAACGCATAACCGTTACACTACGAGCAGCAGTATGCTGTTTGCCTGACAAATTGACCTTCTTCTTCGAATTGCGTCATGCCATGCGACCGAATCTTTGACTGGCGGCACAGTATCTCCAGCTGATGAATTACTGCCAGAATCGTGGGCTGTGAAATAGACCCTACCTTTTTGTATTTATTTGTTTGGCTTTGACACACAATGGTCCATATCACTGTTGGAATAATATGGACCGTTTATGGTTCAATCATCAATGAATGTATGTGCTTGGTAGGCCTAATATTGGGTGCCCTGTAAAAGGCGGAGCTTGCTTGCGGAGGTTTGATGACGTAAACGGAGTGGAAAAGAGTTGCGTTGCAAACGGAAAAAAGTGAAGGAAAAATGTTGTATCACTGCAATTTAATATGCTTTTCCGTCAAACATGGAATGCATGGAAGATTGCGATGTTTAAAAATTTCAAACATTCACAACTGTTGAAACCTATTTTTCTGTCCCCAAACTGTTATGAAACTCAGATAACCAAAAATTATAAAACTTCAAAATAGCCTTCTTTTACCGTAGTGTAACATCACCTTTTGCAGTACAATGATTTTTACTACTGTTTAGTTCTCATTGCTCAACGCAAAATATCGGTTTTAGTGACTCTGGTACGTCATCAAACCTTTCAACCAAGCTCCGCCTTTTACAGGGCACCTTAATATTAGGGCTACAATACTGCATAAGCCTACTTCCTTCCCACAACAAAAATCGCCATGGCCAGAATACCTATACCGTATTTATATATATGACAATACAGCTGTGATGAGGATAAACTGCTTTAGTCCCCCCAATGTTGGACATGTGCAAACACCGTTTCTATAATGTGCGTTGACGTATAGCTAACCACTTTTTGTGCTCTTGTGTCTGTGATATGGACTATGACGATGAGTCTGCAATAAAATATCATTACTATTATTATTATATAAAAGAATGGCAGAAAACATAGCTGAAAAATGCAGGGAGCCATATGCATCTGTCATGATTTACATTTTTGCAACATTTCTGTTAGCATTGCGTTGAATGTGTGATTCACCATGAATGGGGGATGCGTGTGAAGAACAACACCACATATATATACGTGGCATGAACAAGCAATAACAGAGTGATCATGGCGTGTGATCTTTGTTGTTGCTTGCAGCCACAGTGTGAAGCTTTGCGTACTTGCCGCTTGGGCTTTCAGATTGCAACAAAATGGTGCTGTTACTAGGATGTGAAGGTTGTGCCACGTTCAACCTTCATAAAAAGAATGTGATACTGGTCGGTGTGGTTCGTTGTAAAAGGAGGGGATGTTGTTGCAACCTCTCAGTTGGCATTATGTTGAATGCGCGATTCACCACGAACAGGATGTGCGCAAAGAATAACACCCATATGTGGCGAAACGAAACAATGTTCACCTCCAGGATCTCACAGACATTGACTTTGTTTAATTCCTAGGTTCGCAATCAATGTAAAGCTTACTTCTTCACTATTTGTGCGAATAAATCTTGTTTTCTGCCCTTGCTAGTTTTGTAATGTGTTGTGTTTTAATGTGTTGCTCTCTGCCTGGTCATAACCCCTATTGTTGCTCACTTCTTTCAACTATGTGCATGCTTCACTTGCTCATCTGTATATACTTTAACTCTTCACCCATTGCTTATCCATCACCATCTGTGTTATGTCTATTGTAATGTATATATATTTGATTCAACATTTGTGTTTCAGTAATATTGTTTTCATTTCTTTATGTCTTTTGGGCTCACTACTCGCATTAGTTAAATTGGTCACATGAACATTTTGTCAGATATTTGGTCCAATTTTTTTCGTTCATTTTTCACAATTTGTTGCTTGTGACTATTGTTACAAAATATCATGTTTTTCTATGATTACTCTATACCATGTTTTGTTGTTCATGGGAAACACTTCTTATATGGCTTCACTTGTAGGAAAACTTTCCGGGTCCCATAAAGTCAGACAATACTTAAAAACATTAACTAACTTGCCTACCTAGCCTTGCAAGCTGTTTTGTTCCCTAAATGTTTTGCCTAGTATATAAAGTAAAGGCAGTGGCTAGTAGGTAGCTGGCTATGGTTATGCAAGGTCAACTGCTAGGTAGCTGGCTGTAGCTACACATGCTAAGCTGAGCAGTTGTTGTAGATCATGATTCATTATCACATGACTCAAACATAGTTAAATGTTACTTGCGATTAACCCTTTAATGACCGCATGAGCTAATGAATTGGCTCGGCCTTTTTTGGTCATAAATCGCCAGCCGCTAGAGCTAGAGAGCTGTTCAAACACTCTACGGATTCAGCAAGTCTTCTAGTTGACATCGAAAAAAAAAGTTATTGTTTTTGGTTTGGCGTTTGCTGGGGAGAACGTCACAAGTGGGAATGTTTTTGCATTTTTTTGGCCACCTTTACCTGGCCCTACATAACCTTGCCTAACGCCCTAGATCTTGATTTTATCATTATTTGAAAAACCTTCACAATTATTTTATCACTTCGAGAGCCGGCGTATGATATAATCGTACTTATAATCAGCCTAAAAAGCAGCAGTTTTTGGTTGCCTTATCAACGCCCTAGCTCCTCCGCCGATTGCCCTAGAGAGCTGTTCAAGGTCTCAAACGGATCGGACAGTCTAGTAGATTGCACTCAAAAAAATTTTTTGGTTGGGGTTTGCAGATTTTTTGTGAGTGACGTCATAAGTGAAATAGTTTTGGGGTCATTTTGGCTCATGTTGCTTGGCCTAGGGCTTAACCGCTAGGCCAAAGTGTTTTGATGAAGTTTTCATTGGAAACTAGGCTCGAGTCCGAGTCTTTTGAGCCTTTGACTGACTTTCTAGCGTTTCTGGTTGAAAAGTTATGATCTAAAATAAAGAAATTAATTAATTAGCTAATTCGTCAAATACTTTTACCAGTTTAGATCATAACTTTTGAACCTGAAACCTCAATAGGTCATCCAAAGTATTAAAAGACTTGGATTGTAGCCTAGTTTCTAGCAAAACTTCAGCGAAATACTATCACCGAGCGCTTGGCGCCCAGGGCCAGGCAAAGTGGGCCAAAATTGCCTAAAAGTCCTTCACTTATGACATCACTCACAAAAAACCCGTACTCCCCAAGCAAATAATTTTTTTCGAGTGCAGACTAGAAGACTTGCCACGTCTTTTGACGCTTTGACCAGGTCCGTAACCCATACAGGAGCGGAGATATTCCCGCGCAAAGCCACATGCGTTTAGGCGTTGTTTTTTCTGAAAATCCCCGAAAGCGGCCAGACGCCAAAGTGTTAAGGCAGTGAGCATTTTGCCGTCAGTGGCAAAAGCACTGCCAAACCCAGTTGGTTGAACTGGTCATGTGACAAGGATGATACGCTTAGATTAGCATATCGTCCTTGTCACAAGACCTTAGCCTAAAATGGAAAGCTATGTGTGGTTTTCTAAACTTTTTGAAAAACTACATAAAAGGCGCTCTCAACAACAATGTCTTCTCTACTAGCAAAGCCAAAGCAACAATGGTGAGAACCAAACTGTTGAACTTTCACACAGCAGGAAAAGACACTTCCTACTTAACTAGGTTCACCATACTGTTAGTGTCACGAACTCAGCATTATATTTGGACAAAGCTGGATATGGTTCAAAATTCAAATGGCAAAGTAAACCGCTAGGCCAAAGTATTTTACTGAAGTTTTTATTGGAAAATAGGTTCAAATCCGAGTCTTTTGAGCCTTTGATCGACTTGCAAGCATTTCTGGTTCAAAAGTTATGATCTAAAATAAACAAATTAATTAATTAGCTAGTTAGTCTAAATTTTTTCATTACTTTAGATCATAAATTTTGATCTGAAACCCAAGCAGGTCATCGTAAGTATCAAAAGACTCGGATTGTAGCCTAGTTTCCAATAAAAACTTCAGCAAAATATTACCATCTAACGGTTTGGGCCCAGGACCAGGTGAAGTGGGTGAAAGTGGCCTAAAAGTCCTCTACTTAATGATCTGTGTTGGATTTGCTGGTCGTTTCAATTCTAACGAAAAGATACACAGTTCTTTGTTGGCTTACAGACGATCCAAAGACCATCACACAACCAGTGGCGTAATTTATGGGGGCAGAGGAGTGAATCAGCTCCTTTGATGAGCTAAACGTAACAACTGGGTCCTCACTTACATAAAATTTTATTTTTAGCATTCTTTTGTTTTTCAGTTGGTTGTTGATTTTTGTGTTTTTAAGAGTATTTTCCAATGATTTAGGGCTTTAATATAGCCACATCCAGATTCACAATCATCTCAAGTTTTTTTAGTGTTGGCTAGTGGACTCGCTACAGTGGCAAGTGGGCCCTTTCCACTAAGTTTTCTCCTGGCTAACACCCTTAGTTATGACATTGCACATAATCGAAAATATCATAGCCCAGTTTGAAGATGAAGATATATCAGCAATTTTGAAATTACAGTACTAGCAAATGACTTTTCAGTATTTGGTGGATGAGTGTTCAAGCCTTAGAGATGTTATTTGACTGATCAAAGATTTGAAACGTTGCTTACCAACTGTAACAAACATTTTAACTCTTCAATGGCTGCGGTTGGTCTGCCCATTTTTTGCCATAAATCGCCAGCTGCTAAAGCTAGAGAGCTGTTCAAGCCCTCTACGGATTCAGCAAGTCTTCTAGTTGACATCGAAGAAAACTTTCTGGAGGTGACGTCACAATGAGGGCATGTTTTGGAAATTTTGGCCGGCCCTGGCCCCAACCCTTTGACCCATTCTATTGACTCAAAGTTTCATTAAAAACTAGGTCAAAATCTGCGTCTATAGAACCCTTGATTGACTTGCTAGCATATCTGTAGTCAAAATTATGGGTCACAAACCCACAGCAAAAAATATGTTTCAACAAAAGTTTCAAAAGAAATTGTAGCATTTCAACAGGAATTCTCAATTTAAGAGTGTGATGTAAAAAATAATCCAATTGAACATCCGGAGTCAGACAAAAGAATCCGACTCCCAGTGTTGTTAGGAATAGATTCTGACTCCAACTCTACCCAAAAACCTCCGACACCACAACCCTGGAAAAAAGTGCGAAACATGATTTAGTTTTTATTTCTAAACGAATTGTTGACCAGATTTCTACTGCACTGACCTTTATCATTTTTGCAACTGAATTTGAATGTATTTTTAGTGAAGCAAATTGATGGGTTTTGATTGTCTTGTATTACACGGATGAACATCTGTAATGAGTTGAAAATCATTGTCAAATGTAGTGATGTTGAAACTGTTGGTAATAAATTCAAAATTTTTATAAATGTAAGTTAATATTGTATGGTTGGCAAATATTTTTTGCGCTATGGAAAGAATGGCTGTTTCCAAAGATCATGTTGGTTTCTGTGGTGAATTGTTATCAATACTAAATTAATATAACCATAAAATCCTCAATATTTCTGTAAGTACAAAACTTTTATATTTTTGTATTGACAATCACTAGATTTATTTGCTGTTAGCACTGAACATTGTTCAAAGTTACACTTTAAATTAATCAGGCTTATTTTGTTGGTGGTTTCAGAGTAACAAAGCTTCAACTTAAAGCCTTAAATTGTGCAAGAAAAAATTCATTAATTGGCATGAACTGATTGGTAGATTTTATAAACTTGCAAGAACGTTTTGAAAATGATGCACCCCCAACAACATCCTGGACAACAACACTATGCTCCCCACCAAGGTGGTCAGGGATATCCAAACTATCCTGGATCAGCAACTACAGCTTATAACAATGTTCATCCTGGAGCACCACAACCCAACCCACAAGTGTACAATGGAGGAGGGAATGTCACATATGTATGTATTGCAGCATGAATTTCCCAGAGCCAAATAACCACATTTCCATGTAAATTGGTGTGTGTTTCTGACCATTTTGAAGCTGAAGCAGCTTCTCTCAGCTGCCAGTAGCAAAAAGATTTGTAGAATAGCTCTTTAGCAGTTATTTTTTAAAGAAGGCCATGAGAAGAGTTCACCAGCACATGTGATCACATACCTTCTGCAAAGTGCTTTATTTATTAATTGTCATTAAAAAATGAAGTGCATGACCTCACTGCACTTAAACGTGGTTGGCAAGTGAGCTAGCAATGGCAAAGTTTACTGTCTTGTAGATGTATGTGTTTTTTGTGTATTTGTTATATGCTATTTTGGTAATCATGTATTGTTAAAATGAAGGCTTCAGACAAGCTTGACAAATTACAGCTTTTGTGCAGCATTTTTTCTTTGATAGTTCTTATGGTTGCAAATTTTATATTTGTTTTGGGCAGACTCATGGTGGGGGTCTGCAGACAACGAAGCAAATGCCACCTGCAACTAGTGGCAGTCTGCCTTCAAGACAACCTCCCTTGTCAGCAATGAATGGGTATCATCATTACAATCCTGCACAGGCTAATGCCTATCCACCACATGCTGCACCCACATCTAGTTATGGCCAGTAAGTGAATAATTTTATTCACTTGCTTTTAGATTGCATGTTTTCATTAAAACTAGTAAAATTGCATGGTAGCAAATAGGTTGATTTGCAGTATTTTGCATTTCATCCTGGCTGTGCATTGTGCAACATACTGAGAATAGTGAACTAGTCACTGTGAACTAGTTTCCTTGTGCAAATAAATTGCGACTGATTTGCTTGATTTGGTCACTGCGGTGACTAATATTGTGAATAGTTGTAAGCCACAGTAGTGATGTATGCAATTGAAGACATTGCAATTTATTTCACAAGAATATATATTTTTTAGCAATGTGTTAGTTTTAACTTTACATGTAGCCATTAATCAATGATCTGCCATTAACAGATTTCAAATGAAGTTCAGGTTGTTACACAAACAAACGCTTCTCATTGTTGTGTTTGCCTACACTCTGTCTTTATTCTAACCATGTGTTTAAATTCGACCATATTTTTCAAATAATATCTGATGGACCACTTTGCTTGCTCACACCTCAAGAACAATGAGTGGAAATTATATTGCACATAGGTCGGTGAACTCAAGGGCATGTTCAATCTTTGGATTTATGGAACTCAATGTGGACCACGTTAAGAATCACTGCCTTAAACCCTTTGTAGAAACAATAAAAAAAATCGTTAAAGTCATCTTTGGATCACTTATTGTTAATGTTTTGCTTGATATCAAAAGCAGATGAACACTAATTAGCAAATCCTGTAAATTGAGAAAATCTGCATATTTTTACAAAAAAAAACAAGTGGTGAATGTAATTGACAAATATCGAAGTTTTCAAATTGTCACTTGTTGTAATCATGTAGTTTTCACAAGCTAAGCTTGTCTGATTAGATTTCACAGGGCTGAATATGACATCCATCATGTGAATTAGCATAATTTAGGACCGGCAAATGTTGTATGTATTTTAAGTGTTAGGTTAATTTTTGTGGTTTGTCTGCAGCATTGTAGCAACATGATGGTAGCAAAATAGTTACATGGTGTTGAAATGGTGAAGTGCGGTGGTCAGTAGTTTCCACAAGGGAGGTAAGCAAGTGATCAATCAGCAAATTTATTAATAGGAAATGGAATGCATGTAAAACCTATTTGAATAAGTTTTTAAGACTGAGGATGTGTAGCTTTGCATGGAATTGTTTGCTGATTGATTAGTTGCTTACCCTAGTGGAAAGTATTATTTGAGTATAGATATTAGATATATGCAAATTTGAATCATTGCAAAAAGGTGAATGCAGAACCCAGTCGGCTAATTTCTTAAAAACTGATGGAAGACCTACAGCTTTTAATTTTGCAGTGGTGAATTTTTCTTAGTTATAAAATGCATTAGCAGCTGAGACAGAATGCTAGGCTTTTTTTACTCGTATTTTAAATATCTTCGCAACTTTCGTTCCGTTAGGCTAAGGCTAAAATCCAGCAGTTTGCGCGGGAATATCTTCGCTGACGATTGTGCAAGAGAGCTGTTCAAACTCTCAAAAGATTTGGAAAGTCTTCGCTTCAGCAATGAAAAAAAATTTTAGTTTTGGGTTTCGGGTTTTTTGTGAGTAACGTCATAAGTAAAATTGTTTTTAGCCATTTTGACCTACTTCATTTGGCCCTAGGCCCAAACTGGTAGATGGTAGTATTTTGCTCAACTTTTTATTGGAAACTAGGCTAAAATCTGATTCTTTTGATACTTTGGATGACTTGCTGCGTTTTCGGGTTCAAAAGTTATGACCTAAAAACAACAAAATTAGTAGTTAATCCCATTATGAGATAATTATTTTGTTCATTTTAGGACATAACTTTTGAACCAGAAACATTAGAAAGTTGAGCAAGGTCTCAAAAGACTCAGATCTTAACCTAGTTTCCATTGAAAACCCGAGCGAAATACTTCCAACTAGTGGTTGGGCCCAGGTCAGGTGCCAGCAGCCAAAAATGGCCAAAAACCTACCTCACTATGACATCACTCACAAAAAAACAAAAATGTAGGGGTTCATTTAAATGTCCATACTGTAGTTACAAGAGTATTAACACTTTAAGAGCCTGTGTACGATATATTTGTACTTTGATTTCAGTCTGAAAAACAGCAGTTTTCGGTTGCCTTACCAACGCCCTAGCTCCTCCACTGATTGCGCTAGAGAGCTGTTCAAGGGCTCAAACGGATCGGACAGTCTAGTAGATTGCACTCCAAAAAATTTTTTTCATTGGGGGGTGCGGATTTTTTGTGACGGACGTCATAAGTGAAGTAGTTTTAGGGTCATTTTGGCTCATGTTGCCTGGCCTAGGGCTTAACCGCTAGGCCAAAGTGTTTCGCTGAAGTTTTCATTGGAAACTAGGCTCGAGTCCGAGTCTTTTGAGCCTTTGATTGACTTTCTAGCGTTTCTGGTTCAAAAGTTATGATCTAAAATAAAGAAATTAATTAATTAGCTAATTAGTCAAATATTTTTATTTTAGATCATAACTTTT
>Ga0210059_1011992_pt1 | contig 13174 bp, 10 predicted proteins | sample Ectturendosymbi2_FD_188042 | JGI IMG/M metagenome (GOLD analysis project Ga0210059, IMG submission 188042) | Ecteinascidia turbinata endosymbiont from Florida, USA - Sample 2 (SPAdes) (version 2) | ecosystem: Host-associated > Tunicates > Ascidians > Unclassified | place: Key West, Florida...
AACGGTATAATTGGTACAGCTATTAATATGAAATGCGCAAAATTAAACAAAAGCGTCGTGCATCGGTCGTCGCGCCGTCACCAAGGACCGCGCTTGAGCTTAAAGCAGAGGGGTCCGTTTGAAAAATTCGCGACATTCTGCCCCATAAGTTACAGACAAGTGGGGACCCACGTTGCACCAGCTACGCATTTGGGAGAGCGAATGGGGAGAGCAAGAGTGCTTCTATTCTGGGAGACTTGAAAACCACTTGCAAACAGCATCTCGCAATAAGCTGGTGACTGGAAACTAGAACATCACTTCTCTCACATGGAATGAGCACAAACTGTTGAAGGAAGCCAACTGATACTCCCTGGATGTTCAGAATTTCTTGTGCCTATTTGTGAGTTTTTCCAGCGTTCCTTAAGATTGTCATTGGGCGATGCAGCGCAGTTTTGAGTTATTTAAATGTGCGTAAATCGTGAATTGCTCCTTTTTTGTCAGTGTCTTGAAGCCAGTAAAGGCATCGTGTAAAACGGTGCGCGTGTGAGTGCGGTCAGCAGTAACACATCTGTTGACTTATGTCGATTCCGTCCTGCGGACAAAAGAGGTTGACGGGTTACAAGTGCAAGCGCGCGTGGTCAACAGAGCCTTTGCACAGTCTTCATATAGAAATTGAGATTACCGGCATCCGCCAAAACATTCCTTGACAGTCAGTGGCATATCTATGCAAAATGGCGCCCATGGCAAAATTGAAATATGCGTCCTTTTTAATTATATACTAGATATGAACACAATTTTTACGAAAGATCAACCAAGTAAATAAATGTATTGAAACAGAAAATATGTATTCGTGTTTTATTAAAACTTTTCAGCAAATACAATATAAATTATCACAGCTCAACAATTTTAAATGAATTTCGTGGGGATTGGGGTTTAAGAGCGTCATCGGGAGATTCTGGGGCGCTGATTTCAAAACTGTTGTCATATTTTTCGTATGTGGTCGAGTTTTTGGGCTATTTTATATTTGTAGATTTATGCAATCGTTGCTTTTTAAGCATACTGTTGCATAAGAAGGTAACACATTTCGTGATTTGTGAAACTGGCTAACATGTCATTTCAACACTAGTGACTTTTTGTAATAACCATGATTTGTAAACTAGCTTATGAAGAGCAAAGTTCAGCGTAAAAAACATACAAAAATGTTACACAAACACAAAATTGCAGTTAGTGTGTATTGTATATTTGCAACTGTGACTTACAAAACACAGATGAGAAAATACACAGATATTATGGCCTTGCAATGCAAAGATTGTGGTGACAGAAAAGCGTTAAAATGCCAAGAATTTCCCAAACATGGTAGTATACCCTTTTTTAATGAGATAAAGTAATGCATGGTTGCAAATCCTGAAATTGCCTTTACTATGTGTTTCGGGAGTAGCTACTGCCAACAACCTCTCTTTTTCAGCACCAGCAAGAGTTTGCGATCATGTTGGTATTCCAGGGTCCCTGGTATCTTTTCTCCATTGTTTGTTATCTTGGTGGAAGGACTCTCCTTTCTCTTCTACCACGCTTCTAAGATTTCAGAAAAATAGTTTACATGACTATGAAGAAAATGAACCTTCACACTCATATTGTACCTTAATTGTTAGTAAGAATTTAACAGCTGTTTCAAAAGGTTGTGATAGTTGAGAGCTTTGGCTGAATTTTCCAGTGGTTAAAGCATTTTTCCAGGGTTGTCATGGTGAGTGGAAAATATTTGTACTGCATTAAACGTCGTATTTGAGGGCCACCAAAGACTTTTGCCCTCAACTTTTCAATGCTTAGTGCAAGGAACCTTTCACACAAATATGCAGAACAATCACTTTCCCTATTTAAAAACGGTTTCATCAACCTCAGTTTGATATTGTGAGGAGGAAGTAGCACCTAGTTTGGATAAACTAAAGGAGAGTGTAGGCCTATAATATTTCCTTTCCCAATCTCAAATCCTTCTCTCTTTAGCCAACTTTCCTTAGTTCAATGCTTTTGGGGAGTCCTGCCGTCTCACAGACACAAGAAACAGGGAAATGTTGTGTATCCTTTTTGTTTCCCAACCAATATGCACAAATTCTTCCAATTCAGCGCAAATCATCCAGTCAAGCTCACCAACTATGGTACCAGGCACAGACTATTTCACCATAGGATTTTAATGTAGTTACCACAACTTATCAATAGGCTGCTACTAACTCACTCCCTATGGGCTTACGCAGTGCGACAACAACTGATACAGCATTTCAGCATTTAAAAGCACCACCAGTGATTACAAAATCCGTTTAAGTTAAAAATGGTTGGAGATGACATTTGAAACTTTTGGTGAGGTTTTTCAATGTTTTGCGAAAAACTGCAAAACGTATGCTCTGTAGCGGCTAATCCTGACCAGATGGACAACAGGTGCGATTTTTGGACTTAGCACCCCCCAAAAGCCCCAAATCCGTTACAAACTTCAAGTCCCCCAAAATCCTGTATACCGGTGGATAATTATGCATAAGGACAATAACAGCCTTCTGTACACATTTATGTAAATTATAAAGAATACCAAGACGGGCAAGTAATGCCGTTATCATAATTTATGCATATTACTAGCTGACAAAGTGTGAATCTTACAAAAAAAAATCCCACAACGTGTTGCTACTGCAAACAATAATTTTTTGGAAAGACTCTTTCAACACCATATTCCACTATGAATGTCAGGATGACTTCAAGACGCGATAATTTAAGAGCTCCTAAAATCTCACACATAGATCTTACTTTTTCACAGTCATAACACTAACAAAGGCCCTAGACATCGAACAGAAAGCTAAGTTTGGAAAGAAAAAGGTAGCTCTAAACAAGACTAACAATCTCTTTGAGGAGTTAACATTTTTTGCCCAGCTGGAACGGTACGGTAATAACTGCTTATGTTTCGAGAACTATGGTTCTCTTCCTTAGTCTCTGGATTGGGGCATTGTGTTTAGCTTATTATTGGATAATAGTGGCCATCGAAGAAATTTCGTAAAGTCCGAGTGAACCGCAGCTGTTTAAGTCATTTTTGAATGTGAGAAGCTTAATTTTGCGTAGAAGTCAGATTCTCATAGCCACTGACTTAAGCTCGTCACAACCAGATTCTGACCAATATCTTCTTGCCTGAAACGCAACAGCGACTGAGCGTTTCTTATAGCGTGAGAAGGACCAGGTTTTGTAGATTTGGCAAGCGAGCGTTCTTCGTCTATCACGGTGGTTCTTAAACGTTTCTCTGCCACGCCTTCCTTAAGCAATTGTCCTTTGTTTAAAGCACCCCTGACTTTAAACAACCAAATTGTACGGAACACTCTCGTTTAAAAGCTTTCCATGTTGTAGCATGCAAAAGGGCTCGCGCACCCATTGAAATTGATTGATGCCCCCTGGGGAGGCGGGAAACCCCGGGTAAGAACCCCTGGTCTATCAGAATGTCTGGCCCTGGTGTTGTGTCAGTTTTGTCATAATACACTAATTGATGGTGCTGGCGCAATTCGCTCTGTATTACATGAGGGCGCTATGGTGATGCAGTTTTGCTGTTTAATGGTCGGGGCGCAAGATGGAGGTTCAAGAAGGTGTCAGTGAACTTTTACTTTTGCCATACACTTTTTGTGCCCCTGTTAAAGTGGCGCCCATGCCTGTGCCATGCCAGCCATGCCCTAGATACGCCACTGTTAACAGTCAAGTTTCTGTTTGGTAGCCGTTCATACAAAAGTTGATTCTACATGTTTGAATATTTGAAATAAAGTTGGACTGTTTCCTAAAATAGGTTTCTCATATCGAAAACCAATTACGCTTTCTTCAGTGAGTATTGCTTTAAATAAACAGCCTGCACATGAACATCACCAACTTTAAGCAAAAATGGCCAACCTAAGAAAAAATAAAAATGTTTTTGAAATACCCATGTTAAACGATGGCATGTGATGAAGAAGCTTAAACAAAAATCATGTCGGTTCACATTATTGTGGAAAAGTTTTAGTGTGAAGCATCTTTAAAATTATGTGATGTATGTCAAAACAAAAATTTGCCAGTGTAAAAAACTGGCAACACCTATTTTTTGTATCACATCCTATACATGCAGGAACACCACGGAAATCTGAAACTGGATTGAATTGAGCAAAAAAGTCCTTGTAAATGGTGTAAAACGACTTGCCTGAGTTGGTGACAGTATAGTTCTTTGGAGGAGGATTGGAAAAAAAGTCGATGCAGCATGAACCACGCCCATTACTTACGTACCACTTGCAGGAAGTATTTTCTTGCTGAGATGTGTAAGGGTCATCTGCAAAAAAAGAAGAAATACTCAACAGTATTGCCTTCATTGCAAACTTCATTGTTTCAAACAGAACGCTTTTCATACCACAAGAATTATACTAATATCAATATGCATTCCCCGTTTACGACAAGAAACAGTACCAACAAACTTCTAAACGAACGTTTTGTGACGAGGTTTAAGAGTTCCACCCAGTGAACTAAAGTGCAACACAGAGCCTCCTCTTTTCAGGTGCAGCGATTGATGCAGTCTGCTAATGCAGCAGACGCATTTCAAAGCTCCCTCAACACAATTGTAGCCGCAGCAATACCTTCCAGTAGAACTGGCTGTTTCTGCAAAAATGCGGCTAAAAACTCCCGACCGGTTTCTCAAACGGCATGACTTGGGGTCTTGCTGCCATGGAAATGCGCAACAGCGACCAATGCCGCGCATTGATAGCCGAGCGTTTCACCGGTTGCCGCCTTTGGGTTCAGGGGGAATGGGCTGGTTAGAAACTACTTGCTCCTCGTTGAGTCGACAAAGTCTGTGCAACAAGACATGCGTGGGGAATGGGGATACTCCTTGATCCCCAGCAGTCAGGTTGTATTGATGAATAGATCACAGTGGTAGGAAAGATGTGCTTGTTGAGGTTGATTGACCTCACCCTGTGTTTGATATAGCCCGGCTTCAAGTGCACAGTACCTACATTTCGTCGAGCAATGACGAAGATAAAAGTTTGGAACTGATGAGCCGACAGTTTGTTAAGCACAATAGCACAAGGCCGGCGCAACCTATTTGTCCGGTAAGGCCATGGCCGTTTTTGGACTCAATACATTTTAGTTTTAAAAAGTGTGCCCGTAAAATGCTGATAGAAATCGCAAAGCCCGAAATAATTGGTCTTTAGTGTACTCCGCCAATTCATCGACCATGCGTCGATACTGGATAGGAGAGCGTAGACCTGAGATCCCGATGCGGTCTGTGCTGCAATGCGCATTGAAAATGACACTGTGGACGACATGTTATGCAGGATCGCAGTTGGTTGGTGTGGATTACTGAACGCAATCACTTCCAGGCAGCACTATGACGACAAAAGACGCATGCTAGCTGTTTTTTTATATGTTGTTGACAAAACAAAATGCTTACTTTATGCCGAATGAAGGCTATCAACCAAAATCATTTCCAAGATAGTTTGAAAAAAATGTTATCGTGAACAGATCATTTCAAACAACTTGGTCTGACCGGTTCAAATGGCTGAATTGTGATACGGGAAATGATTCTGCATTATGTTTTGTATGTTGCAAAGCTGTCAAGGATGTGAAGGTTAGCCTTGCGCCACATGCAGAAGAACATTTTCTATTTAATCAACCTGGTAATTGTGTATGTAGGAATTTTCAGTTGATCTTGAAGGAATGGAAGGACGTTGCATATCATGATTAGGTAAAAACAGTGCTAGAAATCTGCAAAGACAAGACGATGTCAAGAAGCTTGAATTCGAGGTAGGCCAAAGCTCCCACTTCTGAAATCACTCTGCAAAGATGTTTGCAACGAGATGGCCACTAATTTCTCTATTCATAACGCCATAAAAATTTTGCCGAAACTGACAGTCTGTGAGAGTATTGCATTTTCCGGGGTCTGCAAAGTTTTGGGTCTACTTTTGGTTTTACTTGCCACGAATGCCACACCATCAAACGCGGATTTACCATTAGGCTAAATAGGCTTAAGCCTAGGGCACCCGATTGCGTGGTGCCCCAAAATTTTGGGAGTAAGAGCAATTTCCAGCATTTCTGTAAGCAATTATATTTGTATTTTTGTTTTGGTTCAACGCACGTTTTTTTACTATGCCGCTAACAAAAGATCTCTTCAGCACGGGTGGGCAAATTTGTTCAATAGAAGAGTCATTGGCAGAAAGCCAAAAACAACAGCGAGCAGCAAAATCAGTTTGTAGTGTAAAATGCAGTTCATTAAACAATGCAGGTTTTACATAAAACGACCTGCAACAAACCGCGTAGAGTCCTTGGCAACTAACCATAACTTTACGAATTCGTGTAAATACGTTGATAAATGAAACAAACATCATTAAATATGAGGCGACAACTCGCTATCAATTTGAAATATTACTGTTCAGCTAGAAGAGCCACATAAAATATGTCGGCGAGCCGCAGTTTGACCACCATTGCACTATAGCAGGAATGGGCAATTAATTTGGCTCGGAGGCAACTTTGAGAAGGCCGCGTATAGTTTGGAGCAAGTCTAAGTTCAAGTTAGCCTCAACACCAACGTTTACTGTGACGAGTTGGAGGATATTTCACATTTGAAGAATTTCCTGAATGCTTCCGCGGGCCACTGAAAACGCTGTGGCGGACCACATGGCCCGCGGGCCGCTGTTTGCGCATCCCTGCTGTATAGTACATAGAAGAATGAGCGCGAAGGATTGAAGTGAATGACGATGAGCATACTCATTTTATTGAGTTGAGAATTGGTTGTTGTTACCTATAATGTGTGGAACAAAACGCCTAAACCCATTTTTCAGATTACATGAGGCCAGGAGGTACTCAATAAATATGTAATGGGAGTGTGGTCAGATAACTTCATCCCTGCGTTTTCGCCAGTGTCATTGTCACTGTTTTTGTTCCTGATATCGAGTGAACTCAGAATAAAGTAATACGTTTATAACTTGGAACAACTTGTTCAGTGAATGTAACGAGCACGTGAAGTGCTAATTTGTATGACGTCAGTCGTCGCGAATCTTCCAGAAGGGCCCCGAAGTTAAAATAGCCTACGACCCCGAAAATGAAAATTCGCCTCTACACATGATAGAGGTATTTTCAGCACTAAAGCGGTTAAGAACTCACTTGCATACAACCAGGGCTTGTGAGAAGGAGATACAAGAGGTACACCCTTCCCGGACCCTACACGTAGTTGCTGGGAACCAGGAGGATGAAAGTAGGCACGTTCAATTTTCTGCAATCAAGCCGAAATTACCAGTGTGAGCCAGTTGCTAGTATAACAGTTAATCTATTTCTATATTTTAGCATGCTTACTGTTTTATCTATATTCTGATAACAAGCTATACAAGTCTCGACGAGGGCTCCTGAAACTAGGGTTCTCGGTATTGGTCTTCTTATCCCCCGGTAAAGTTTCTTTCAGAGGCCCTGCGTACAACCATAACTTAACGATTAAAAGATTTGATGACTTCACATTTTCATACAGAACAAGTTGACAGACTTGATTTAGACAAAGTTGGTGAAAGGTATGTTTCTGGTAGAGAGGACACACTGAGAAGGATTGGTTTACTTTTGGGAGCAGTTTGAGAATTTTGTCGGCTCGTAACATTGCTTAAACTTTCTGGAAAACACGTTTTTATCTTTGTCTTTTGACTCAAGTGGCGAAGAGTTAGATTAACAACTTTGTAGTGCGCATTGAAGGCAATGGTTTTCATTTTCACAAATCGAGATGTAGACTAGTGGAGTGTAATGCTCCCTCTATTTTTCGAACTGGGGGGAAAGGAATAGCCTTTGCGCAGTAAATCTTTAAGTTCACGTTTTCAGTTCAGGTTGGATTTTTGATTTAGATCCGCAACAGAGCTGTGGCAGAAAGCGGTGTGTAACTACAGTTTTGATCCAGGGGAAAAACTTAACTGTAATTGGCGCACTGGTCACTGTAGGCAGCCCACTAGCCAATACTCGTAAAAAACTTGAAAAATGTTCAAGAAGCTACAGAATATCAAAGGAATACTAAAACCGAAGTACAAGCCAAGTGGCGGCCCGGTTTTTATAATTAGCTTGCCAAGGAGGGGCGATTCGGGCCTCTGCTCCCGTCAATTACGCCACTGGTAAAAAGTGCTTATTCGGAACATCGCTTACAACGAATGGCTAGAAAAGATCATCTTATCAAGAGAGTGAAGAGTCGTAAAAGTACCCCTTGCTTTGGGGAGCAACAGTTCCCAGGATCCACGACGATTTTTACTGACCTTGGCCGTACCACTAAAAAAGAGGTAGCGCCGGCTCTGAAGCATAAGGGGGTGTGACTGGCTAACACGATGATGCTGACGTACAGTAAAAGACAGCGCACGCTACTGTCGCAATTGTGCTGCAACAACGCACTGTGCTTTTTCTCCAAACACGTTCTTCCAAAACAGAGATTGTCACATGTACCCCCCCATTGTAGACATCTGTTGAGTGAAAGTCACTCACTGATGATTAGATCGTTTCAGTGGACTTACTGATTTACTCCAATCAGTGCTGTACGTCCGCGCTAGAAGAGGTGTGAAACTGTCAACTGATTACAACCTGATGTTCTGTGGTTTACATCGGGAAACATTAACAGAGTATAAATGCTTAGGAAAAAACTGATATTTCCTACATAACAAATGCAGAAGCACTGGCGGAGAAGCAAGTCAGAAAGCCAACTGCATAAAGCGAATCGACTGGTTCCATGAACTCACGGAATGCAGAGAAGATGTATAAACGATACCTCACGACAGCTCTTATTCCAGCAGTTGCTTGTTCATGTGGATATAAAAGACGTGGTGTAGTGAAAAATGACAGAAAAGTAACCCTTGGTGCAACAAGGGGGAAATAACGTATTCAAGCAAAGAAACTGACCCACAAATTTGGCTTCAGAAAAAAACGAGGTCATCTTTGCATTAGCGGAATGCTGAGGCACAAAAGTTTGCAGCACAAATGGAAGAAAAATTCAGAAAAAATTTTGTACATGAAGTCGATTCCAATTATTCGAAGGGTAATGAAGTGATTTGTCAAACAATGCGTCATCACGACGGGAAAAATCTAATGTTGAATTAAGATTCATAAAGATTTGACACAGTGGCTTATTCGGGAATGGAGGATACATTCTTGGTAGACATAGAGTATTTTAAACATTTTTTAAAGCAGTGACATCCCACACAACAGAATTAAAGAGTTAGATTTGGAGAGACAAAATAGCATACTATTTATCAAATTAAGTCTCGCCAGCTGTCAAACCACTGAAGGCTGGGAAACTTGCAAGTTGTTGTAAAATACAACCAAAAATTCAAAAAGGGAGAAATCCCCATGCACACGAGAGAGAGGAGGCCACAGCACTTCACTGCTTGGCTTCTCTAAAAAAAATGCATTCCAAACACAGCAAGATGACCGTGCCTTGGAGAAAATGTTACGAAATTGTTGAACCAAAAATGGATGACAGGATGATACCCAAAGCGGTTTTCGTCCAGGCTGTAGCACCACGGGTCAAAATTTCACTCTCCAGCAAATTTTCTAGAAATCTTGCAATTATGGCAATGATGTCTGTCATGGAATGTGTGCATAATTAATGTCGTTCTGTTTCTTGTGTCAAGTGAGCATTTTCATAATTATTGGACGGTGCTTGCCGTCCAATAATTTGTGGCAGTGCTTTGCGTGTTTGCTTATCCGCCGGTATCCCATTATGCGTTGGTTGGTCTTGCGATCGGTCGCAGCTTGGTGATGAGAGTAATGTGTTTCATTTTACTTTTCAGGGGATTGACCTTTAAGTCGATTTAGGCTGAGTTAATAAACTGTGTTGTGCTCATAACAATGTCTTCCGCTTGTTTTGTTGATCTCAAAATAGCATCATAGAGCTCCTCGAGCGAAGGGTTGCGGGAATACGGTACTTATAGCCACCTGTAACTGGTCGTCAGTCATTGCAGTTCTGCTCAGATGTAAGTACTGATGACAGTGGTATTGAATCACAACAGTTAACCGTGGGTGTTGGATTGACTTCGACAAGAGTGTGTGCTGTCATCACTCCTATGCATACGCGTTAGTCAACTCTTTACGCGTTGGATTGAGTAGGTACATCCGAGAAAAGTCGACGTGAGAGCCACTGTTGCAGGTGCAGGTTCAACCGTCTCACGATTTTGCTGCTTCTACAGCTTCTTTTGGACAAGGTCTGCGACATGTGCAAAACTGTTTGCAGCTGCGTGGTGTCAAACTGGAATGAAAACTGGCACAAGGAAGATCAGGGCTATTTTTTCCAGGAACCCATATCAACGCTGCATGAAAGCGACATTAGACTGCAACAGGTCAGAACAAGTATATATACTGATACACGGATAAGCAAAGCAAACACGGTTGGTATTATGTGAGGTAAATCGATTCTGGCGCACGGAAGAAACAGACGTTTGAATAAGTACGATTTTGAGAAAGAAGCTCATTCCACTGAATCGTAGCCAAGAGGTACAAATATTGTCAGAACCACCCATAATGTTATTTAAAAATTGCAATGACTTTGTTGTGCTTGCATGTTTTTAAGTGTAGATGTCGATTTTCTTGATTTGCTTGAATTACTTAAGTGGTCTGTCAGAAATCACTTGCTACTAAAGCAATAAATTTTTGTTCCTTGAACCCAGCTGTAGGTGAAATACTGGATTTTATAGGGCAGACACCATGATACATTCCAATACTGACCTGGCATTTATTGGAAAAAAGTTTTATTCTTTTTTCTTCTAATTTATTACATTTACATGCAAAACCTGTAAGAAAAATAACGCATTTAAGAATTAAAGTACTTGTTTGGGTCTCAATTACAAGAAATTTTGTGAAACTGGCACAAATATAGTAGAATATCTATAGCCCCCTAGTATCCAGCTTCCAGAAAATCCCCTGTGCTTAAGGTGCAATGGTGGTTGCAGCAAACTGTTCAAGAGCACGTCTTACATACCATAAGATAACAAGACAAGGCTAGCACCAATTGACACTGCAAACCATACGTACATTTCACATTCATCAAAACAGGATTAGAATTTCCGCCTCCTTTCTCTTGGGTATATGATGTATTTGCAAAACAGGTTGCCTGCTTCGCATTGTATTCTTTTTTCAGCACAACCAAAAAATTTCTTGTAATCTAATCATGTGCAAAAAAAGATAATCATTGCATGCAGTAATACCTCAATTGTTTCTGACACACTAAGCAATTTTTTGCTTTGATTTTTCATGAGAAGCCAATCGATCTTTTTACAAAAACAAACTTCATGCAAACTTTGAATATGGGTTCAGAAATAATTCATCAACAAAAGCTGTATCTGTCATTTACCAAAGTTTTCCGGAAAACATGAATAGGGGTCAAAACACAAATGCCCTTTTTTCACTTAAGTAAAGCATTTGATACCATTGACCACAGAACATTTCTATGCAAGGTGATGCATTATGGCATTAGAGGTAAGCTGAACTTGTTTTTGAATCATTTTTAACTAATATTCAACACTCCACCAAAGTGAACAATTCTTCATCAAATTTTCACACTTTGACAGCAAGCAACAATAGAGATCATGCGCAGCAATCACTATTATTGCTTGTTCGCGCCACATATATATGGGTGTTGTTCTTCGTGCATATCCCGTTTGTGGTGAATCGCACATTCAACGCAGCACCATTGCAGAGGTTGCAACAACATCCTCTCCTTTTTACAATCAACTGCACTGATCACATGTTCTTTTCATGAAGTCTGGACTTGGCCCGACCTTCAAATCCTGCCTACAGCACCACTTTCATGCGATCGGAAAGCCCGAGCACCAAGTGCGCAAAGCTTCACACTGTGGCAGCAAGCAACATTAGAGATCATGCGGCGGAATCACTCTAGTATTGCATGTTTGCACCACATAATATATGCGTATTGTTATTCGCGCATATCCCGTTCGTGGTGAATCGCACATCCAATGCAATGCGAACGGAGAGATTGCAGCAGTACTTCGATGAGGTGTAACAGTTAACCAAAAAACTCTAAATAAAACAGCATATATGATATTAACCTCGACCAATTCTTGAAAGTGTAAGTTCAACTTTTTATGAATGGCATCAAAATACAGCAAACTGACAGTGCCAAGTATCTTTGTCCTGTAATTGATAATAAACTTTTGAGGAAACCGCAAATCAGTAGCCTCTGTGGAAAACTTTTTCAAGCCATTGGTGTCTTGTGTAAACTTGGACATTTTCCTGACTTGAAAATATTGCAATTTGTTTATTTTAGTCTCTTTCACTTGCATTTGCAGTACTGTATAATTGATTGGGAATGAGCCTACAAGACTGTTATCCAACCAGTATACAAGCGGTAGAAAACTGAATTTTAAAATACATGACTTTTACCCAGAGAGGATCAAATGCAAAGAATCTCTTTAAATTATTAAAAAATGCAAACTTCTGATTTGCACCATCTTAATTTGGCAATTTGTTACGCACAAGTGTCATGTTAATGATCTCCCCCTCTTCTTTTGATTTTTTTGCAAAACTGGACAACATATATGAACATGGCACAAGGCAACAAGCATCAGCAAACTTTCATTATAATGGTGTTAGAACTGATTACGGCAAAAAATGTTGCAATAAGTACGACCTGGTGCTTCGTATGGTATTGAAATCTTTATCATTACATGTTTTTTTCTCATGTGAAATCACAACTGCTGGGGATTGACTCATATGTGATATAAAAATGTGGTTTGTATGATGTTTTTGAATTTTTAACTTATAATGAGCACATTGTCTATTTTTGAACTAATGTTTTGTGCATCACCTATACTAATACGAATTCGGCAGTCAATTAAAATAAGCTGGTCTTGGTAAATAACAGCTTTGGCTGTTTTTCGTTCAACCTGCCTTGTTTGTTAATGCCTTATCATTTGAAATTTTTTTTGTTTGCTTATTTGCAGCTCAAACAATTTTGAAGTTGCTCAAGGGAGAACATTATGTCTGTATTGGATTTCAAGGGGCAAAAACATAAACTTTGTGAAAACATTTGATCAGCGATTCATAAGACTCTGGGCAAGAGATGAGCCTAATTAATGATGCTCAGGAGAGAGATTCTGCTGTAGTTCATGTATGTAACCTTTTCATGTAATTAATAGCCCGTTGTTATTTGAGATTGCCTGTTTCATACCAAACTACACAAACAAAGCATTCAATGTAG
>Ga0210059_1011993_pt1 | contig 13174 bp, 9 predicted proteins | sample Ectturendosymbi2_FD_188042 | JGI IMG/M metagenome (GOLD analysis project Ga0210059, IMG submission 188042) | Ecteinascidia turbinata endosymbiont from Florida, USA - Sample 2 (SPAdes) (version 2) | ecosystem: Host-associated > Tunicates > Ascidians > Unclassified | place: Key West, Florida...
CAGTCACAATTCGCAAGGCGTTGTTGATGGTGGGGTCAATGAGGCGTTGTTGATGGTAGGGTCAAATACTCTGCAGTCGAATGAACCAGGGCTAGGGCGGCTGTTTGCAACGTTGTTGCTCCAGCGCCCCAACCGGAGCCAGCAAGCCGCCTCAGGAGTGCGACACGTGATGTTAGCTTCATGCGAAGTGACTCAAGGTGTCGGCGGTACGTGAGCGACCTGTCCAACGTTAATCCGACGTATTTGGGCTCGGAGCAGAAGGGAAGGGTTTCGTTGTTGAAGTTGACTTTCAGCTCACGCCTCGCTTCTTTGTTGAGATGGAAGACTGCCGACACCGTTTTAGTGGTGCTGAGCTTTAGCTTCCAAGTCTGGAGGTATTCACCTAGTGTTGCCATGACCTTGCTCAGCCCCCCTTCCACCGCCTATCAATCTCCATCAGCATTTATGATTGCTAGGTCGTCAGCATATGCATACTTTCTGGAGATGGTGGTTGGCAGGCCGGAGGTATAGGTGTTGAACCGCAGGGGCGCCAGGACAGATCCCTGTGGGACGCCGTTCTTGAGGAGTCGTAACCTGCTCTTTTGGCCATTTCCAGTGGTAAGGGTAAAGCTGCGATTGCCAACCATCTCCATGATCATGTGGACCATGTGTCTATCAGGCAGCAATCGCAGCAGCTTGCAAGTGAGGCTGCAGTGCCATACAGTGTTGTAGGCTGCTGTGAGGTCGACGAACACAGTCCCGGCCTTCTTTTTAGCTGAGAAGCTATCCTCGATGTCCTGTGTCAACAGGGTGACCTGGTCTACGGCCGACCTCCCGTGTCAGAAGCCCGCCTGCTCCTGTGGGTCGATGATTGTTTCGACATTAGCATAGATGAGTCTCTCGAGAATTTAAAGGGGACACACAGCAGAGATATAGGACAATAGCTCTTTGGGTCCCCCAGTGGCTTCTCTGGCTTAGGGATCGCAACTACTAATGCTCTTCTCTAGATCTTTGGAATTTTGAGTTGGCCCATGCAGGAATTGAGGAAGTTGCAGAACCAAGATTTGAGAGCCGACCCGGCATGGAGCATAAACTTTGGGAAGATGGAATCCAATCCCGGAGACTTTCCTGGCTTCAGGCGTCTGAGGGCAGCAGCAAACTCTTCCAGCCTGAAGGGATCGGAGATACTGTGACCCTGAGGTGTTGGAATCTTCCATAGGTCGGACAGCTGTTTGTTGAACAGCCTGGTGGACTCGCGGCCACCAGTTTTGCGTGTCCCGTTCTTCACGAGTTGCGAGGCAATGGAATTTTCTGAGCCGGGGCAAAGACGAGAGGAGTGCCCAGACCTGCCAGTAAGTTTATTGAGTGTTCTCCACGCCTTGCGGCTGGAGTGCGAGAAGTCGACGGATTTGACAGCTTCCTCCCATCGCTCCTGCTTCTTCTGTTGTAGTCAAGAGAGTAAGGATGAGGTGGCTCTGTCAGAGGCAGTCACCACTGGGGCTCAGATAAAGGAGCGATAGAGGGTCTCGCACTCTTTGTCCCAGCATGGCATATAGTTCTTCCGACGGCCACATGGGATACATTGTTTAGGCGCAGAAAGTAGGCTCTCGCAAAAATCCTGGTATCCCCTCTCAATATCTGGTGTGTCCGGAGGTGGAAATCTCGATGTTGTGACCGCGGGAACTTTCCTAGGACACGTCTGTCCGGCAGTCGGCTGTCCTGGCCGAAACTCGCGAAAGCCAGGTCTGGGTTGGTGCCGACGTTCCAACGGCAAGATAAGAAGCTTGCTGTTTCTTTGGGTTGTACAACAGTCCAAAGTTGAGCCAGAAGTCCTGGCTCTCACTCACTGTCCAGGGATGTTGTAACCCCAGTTGACATGCTGCCAATTGAAGTCGCCAACATACAGACTGGGGTGTGGGTGTTACAGGCATGTTTGCCTATAACAAGTAACTGCTGTACAAACAGGCTAAGCCTAAAACAAGTAACTGCTGTACAGAGGCCAGGCCTAAAAATGAAACATTGTTGAACAAAAGTTAGACACGAAAACGTGCAACAACTCTGAATTCAGCCAAACAATATTCAAAAATTAAGTTCCACCAATCAGAACGCTCCGTCCGATCGTCCGAAACTGAAAATAGTCACGGAAATCGTGACTCCACGAAGCAATGAGTCTCGTGATAGTCTTATGACAATGAAGTAATAACAGGCGGTCAGAACGTGGTTAAGCTTTGGTCAAGTAGCTGATCACAAGATGACCATCTTGTTGAACTTAATCAAGTGGCCAATTGGGACACTCAAACGGAAGGGAAAAGCCCGGAAAATCGGGTATAAAAGGGCTCGTTTTCGCACCTAAAATTTAGGTTGGAGCTAACAGCGTTTGCAACTTGTTCCTACCTCTTCGGGAGTTCAAACTCTTAAAGTTTGACTTCAGAAGTAAAACACTCTACCTCTTGGAACCCTGTGTCAGCCTGAGGTTAAGTCATTGGGTAGTCATGTGTTCGTCCCTAACTCCCTTTGATCAGTTAGAAACTGGTTAAGTCCTGTCCAGGGATTCACACCGGTCAAGGTTGTTGGCTTGTCCGGGGAGAACTCTGCTTCGATAGGCAATAAAAATGGGGAACATTCATCCCTACCAGTTTAGCAATTTGCTCAATGATAGAGTAATAATGCCGACGGCTTTAGGCCAATGCGACTTCGTAGCTCTGAAACGTCAGCACGATGACTCGGCAAATACCAACATTGTGTCACACCGAGATGAATAACTGAAAAGTGACTATTGTAAGTAAAGCTGCGATACATTTTGACAAATGATAAACTTCCGTTGAGGAGTTTCCAACAACACCAGGCATGAACAAGAGTTTAGTGTTGAAAGTTGAAGTGAGACCGTTAACTACCTCCTAAGCAAATTATTAAGTGTAAGCATATAATTTGAAATATAAATTAGAATTAATTTATTTTAGTGTAAGGACAGTTGCATGAGTGTTCTTGTTCGAGAAGTACACAAGATTAAAGCAATATTATTGGTGAGTACAATTGCTTGTTTATTATTATGAACCATTTATATTAAAAATAAAAGTCATTAAATGAAATATGATTTGTGAATATTGCCGGTAGTATGATAGAGACGTATCAGAGTCAAGGAGGTCTTTTAAGCAGACCAGTTCTGTGAAAAACGGCCTTGATTCAGCAATAGAGCGAACCCACAGTTAAAAAACTGCTTAATCTAAAGGGGTTAATTATCCTCCCACCATAGAGCAAATAACCTTACCATGGGTATGTCGGGATGGTTGTTGGAATGAGTCGCGAGCGTGGAGGTTTGTAGACGTTGACGATCTTGTAACCTGCGACGTCTACACACAACCACTCAGTCTCTGATTGGTATGGAGACTGATCGACCAGTGACCATTCCAACCGCTCGTGGATAAACGTGGCAAGGCCGTGATTCCTGCTCAGGATTGACCCAGCTAGTGAGAAGTTCGGAATCACTAGCTTGTCTGCAGTTATGCAGTGGGTCGCCTGTAGGACACTGATGAAAGCCTTGTTCTTATAGGCTAGCTGTTCAGTGACGGAGATCTTGTTGTCAGTGAGCCCCTCGGTGATCAGCTGGAGTATTTTGGGTCGTGGGTCAAGGGCGTTGTTTGACCCATCCCACGCTGAACACATCCAGCGCGAGTAGCAGTGGTTGTTCTCATGGTGACAGATTTGGTAAGCATTTCAGGAAATGCCGCAACATGATAGACAATGGAACAGACTTGTTTCGCTGATCAGAGACAAGGCTCAACGTTGAACCTTGTCTCTGACCAGCGAAACAAGTCTGTTCCATTGTCTATCATGTCATCAGATTACAGAATTCGTTGGACATTCATTGATCCAATCCTTTTTCTTGACTCATAATTGTTATACCTTACATGTACTTTAATAACATTTAGCACAGTTTATCAATATTTATTTTTGTAGCCCAGTTCTAATGAGCCATTTGTGTTGCATACTTGTTAGTCTTCTGGTTTCATATCTTACATGCTATTGCTTAGCTTAACAGAGCTTCTCACTGCATTGCTGCTTACAGTGAATATTTTTGAAGTCTCGTGTCAATTGTTATGATGTTGTGAGCCACTGATGGAGCATAAGTTAACTTCATTTACTTTCCAAACTATTTATTTGTCTTTGTGTTAGATTACATATGAGTGTCGCAACAACATATATGCATCGCCCTCAGCCAACCACAGAGAGAGTCGAACGGACGACCCTCGGCATAACAGCATTAGAGATTCCCCATCCGATTAGGTTCATTCTTCTTTAGCTGCTACGAATTCATGGTTAGGCCTATAGTTGACATAATCATGTCGCCACATTACTTTCCTATTTCACAAGCTCAAGATGACCTTCAACAGTGCATTGCAGCCACTGACACGTTGGGACCTATAATGCTGCATCGCCCTGAGTCAACCAAAGAACGAGCCAAACCAACGACCCTCAGCATAATAGTAATTGAGATTACCCATTTCACTAGGTTCACTCTTCTATTGCTGCTGCGAATTCAACGTTGCATGTGGTGTAATAACGTCACCACATGGGCTCATACTGATAACGGTGGTAGGAATTTGGATTTAAATAGGGTTCGATTTTCGTATTTGCATTATATTTTGCAATATAATTTTTGGATTGGGTTTGAATCTGAAAAACACTGTAAATACATAGAAACGTTAAGTGTTCGCCCACACCAGGTTAGCCATTTTGTCAGGACCTTTGATGCCCTGCTGAGAAACAATTTGTATCGATTTTGTATACGATGCGCATCTTCATCCAACTTTTTTGCTTGTTCGCTTCAAATGTCTGATGCTTTTTACAAATCTTCATTTTTCCTCAGTTATTCAACGTTCCTATATGATGGAGACCAAATGCAGTAGTTGTTGGTGATTCTTTCGTTGTTTGCGTCTCATCAGCATTGCTTCTGTGTAGAAAAAAATTAATGCGCAATGTATGCAACCCAAGCATACAAAAAGTAAGAGAGTTTTGCTCCTCTCAGTGTTGGTCATGTGCAAACACCGATTCTGTAATGCACTACTGTATGACTAACCACTTTTTTGTGCTCTTGTTAATGACCATACAGTTGTGGTGATAATAAAATGTTGCCTCATGAGGCAAAATAACTGCTGGAGATATTTTGCCTTAAGCTAAACACGATTGGTTGAAGTAGTCACACGGCAAGTTTGGAATGCATGTCCTGCTTAGTTGACCATGACATCTGTAAAAACTCAGTCCCATGCATGGATGATAGTTGTCATGGTTTCAGGGATGGCAAGCAGTTAGCAGATTCTTGTTTGCAGTAAGTGAACTGTAGCCTAAACCCTAACACTAAACATTGAACCCCTAAACCTAAAACTTGACCATAAACCCTGTTCCTAAACACTAATCATAAACTCCTAAATCCCAACCAATTGTCTCTGCGTATCATGCTTGTCATATGACTACTTCAACCAATTGTGTTCAAATGAAGGAAAAATAGTCCCAGCACAGATTTTGCCTCGAAGCAGAGTAGACACTTGAATGCGTTGTATCACTTTGGTCCCTGTCATGCTTGTAAACAGAAAGTTTGACATATCTTCTCTTGCAAGCTTGACATATTGCATACCCTAAGCACTTTTCCGAGTCAGTTGCATCAAAAAGCAAGCTGAAGTTTTGCGACACAATCCAGTCACCACGGGGGACCTTTGGTGGGCTTAGCCCCTCCGAAACAAAGCTCCAATCCCCCCTCCCAAATTGAAATATGAAGCACTATAAAACAGTGATGTTTTTACAAATTTCAGAATGTCAAGCCTCACTGCATAAATGTACTATAAAGCTCCCTTATAGAGGGCTTTCTGGTGACGGTTCTGTTGCCACACCAAATGTTTCATTGGCCATTTTTTTGGCAGCAATGATTAGATTTTAACACCATCCATGAGTTCACATTCAAGTTTTATTTATTAATTCTACCCATTGTTGCACTTTAACCAAACCTGACTACATAGCAATGCTATTCTGAATCCAAAACAGCATTCAAAAAATACACTGGCTTAAAATTTGTCATTTATATTGAAATGACTGATTAAAAATTCAGTCTAACAAGTCAATGTCACAAATCAACAATCTTGCATATCATGTTTGAAAAAGCTATCTGGCCTGGTAGCCTATCATCCAATAACCAGTCAATGCAGGATCATGAAGAACAGGCGTGTAGACTGCAAGACCTGGTGTAGACTTCAGAACACATTAAAACAAAGAGCTAGTGCTCTAGCTAGTCTAAGTCTAGACTACAGATCACGGTAGGTTTACACTAGCTAGCCTTAGTCCAGGTACGCAGCAAACAACGCCCTTTTAATGTACACTGAAAGAGAGCCCTGTCTTGCCACACCAGGAACAGATTCATGCTGACAAACTTGGCATAACTCTACGGTTCAGAGATTACACCATAGAAAGACTCGGAGTCAGGCCGCAGAAGGCTGAAAAGATGCTTCTGAAGATAATAAATGAATGATTGTGCAATGTGCAACTTTTTTCAAAAGCCTGAATCCTCGAAATATTGATAAAAGCGTTTCGGATATCCGGATCCGTATCCGGTTCCCGTTTGAAAGCAGATTTTGGATATCCTTATCCGGTTGCAAACTCACTATCTTGTCGGATATCCAACCGGCAAACCGGATAGTGATCATCTCTGATGCTCATCTCTGACTTATATTCAAATGTTTTTATCCAGTACAGCCCAACCATTTAAGATGCAGATAAACACGGAACGACAGTACAAATACTGAAAGGAGTTATTTTCATGATGCTTGTGTTGAAAACAAACCAGAGGTACCGGAGTCACTTTTCAGACTCCGAGTCCGCTCCTGTTCCAAAATTTTTGCATTTGGTTCCGGTTCCGGCAATGTTTCAAATATGAGAATCCGATTCCTGTTCAGACTCCGGCTACCATCATTGATCCAACCTAAATTTACCCATATTTTTGCTTACCACACAGACTCCTGCTACTGCTAAAGTTGAAAAGTGACTCCAGATCCGCTTTTTCTCAAATTATTGACTCCGGTGTCAAGCGAAGTTTCTGACCTCTCCAAAATTTCTGACCTTTTGTTGTTTGTCAGTTATTGTGCTTCTCAGAATAAAGAAATAAAGTTTGGCAATTACTTTTTTGATGTGTGTTGTGTAAAATTAAGCTTTTTGGTTAGATTTCAGATACCCACAACAAGGTATAGCACAGGAATAACTTTAACCACGGAAAATTTGTGGACTAAGCCCTAGACCTGAATTATTTTTCTTTTTCTCACCCTAACCCAAGCCCTAACCCGACACACTTACCTAAGCGGGAATCCCTAAGCCCTAATCATCAATTTTCTTAGCGTATTTGATATGTACAATATTGCGCTGTGCACGCGCACATGGCGTGAAGTCAGAAATTTCGCAAGTCAGAAATTTCGCTGGACCCCGGGTCCGAAAGAAAAATGCAGAATCCTTTCCGAGTCAAATAGGCTACCTAGCTACGAATGCAGGACGCAATAAATCAGTTCATGAAAATGCACATGCACCATCATGCTGTGTAGTTTCCAATCACTTGATTCTTGAAACCAAGCATTACACATGTCATACTTCCACAAAATATCTACTACAAAAAGAAAATCTATCAAATCTGGCTGGTCTGGTGTACACTTATATCAAAATCTGCTACATTCACATTTATTTTACTGTTTTTAAACGGGGAAATCTGCTATATTGGTATTATCATGGTTTAAAACAATGGTGTCAAACTCGTTTCAGTTCAGGGGCCAATTCAGGCAAATTTAATCTCAAGCGGGCCGGACCAATGTAATCACTGTATAACACCCTGGTTATAAGTATTGACCACTTCCAACTGGTTTCATAACTTTAATGCAAAAAGTTCAAGCTTATCTGAAAATGATTATTAGCACATAAAGTTTTCAATTTCCCCACGTAAATAAAAAAACGCCTTGTTACTGAGAAGGCTGTCAAACTGACGGTGATGGTTCGGATGAAATTAACTGTCTGCATAACCACTTGCATGACTTGATCCAATTTTAAGGATTTGCAACACAATGCCTCCTGGTGCGAAATACAGTGAAATGTCCGAAATTCACGTCTGCCACATACAACCTGTACTTTTTATCTAACTTTTGTCGCAACACCTGCTTTTTTCGCGATCACTGATGGCGCGCTATCTGTAGCAATACCTACAGCACGGGACCAGTGTATTCCCATCCTGTTCAGTACTCCAACAAAAGAGTTAAAAATGTCATTGGCTGTTATGGCATCGATCATAGGCACCAATCCCAGGAACTCCTCAGTGACAGACAAAGTCTCATCAACGCCACGAATGAATATGGCTTGTTGTGCAACGTCCGAAATGCCGCATTTCTTTTCCATTAACTCAGTCCAATTCCGGTCCAGCTCCGACATTTTGAAGTGATTTACAGTCCGGGTCCAATCCAAATTCAACAAAATTTGCTATAGCCCGGATCCATCATCTCTGCACCAGGCACATGTATCCAGGATTGCCGATTTGTTTTTTATGAAGCCAGATTTAAAAATTTAGCTTTTTCAACGCACTTGTTTTTTTTGGAAATTAAAAAATATTTTTTTTTGGAAATCAAAAACAACACCCAAAAAGTTTTTTTTCAGTCAGAACGGCTTGGCTCTGGCAAAATATTGTAACTTGTAATTGTTCTGAGCTGCATATTCATCATTGGTGCCACTCCTAATGTACTAGATTTAGTGTTTTTCCATTTCATCTGGTGTTCTAGTTTTTTTTTATGACTATTTAGCAGAGGTGAGCAGATATTGATTTTTTAACTCCTGATCCATATCCGATAAATTTTTTGAATATCCATATCCAATCCTTATCCTAAAATTTCTGAAATTTAGTATCCGATATCCATCCGTATCTGAATGCAACACCGGTTTAATACGAAACAAACAGGCAGTGGTTATAGGGCCACTAGTGGACCTTCATTTTTGAAAACTTATTCATCCATCGCATGTAACATGACACTAATCAGGCGTGCAACCAGGGGAGCGCATTTGGGGCATTTGCCCCCCCCCGAAATTTTCAAAACATTGCACAGCAGTTTTGACATTTGTAGAGTCTTTCAAAGAATAAAGATGAAATTTTATATTCTAATCATTTTTAAGAAATCTTATTGGAATTTTTCTTTGTCTTGCTGGTCAATTATCTCCTTACAAGATTTATCTTGAGACAGGTTATCTGATCGAAAATTTTGTAAATATTTGGTATTCAACCACAAATATGCTGGAACTGTCAACTTAAGAGGTAGTTTAAAATGTTCGTGTTTGTAAGACATTTTTCATCTATTTGTTCGTGTACTATTTTGTCCTGGACAGGCCTCAATTTGCCCTCATGAAACTTTATAACATTAGGGTAGGCCTACTGTTAAACCGTGCAAATAGCTACTTTCAAATTGATAAGAGAAATCTTGAAATAGCTGTTAGTGCCTCGTCAAACCGTTTGTTCTTCTACGACCTTTTGATTATTATTTTTGTTAGGGGCAAAGCGGATCACCATTATTAACGGAGTACATTTCTTATAAAAGCGCTGAGCTGCATTTTCGCTTCGAAACCTGATAGTTTTTAACTAAATTTTGGTTGAGGACTGTTTCACGTTTTAGTGTCTTTCTAGATTGATCCCAGTACCACGGCTTGGGAAAAAAGTTTAATAAAGTGTCATATGAGTGCTAGTCAAGCGTTGAACGCAGGGGCGCAGTCAGCATTTTTCTAAGGGGGGGTTGAAGTTATGAAAGCAAATAGCCTTGAAAAGGAAAAATTGCTTGTGATTAGAATAGCCAAGGAAAGCATACAATTTGTGGGTAAACAGTTGACTGTACTCACAACTAAAACTAGGGGTCCTTCCAACTAAACTGCCATCTTGTTTCTTCGATTAGCTGTAAACCTACACCACAGTGATCTCCTAAAAAGGTTAAGATAATTCACAAGCTTTTAGCAAAGTGTAAGAGTATACGCATAAAGTAAAAATTGCGATAATGCTCTAAGTAGCCACGACCCTTCGTAAAAACAAAAAGGCTTGTACAAAATTTAGATCCTGCTTGTGCAGATGATAAAAACATCGCCTACAGAAGCCTAAGTAAAACTGTTGCAAAATTCACATTATAAAAAATGTAAACAAGCAAAGTGGCACAGTATGAGCTCATGCACAACAATATATGCGGGAACTTCCACCCACTCATCCCTAGAGCAGTGCGCTTCAAAGAATTACAGGGAAAACCTTCAGCCTCTGCAAACAACAGTTAAAGGGCTTAAAAATCACTGGATATGTTTTTTTAGTTGCAAAAGCACTGTCAGTGTCATTGAACAGCTAAGCCTAATTAAACACCAACGTCTGATCGACGCCTTTCACGCACTGACATAAGGGCACTGTTGGTAGTTTAACAAAGATGTTTGTAGTTCAAATATCAAGCTTGTTTCCACGCTAGCAGAGCACGGTACATCCAGTTCTTGTTATAGATCGTAGCAGGGACGGATTTTGGGAGCGCGGGGCCATATAGGCCATCTTAGTTTTTGGACCCCACGCAAATGTGACCTATTTGGCCGTTTGTCTGAAAAGCGTGAAAGTATGCACGTAGTTCCCCCTGAAAAATCTATCTTTTGTTGTGTCAACTTTGGTTCTAAAATTGCCTTAGATCTTCAACAGAAACTAAAGCCTTTCCTATATTCTTCTAAAAACAAATGGCATTGCGATCTTTTCTTGGAATTTACTGCTCTTTCATGTAGTTCAGAAGTTCTTTTCGTTAAATTTCCGTGATTGCTAGCGTTTTTAGTAGATTTGTTTTTCAGATATAGACATTTTCATGCGGGACCGTGTTGCCGCCCTCCAAAATATCGTCTAACTGTCGATCTGATTACTGTACGTAAACTCCTTTTTTATAGTAATAGTAACCACATATTTTATGAACCAAACAAGCACAATCCATTCAATGGACACAGGGCCTATTTATGCCGTTCTGAACTTGTAATTTTCCAAGCAAAACAAAATATAGTGTTTTAATCCTCTACACCAGGAGTATCAAAATGATTTTCACTGAGGGCCATATCAGCATTATATTTGCCCTCAAAGAACCCGCTGTAACAGAATTAACCACAATCATCTAGGCTACGCTAATGCTTAAAGCGCGTCTCACTGACGTAATAATGATTATGTTGCAGTGAAAGGAGCCTTAAAACTGAATAACCTTTTTGAAGAGAGACCTTAGGTCAGCAAGATAACTAAAATAGCAAAGTTACAACATGGCAAAGAACGTCGTTCGCCTTTGTAAACATGTATAATCCATTACAGTTCCACAAAAATAAGCAGGTTGAGGCTTAAAATTTAAGCTTCGCGGGCCACATAAAATATTTGCCTCGCGGTCCACCAGTTTGACACATGTGCTCTATAGGCCGATGGTAAACAGCATGAAGACAACTTTTGCACAACAGCAAAATATTTTCGCAACACCCTCGGGTTAATCATATGAAGTAAGCCCACCCTAGACACGTTTTTACCAGTAAAGCTCACGAGAAACTGTTCTACTGTAGCTGATCTAAGTAATGTAGAGCTGCACCAAGCAATCTCTGTTTGCGGGAAATCCAGTAAAAACAACCAAACGTAGGATCCAATACTGACAATATTGCTTTCCATCCGAGTTTTGCAGTGTCTGGCGGTCTTGCGTTGTTGTGAGCTTTTTGTCAGGGGAAAATTGAACATCTATTAAGTGCCGGTTGTTTCTTTTTCATTTTTTTGTGATTGCTTTCATACAGACGACCTGAATCTCTCTCACGCCCAGATGCACAATTTTGACGTGTTGTTACTGTACTGATAACAGTCTGGAGTAGACATTTGCATTTCCGCCCGTTTCAAGGTAAATTGTGAAGTTATGCCTCTGCGCAGTTTCGCAAATGTTCAGTTGACACTGAGTCGTGATAAGAAAGAGCGTCATAAGACCCCAAAATCGCGGGGCCCATAGGTCATGGCCCATGCGTAAATCCGTCACTGGCTGGTAGTACAAACCACGCAGGAATGAAGAAAGCTGCTTCAATATTTCTCAAACCTCGAAAATTCATAATCGCCTGGTTTGATAATAAATGTGTTTCTACGCCTTGTCGTACTGCCAAAGGGTATTCTGCAATGCACCCCATCTCGACTTCAATATTGGTGAAAAATAAAAAAAATAAACATCAATATTGTGATGGCTAAGGGGGAGGGCGTGAGACCCTTCAGCCACCGCCTGGCTGCGCCTTTGGGCGGCAATGAAGTGTGCAAAAGACCAGTAGCAAACCGTCGTTTTCTTCATGTTAAAAATACTTTGACCTCCAATTTCGTAAGAGTTTTTTGTGGAGTTTTGCATTTCACACTTACTAAATGCTGCTGATGAGCGAGTTATTCATTATAACCCAAAAGTTATATTTATAACCCGAAAGTTATATTTGATTATATTTATGTATGTGCTTCGCTCGAATACAGAACCCTGATGAAAGAGGTTGGTCAAAGGAAATAGGAATGCAAAAATGCTGAGACGGGGCGCATTTCAGGGTATAGGTGTTAGTTTGTTAGTTGACACGCGCAGGCAATCCTGATATATAACACGCAGCAACTATTGGATTCGTTCATCCTCATACCGAAGCATTACCTGCTAGGAGAAAATGGAGGTTTGTAAAAGTATCAGACAACTGAAGTGAGCGGATAAAAAATTAGATGAAGTTGAACATCGTTGAAAACCTATACAAACTGTATCTAATCAAGGCATCAAATGTCCCGACGAAATAGGTAAATTGATGTTCGCGCTAGGGGCGTAACGAGGGGGACAAAAGGGGCATAATTTCCCGGGCGCCGAATCGCTATGAGGCGTCGAGTGACTGCGGGCGCCGCCGAAAAGTCCCAACAATGTCACAGGGACTTTCTTCAATACAGTAAATTTGCTTCTGAAAGACCTGTTTCGAACATGGAGGCGACAAACTTGCTTCTTGCCTCGGGGCCCGAGGAGTAACCAGGGGGGGGCGAAAAGGGCCATGCCCCCCCAATTTTTTAGAAAATATAGTCATTTTGTGCGTTGAGAGGGGTTTTGCTAAGGAAAATAGTGTTATTCGCCTAAAATCAAACATTTTACCCCCCAAAAATTTTGCCCCTCCCCAAATTTTT
>Ga0210059_1011994_pt1 | contig 13173 bp, 5 predicted proteins | sample Ectturendosymbi2_FD_188042 | JGI IMG/M metagenome (GOLD analysis project Ga0210059, IMG submission 188042) | Ecteinascidia turbinata endosymbiont from Florida, USA - Sample 2 (SPAdes) (version 2) | ecosystem: Host-associated > Tunicates > Ascidians > Unclassified | place: Key West, Florida...
GGAAAACTGTTACGTTTCGCAAATACGCATCAATAAACCTCACTGACTTCAGAACGGACATACGGACGGCATTGAAAACTTGCCTACCCCATGATGACGCTGCGTCTCTTGCTGAATTATATACACGCGCATGTAGTGACGTACGTTTTATAATACTTTACAGTGGAAGTACCATGCTAGACCATTTTTTCTTGTAAGCTCATTTTAGAACATATGCAAGTGTCTTGCAATTGTTGTGCAACGTGGTATGCAACTGAGAGACCGTATTTCTATCTCAACTTGTGGTATGGTCCTTTTCCTCACGGCAAGGTGATAAGCAGGTTGTTTTGCTCTGAACAGTTGATCATGTGACAAGCTTGTTGTTACAGGAAGTTATTCAGTATTGTAGACATGTGACCAACAATGATGGATATGTTTTTCTAAAATACTGATATTGCTAGGTTGTAAAATTGATGCATTTGTTAGTCTTTTTAAGATGATGTTATAGTTATGACTTCAAGGTCATCATAGGCTAAGAAGGAATTTTTCTTGAGCAGGTTTTTTGACCAAAGTTTTTTACTGTTATAGCTTGGTAACATGCAAGGATGTGTAAGTTACAGAAAATGTTGGTATGGTTTGATTTTAAATTTATGATTTACTTCATATTCATATGATTCACTTTTCTAATGATTTCATACCTAGTGAGGTAGCTGTGACGTCACGGTGATGGGCTTGCAAAATCGTTGCTTGCTGCATCATCAGCTTGAGGCCACACTAGCTGTTCGCTCATTCATTTCTTAGGTAGGAAGATATGTATGTTATGAATTAATGTAAATAGTTGCACTGTGTTTAGGTATTAATATAGGTTGGTGTCATATTATAATTTTAAAGTTGGAGAAAATGTTTGTGCTTGTCTTCCAAAAGAATTTTTAGTAAATTTTTTATGGAAAAAATTCAGAAAATTTTTATTGGAAACTACTTCAATATAAAATTAATCTGAATTAAATATTTTTTTCTTGGAGAAAATACATTTTTTTCAAATGCAAGCCTCTACTTGTTATAAAATGGCGAATGCATACTGATTTATGTAGATGTCAGTAATAGTATACTATGTATCTTTGTTTTTGTGGTTTAATTATTTTCTGATATAGCAGAATAATGCTAATGGTGCCAAAACTGTAAACTTTCACTCAATAAAAAAAATAATTGCAATCCTCGTTCTGATTGTTTATCTGGAGGAAAACTTGCCAAAAGAGCCAAAAGAGCCAATTGCCAAAACAAGGTACATCAAAAAATTACCCAAACAGCCATATTCAACTGCAATTAACGTGTTACTTAAAGATAACAAACACATCCTTCATTCTACCTGTTTGAAATACATCTTTAGTTAGTTTATTTAAAATGTTGATTTCACTTAAAACCACTAGGCGCAAATTATCACCTTGGCAAAAAAACTGCCTGGCAGCAAAAGTATTAACACCTTCGCAGCCAGACTAAATCAAGATGATTGCATGTGTTTTGAAAGTCCATAGCTCCTTCGCTGATTGCGCTAGAGAGCTGTTCAATGTTCAAACCCTTAAATTAAAAGGCTTGGCAAATCTTCGAGTCTGCAATGAAAAAAATTTTTTTGGGGGATTTTTGTGAGTCACATCATAAGTGGAGTAGTTCTAGGCCTTTTTGGCCCACTTCATCTGGCCCTGGGCCCAAGTCACTAGATCAGTGGTTCCCAAACTGGGGGTAAATTATCCCTTGGGAATAATATACGATTCTTCAGGGGGTAATGCGGAACCATAACTGCAATGTTCTATATTATGAGCGATCACTGTGAAATATTCAGGGTAATAAGACATAATCACAACCTTGATTTCGGTAACGACTGGAACACGTTTGGGAATCACTGCGCTAGATGTTAATATTTCACAAAAGTTTTTATTAGAAACCAGGCTGAAATCTAAGCCTTTTGATGCTTTGGATGACTTGCTGGTACTTTCGGGTTCAAAAGTTATGACCTAAAAACAACAATAAGTAAATAATTCACTAAATAGATAATTAATTTATTAATTTGTTGTTTTTAGATCATAACTTTTGAACCAGAAATACTATAAAGTTGATCAAAGGCTCAAAAGACTCAGATTCTATCCTAGTTTCCAATGAAAACTTGAGCGAAATACGTCTGGCGGTTTTGGTTGTATGCCAGGTAACATGAGCCACAATGGCCAAAAACCTACCTCAGTTATGATGTCCCTCACAAAAAATCTGAAACCCAAAACCAAAAAATATTTTTTCAATGCAGGTTTGAAGACTTGCTGAGTCTTCTAAGGGTTCGAACAGCTCTCTAGCACAATTGACTGGCGAGTTATGGGCTTGTTAGACAACCGAAAACAGCTCGGAATGATTTCAAAGTACAATATATTTGAACCCTGGCACCCAAGGCGTTAAGCAACTGAGTTATTGAGAGCTGATGTTTTTTGGAGAAATTCATGATTTTGATAACTGGGTTCAAGTATAATAACAACTTCAGAGGGACCACCTTAGACCAAAGGCGATTCTGTATGAAAAATGAACTCCAGTGACATTTGGTAACATAGCTTTCACATGACTTGAAATCCAGACTTTTAAACAAGCATAGATTAAACCTCATCTGTCATGCATCCAACCAACTTCTCTCAATCCACTTCAATCTGCTTGAAGAAACAGCCTGAATTGTTGAATATTTTCCTTCATTTTGTTGTACTGGACAGTCTTGGCTTAGTAATAACTGTTTTTACAGCATTATTGTGTACGAAATGGATGTAGACAAATAGTTGGCAGCATCTGTCGGTTCTTCAAGTTGTATGGCAAACATAAATTTTGAGGCTCATACTCAATCAACGACTTGGTCAGCAATGTCAATTGACATTTCCTTAATAGAGCTCTTGGCAGTTACCCACTTTACACTGCACTATTTTCGGATTTGCATTGGATTGGGAATCCCATAAATCACTCAAGAACGACCATGAGTGTCTTACCGAGCTGCTTGAGCACGCATTTTTTCAACCATATGCGATTCAGCGAATCCAACCAGCAGAGGTAGGTTGGGAATCAGATAATAAGGGATTAGAGTGAAAAAGAGGTTGGGTTGTTTGTAGTAAGTCTTGGACAACCTTTTCGGTACTTGTTTGATGCTAAAACCGCTACTGTGGAACAGATTAGCCTATTCAAGCTAATCTGTAGCAAAAATAACGGATTAATTTATTAAATAGTTTTGCCTGTAGGCTAACTACACCTAGTTAGGAAACAATTAGCAAAATTGAATAGGGAAGAACCTTGGCCCACTTTGCCTGGCCCTAGGCGCTAACCGTTAGGTGGTAGTATTTCGCTGAAGTTTTTACTGGAAACTAGGCTACAATCCGAGTCTTTTGATGCTTTGGATGACCTACTGGGGTTTCGGGTTCAAAAGTTATGATGTTAGTTAGTAAAAATATTAGACTAATTAGATAATTAATTAATTTGTTTATTTTAGATCATAACTTTTGAACCAGAAATGCTAGAAAGTTGATCAAAGGCTCAAAAGACTCAGACTCGAGTCTAGATTCCAATGAAAACTTCAGCGAAACACTTTGGCCTAGCGGTTGGGCCCTAGGCCGGGCAACATGTGCCAAAATGACCCTAAAACTACTTCACTTATGACGTCAGTCACAAAAAATCCGCACCCCCCGACCAAAAATTTTTTTTTTCGAGTGTAATCTACTAGACTGGCCAATTCTTTTGAGCCATTCAACAGCTCTCTAGCGCAATCGGTGGAGGAGCTAGGGCGTTGGTAAGGCAACCGAAAACTGCTGTTTTTTAGGCCGAAATCCAAGTACGAATATATCGTAGACTGGCTGTCAATGTGATCAGAGGGCTCCATGCTGTATGGAACAGGGCAGAGAAATTGCATTAATCAGTCAGAGACAAAGTGGCAACTTGTGTTTCTGAACACTTCAACAGCAGCATAGCAGGTTTTAAGAACAAACATTGTCGATATACATCAGCAGAATGTTGCTGATGTGATTAGTATCATCATCACAACAACCAATATATATTGGCATGCCGATGCATCAGCTCAGCTCTAGTTTTATGCATGTAAGTTGTACTTTTTCAGAAGCTGAACTAGGGAAAGGTGCATGACGATAATTAATTTTAGTAATAGAATGTGAAAGCAAGATGCTATTTGGTTGAATTTTGATAAAATAGTGGTTGTTGGTAAAAGTGGTTGCAGAGCAAAATGCAAAATGTGTGGAAAAGAGCTTCAGGGAATTGTGGCTCAAATGAAACATCATTTCAGTCAGTGTCAGTCTGCGCAGAAAGAAACCGAAGACGGGACACCAGAAGTGCCGAAAGTAAATGATTCCAAGTCACCAGAAGCATCAAGTTCTAAAAAACGCACTGCTATGTCAATCAGTGATAAAGGAATACCGATGTTGAAGAAACAGTTCCGATCTGGTGGTAAGATGGTACATTTGTGACACAAACATCCAAAACAAATAAAACAGCAATGGATCGGCAGATTGCTCGTTTCTTGTATGGCACCAACACTCCCTTTTCTGCAGTTGGCCATCCAGAGTTTGTAAAATTGGTTCAATTGTTAAGACCAGGCTACAATCCTCCAAATAAATTTTGCTGGAAACCTACTGGATGAAGTTTATAATTCATTGCTGTCACAATGTAAAGACAAATTACGAGGAGCAACCATTTCTTTGTCCCTGGATAAATGGAGTAATGTTCATGATGAACCAATTTTATGTATAACTGCCACAACTTCGTAAACCTAACAGTGTTCATACCTAATGGACACCACTGATTCATCTGGACACAATCATACAACAGAGTACCTGGCTGAAGTTGCTGCAAATGCAATTGCTTCATGTTAACAACGATTTAGCTGCCACATTGGAAGTTTTGTTGGTGACAATGCTTCAAATATGGCCAAGATGAGAAAAGAACCTACTGAAAACAGCATGGATATTATAACCGATGGATGTTCTGCCCATTTGTTAAATCTTTTAGCCCATGATGTAGAGACCAAAGGTGTGAAGAACAACATTGTTCAGATAGTTAAATACTTCAGAAATCACCATCTGCCATCTGCTTGGCTTAAACATGCTGGGGGCAAAACTCTGGTTGTGCCACAAGATGTTCGGTGGAACACCTTAGCAGATTGCCTCGAAACATATTTGCAAAACTGGCTGATTATTTTTTAGATCTGTGAAGAACATCAATCTGGAATTAAAAGCACCGTTTACAGCAAGGTGCAAAACATTCAGATCAAAAGGTTAGCTGAAGACTACCTTCTGCTTCATAAGCCAATTGCAGTTGCAGTGGACCTTGTACATAGGACACTTGCATGATAAATGAAGCAGTTAATGTATGGAAAACGCGGCCATTCTCAACACATTACATCAAAAAATAAAAAATCTGATTTAAATAAAAAAAATGCGATTTTTTTTATTGAAAAAAAAATCATGATTTTTATCAACCCTGCCTAACCATCATCTTTGCTGCTGGCATTACAAGCAACTCTGCAGTAGTATGGGCCTTCATGTTTTTGGCCAGGAAAATGAATTCTTGGGATGCTTTGACAATCTCTGTCTCCTGATGGATCTGGCCAGTTCGGCACTTTTTATGTAACTTTAGTGTATATTCTGCCATGAGACTGTGCTCAAAATCTGTTGATATTTTTTTTAAGTTTAACTGACAAGTTTTCAAGAATTTTCTGATTTTGCCAAAAAAAACAAATAGTTGCAACAGTGATTCCCATCCTGTGGTCAATTAATGCAAAACAAGTGTTCCTTGAACCATAGCATCCTCTTACATAACAGCACTTGTCCACAGCATTTAGCTGTTGGAAACAACAGCAATCATCCTACTTGGATGGTGTCAGTTTGGTAACACCGGATCTGGAGTTGGAACATCTGCATTACTTATGTTTTTCAGATATTGCTTTTTTTTACACTAAACAATTTGGAGATTGGGGATCTACAAGAAACAATGTTCTTGGGGGTCTGCAAATGGAAAAAGGTTCAGAGCCACTGACTTGATATATACATTGGGTGAAAATATGATATTTCGCAAAATATAGGATCAGCAAAGTTTACCATCAATATACCTGAGGACAGTAAGTTGCTCATGCAACTCGTCCAATTCCCTAAATTCACTATATGTCTACAAGTTAGTTGTTACCATTGCAAATGCGCTTTGATTTGATTATTTTGGAAAGGTTTGCTAATTCAGAGCGTAGAAAGGCATTTTGAATCTTATTTCAGTTTTTAAGCCCAGTTTTAAAAAAGGAATATCCTCAATGAGAAATGAAATGCATATCATTAAAAATACGCGTGTATTAAAAAAATTTATTAACCATACAGTGCAGTGAACAAATTGCAACCCTTTTGGGTTTGAATCAGTAAATTTTGTTTGCCGTTTAGAGTCAAACTGGGTTGTCATTACAAGTAGACAATTTATCCCATGCTGTGCTCAAGAGCACAGTCAAGTGCTTTCATGACATGGTATGGAAGGGCCAATCAGTCAGGTAACAGACAACACATATAGTTGCTTCATCTGATACAGTTGCAGGCAACACTTCTTGTTGTGCAGTGTAGTAATAGACTAGTAGCTTGGCTTATGATAATGATTGCACAAATTTTTCATCTTGATTTTTCTATGGTTTTCGCTACATACTAATATTCCTCACCTTTACTTTTTTTAGTTTTCCTTACAAAATTTTTCCACTTGTTTGTGATAAGTGGAAAACATTTCATAAGGAAAACTAGTTTTGGAAATGGTTTTCATTAATTTTGAACCATTTGCTCATGTTAACCCTTTGGATACCAGGTGTTTTTCCCAAAAATATAGGCTGGTGGATACTGCTATTTTTGAGAGTTTACCATGTTTTTGCTATCTTTATAAAATACCTCATAATTGAAGCTCAAACAAGGGCTTCAACTATTAAATCTGCTATTTCTCTTCATAATTTTCACACATTAAATGCATGAAATTTCAAGAGAAAAAGATTACACCTGGTATCCAATAAATGCCAGATCCATATTGATATGTAGCCAAGTATCTGTCCCATAACTTCCGAATATTACAAGATATAGTATATTGGCCAGTAGAGAAAATGTTTAAGGTAATGTGGCTTGCTCTATTTGACTGTTGGCAGTTAGTCTTGCTCTGGCCTCTTAAACTTTAAAATATATACCCTTTTCATTTTCAAGTGGACTGCATACTCTTTTGGCTTGTTTCTGACAAATTTAGCTGTTATTGGCTTTGAAGCTTTTTGTTTGATAATGATCATTAATTTTCATGTGGTCTGGACCTCAGACATTCATGCAGTAACCATGTGACTGGTTATATCATATTCCATCAGTTATGGGTAAAAATGCATGATAAATTCAAATGACTTGGTGCTTTAATATGTCTGATTGCTTATATTACTCAGCTTATTGTGTTGTTAAATGCCAATATTTTTCAATAGTGTTACTCAAGTTTTAACAAAGAATATTCAAAATGTTGAGGGCCTGCTTGGAATCATATCCTTCAGTTGTTCCAAAATAGCTTGCAAAAATCAACTCAGTACGTTTTGTGTAGTGTGTCCACATACATTAACAATTGTATTCTTTTCTCAACTGTTGCAAACTTGCTATGATGAGCCAGTGTATCAACTTAATCTCAAGAGTAACATAAATCATAGTATTTTATTATTATGGCATCATTACTCATATTAAAAGGGATGGCGGAACTGTTAAATTTTGCTTGGTTGATTAGTGTGACTACACGATTTAGAGCTGAGGTAAAATTTGGGCCATTAGCAGCTCTTCAATGCTAGTATTGAGTGACCCTTAATTTTGCTTGATGTAGAAATCAACTGTGTTACAAATGTGTAATTTGAATATCTTAGTTGTTCTAAGGGTTGTGTTTTTTTGAACTGCCAGCTATGTGACTGCCTTGCATGTTAGGTGGTTGCATCACTGGGGCTTACTGAACTTGTTTATGCTTTAATGCAGGTATTTGTCACATGTTTTCTGCTGCTTTTAGGTGGTGGTGATGGTGGCAATCGTTCTAGAGAAAGTCGATCATCTTACAACGATTGGAGAGATGCAGATGCATACGAGGATGAGCCTCGATCAAGTAGAAGAAATAGAAGTGCAAATGGATCCATAGGATACAGGTAGCTGATTATTATTGCACGTTCATTGTTGTTTGGTGAAGTTTTAAGCTAGAAATTGGCAAATTTAACTGTTCAAGTACTGCTCACAATGTTCAATTGTTAAATTACTGATACTAACCTTCTGCAAAACCTGAACAACCTGGCAACAAGCAGCGAATTCTTATTTTCTATCAACTCTTCAACTGTCTGCAATGGTTTGTTTGAATCACCTATGTCCAGCCCATGGGGTGGATGCAGTGCTGTCAAAGGCTTCATGTGGCCCAGTTTGGTTTCCGTTGTATTATAACTAGGCTACATACTGACAACCTGTCCTTATTTGATAATCGTAAATTTGACATTTTTGATACAGACGGTCCTCAGTGCCACATTATCACGTCTGTGCTGCGTGCTGGGAGATTTCCATAATGTCCACTGATACCTTGGTGCAAAACATTTTACTAATTTTCTGATTTCTGCCTTTGTTTGGCACTAAACTTGCCTATGAAATCACACTTACACAGTGCTTAAAGGTGCCAAACAGTTGATACCATTGCAATTAGGATTCGAACGCATTCAGTAAATTAGGTTAAACGCAATTTAGTTTGCTAAGATCAAGTAAATCATTCAGTGTGCAGCGCCGCATGTGTCATTCAATGTGCAGTCCTGGTTAAGATATTCAAGCAACTTCACTCTACAGGTGAAACAAGCAAGGAATCTATCAAAAAATTTAATAGGAAATTGATTTCACTTAGCACTGCACCTCGTCAGTTCATTGCTGTGCATGTGCAAGCAATGCTAGTAGGTGAAACCTTGAAGGCTAAAACAAGGGCAGAGAAAGCAAACAACCTCAAGACAGTAGCGCAGTGAATAAATCACACAACACCAACTGCGACAATTAAAACTCTGAGTTACGTCTTACTCAAATAAATGCATTCACTGGAGCATCAAAACATACTGCATAAGTAACATAAACTTAATCACGATGATTAACTTTATAAATACATTGTTCTCAGATATATGCATCGGAATTTCGCTTCTTTGGGCAAGGCGACGCATCCATTCAAAGTCAGTACCAGTACCACGTGCTGCTGTAAACATACATTCAACATCCTTGCTGTATTCAACCACAGTATTGTATTTCAAAAAGCATGGCACCACACAAAACGACAACTTCGCAAACATTGTGCTCATATCTATCTCGTTTTTTTTAAACATTAGATAGAGAAAGATACAGTATTAGAAACCTATCTGCTAAATCGATTGTTATGTCATTATGCACACAACACTTGTATGTATGGAAATGTTTTTTCGTTGCTGCAAAGGTGCGCATGACCACATAGATGTTCAAGATGTGCGCTGAGCCATGAGTAGCCTGTTAACCTCTGCTAAAATAAAGAACTAGCTGTGAAGTCATGCTGATTGAATAGTAGTGAAGCGTCACGACGTTAAGCATCCAATCACAAGGAAGTAATCACCATCCACATTTTTACGCTTAATGAGTTAGTCAGTAGCGCAGCCAATAATTTTGTTCAGGAGTGGGGGCAGCAGTCAATCTCGTCGTCAGTCACTGACGTCTTTTTAACAGTTTAAACTTGATACCAAGCACCAGTAAAAATCTTCGTAAGTTTGTTTCGGGGGAGGGGGGCATGGCCTATTCGGCCTCATTCTGGGTGCGCCACTGGAGTTGGTATCGGCTCAGTTTTATATACTCCAGTAAGGCTGAAATAAATAGCATGAACCATTTTTAAAACTTTTATGTTACAAATGAAAAACCATAGAAAGAAATCACTACATCATTCAGCGCGGTGTTCTTTTTTGCAGTTGTAGCCCAAAAAATCCTGAAAACTTCAGTTGTCTAATCTAATTGTAGCAATTAGTAATTACACAGCAAATTGCAACGACTAGATATATAATGGTTAATCATACTACAGTCACACTAGCATATCAACGTGAAAATGAAGTTTGTCAAAAAAGGTACAGCTAACTTCAGAAAGATTAAAAGAACATCAGCAAGCCATCCTAAATATCATTACCTCCTCTTAGCCGTCTTCAGCAAGATCAGTGAATGAAAACACAGGAACGTGGTCATCGAAACCAATGAGTTTGAGAACCCTGCCTTGCGTAATAAATCCTTTCATGTGTCTTGCCTTCCAATTTATTTGTTCGTTTGTTGTTGGCCTTCATGTTTCAGTTTTTATTTTGGGGAAATAAGTGAAAAATAACGTTTTGGTTGAAAAGATTGCTCTTATAATGATCATGTTGTTTGTAGTTTACTATAGGGGCTAGCATTTTCAGGGAGAGCCAGAGCCAACAGATTGTGCTCCAGGAATCTGTTCTTTTCGCTGAGACATTTCGATCATTTTTTGATGAGACATTTCGGTCATTTGTCTCACAGTTGTATTAAAACTCGCCAATGTTCATTAGCCTATATTTTCAAATATTCTGACCGAAATGACTAAATTTTTTTCTTCATTTCAAAAACATTTCGGCTTATGACCGAAAAAAACAGGTGCTCCTACACCACTGCTTAGCATTAGTGGGTGCTTGTAAGGAAAAAGTTCACACGCGCTGCTAGCATCGACTTTCCACTAATGCAACATTCACTGGCAAGCGGAAACGCCGCTGAACACGTGCGACACTCCAAAGGTAGTACAAAGCGAGTATAATAAAACCGAACCAAACCGTTGTTTTCGTTAGGTGTGGTATGCGGCCATCTAGAGTTAGGCGTACGCTGTGCGACTTGATGAAATGTCGGGTTATTAAGACGTCACGGTGTGAATATTAGGCCGTGATTAGTGAGTGGACTTGAGACAAACTTGTTTTCAGTGATGATTGAATTAGCTCCAATGAAAAACATCAAACAGGGTATAGATGATGCGTTCCGAAATTGTCTTTTTCATAAGCTTCCGTGTCCGTGAAACGTTCTCATTTTGCGGAGCGACCGCGCGAGTCACTGTTGATTGTTTTAACCGATGATGTCCTCTTGCTGGACCAAGTCTTTGTTTAGCATTTCAATTTCTCGTGCATTTTTATGGCGATCACATTTTTAATGATCGGATATTTTAAAACCATAACCCGTTTTAATTTTCCAGTGATGACTCCGCCCCTTCGGATTCTGAAAACAGCCCAAAATATAGCAGAGTCGCAAAATCCAAGTATCGTGATGAAGAAACAGTTACTAAAACAAGCACAACGACTAGTACCAAGACAGAAATGCGACGAACCAGCAAGAAAGTAAGTTTCATTACTCTTGTTCAACTTTTTCACAAGTTTAGCTTTTACTTACTCTACGGTCATACACAGCTATTTATGGGTTTGGGGAGATCGTAAATTTTGCTGTTTGTGACTTGTTTTTTGTACGTAAGGCAAAAAAAGTAATCGCAGAAAGCACATAATTTACAATCCTTCTGTTTCTACAAGTGAGCTGGTTTGAAAAACATTAGACAATACTTCTTCATGAATAATTTTTCTGCTGCAGTGAACTGCATAAATTATTATTGCCCGTAAGTGGTACTAAACTAATTTTAGAAAGTAATTTTAACTTTTGTCAATTTTGTGAAGTATTAGCAGTTGAAACTGTTCATATCTATTGCCAATTTCATGTCAGTCGTCGCCACGATGCTGAACACTATGTTGGAAAATATTGTTACTTTAGATCTCTTCGCATCGGTGACTGCTCAACCAAATCACGCGGTGTTTGATTACATTTTAACCTCCTAATCGCTTCTTCAACAAAAAAGGAATAAGTTGTTGATCATCTTTTGACTAAAATTCGCTTCCTTTCACGATCAATCAGGATTCCGAGGCCAGTTTGAGAATCGCTTTTAAACCTGTCTCGACCTTCTCCGTTCATGTTTGCAGGTTGATCTTGGAGCTGCTGCTAATTACAAAGGGGATGAGCAGAAGTTTGAGCCTCCCGTTCTGTCTCCTCCCACGCAAACCAATGTAAATTGACGTTTTTCGCTTGTGTTGGTATACGCGTTGTGAACACACATTGATCTGATGTTGTGAAACATTAAATCTGTTTTTTTTTCGCCACGGAAATAAATAAACGTGATGCACACGCGTCGATATAACTAGCTTTTGCTATCCAATAGCATTTTATTACGCGTTACACTCTTGAAGTTGTGCATTAGATGTTGAGTGTAGCTGGGGACCGCGTCTTTTCTGAAACAATCTACGAGTTTTGAGCTATTAAGTGTGCAAGTTTTATTATTTTTTATTCGGTTAGCAACCCGCTCCTGCGTCGTCAAGTAGCACCGATCTGTTAAACGACTTGTTCAGTCCAGCTCCAACCCAATCAACGAATGTTGACCTGATATTTGGTAAGTCTTCTTCGGTTTCTCCCTGAAATGTTGATTTTCCACGAAAAAACGCAGGTTATGAAGTTATTGTGTTGCAACCGACTCGTTTCGCTTGTTTGAACTTTCCCGCTTTTTTTCCTACAAGTGCAAGAAGGTTGTGTCAGGTGTTCAATGAGACGGACCCTGATTGAACGTAGCAGCGCAAGTATGCAAGACTGCATCCGACATTTGCCCGAGCGTTTTTATTGCTTTTTTAAAGAATTCGATAAACATGCGTGGTTGGTTGTGGTTCGTTTATCGCCAAGAGTATGATGCCAATGCGTAAGATTAGACCGTTTCTACAGGAAACGCCAACGATCCTGTAGCAGCACCACAGGCTGCCTCCGCGTCAGCAGGATTTGCTGATTTCACAGCGTTCGCTCAGGCCACAGCTGTTTCTTCCCAAGCAGTCCAACCACAAGGCAAGTTCTTTCTTAAGCTTTGATGCTGCTTAGGCGCTCAGGTTATTAATATGCATTTCCTTGCTTTCTGTGAGTGACTGAAATCAATGTTCTTGCGATTCTCAGATTACGGCTATTTCATTTTGCGACAAAACGAGGGGTATTTGCGCGCAATAGTTTTTTCGCTCTCAAATGTTCTGCTTATGCTTCTGTTCGCTGTTTTGATATATTTTCGGCATGGGCGTACGTAGGTTCTATGGAATTTGCCAAACCCAGGCGAATGAGG
>Ga0210059_1011995_pt1 | contig 13172 bp, 4 predicted proteins | sample Ectturendosymbi2_FD_188042 | JGI IMG/M metagenome (GOLD analysis project Ga0210059, IMG submission 188042) | Ecteinascidia turbinata endosymbiont from Florida, USA - Sample 2 (SPAdes) (version 2) | ecosystem: Host-associated > Tunicates > Ascidians > Unclassified | place: Key West, Florida...
AAAATTCAAAGAAGTGGCTTGCTCACATGCATCTTTCCTGAAAATTTGAGGAAAATGGAGCAAGAAATCTCCAATACATTTTTTAATCAAGCACCTCAATGTCTATTCACAATGCGTTAACAAGACGTTGTCAAAGTGTCACCATGGCTATGCCACCCAGTGTACACTGTAAAGCATTTGGAAACCAACTTGGCCACCCAGTGTAGAAAGTACTAAGATAAATGAATATTGCAGCACTATTACAGGCTTTTTAAAAGTGATTTTGAGGTGTTTTAGGGACCCAATTCAGGTCTCCAGAATCAGAGAAAATTATCATTGGGTCCCTAGAATCAAGAGAAATCGGGTCCATACAGGTCCATACCAGGTATTTACATTTTCCTTTAAAAAAACCTGTACTAGTACAATAAAACAAACATGCCATGTTCTCCCATATTAGTACATAAAACACATGTCATACCCAAACAATTTAGTGAGAATCTGTTCTATGACTGTGATGTTGAAACATAATTTACATTATGGAGAATAAATGGTACAGTCACATAAGTGAAAAACACATTTTGCATATTGCAGGCCTATGAAATAACTTTGCCTTTAGCCAAGAGTAAAAGATTCACTGTCACTGAGCAAGCAACTGACAGTTACATATTTAATTTTTGCTATATTAGCTTTCCCTTCCTCCTCTAAACAGTCCTATGATGTCACCAACAAGCAACCCAAAATCCAAAACTCTTCAATTTTTTTAGTGCAATCTAGAAGACTTCCCACGTCTTTTGAGCGTTTGAACAGCTCTCTAGCGCAATCAGCAGGCGAGTTGTGTTGCAAAGTGATGGTTTTTAACACTTTCGCACCCAGGTTAATTCAAGCGGTTCGTGAAAAAACAGCTGGATTGCACGTGACTTTGCGCGGGAATTTCTCTGGTCCTGTAAGCACTGAAGACCTAGTCAAAAGCATAAAAGACTTGGCAAGTCTTGTAGTTTGCACTCGAAAAAAATTTTTTGGTTGCTCTACAGACCCGGTAAAAGTCTCAAAAGACGCGGCAAGTCTTCTAGTCTGCACTCGAAAAAAAATTTTCTACTTGGGGGTTGCGGGTTTTTTGTGAGTGACGTCATAAGTGGAGGACTTTTAGGCCACCTTGGCCCACTTTGCCTGGCCCTGGGTGCCAACCGTTAGGTGGTAGTATTTCGTTGAAGTTTTTACTGGAAACTAGGCTACAATCCGAGTCTTTTGATACTTTGGATAACCTGCTGGGGTTTCGGGTTCAGAAGTTATGATTTCGGGTTCAAAAGTTATGATGTAAGTTAGTAAAAAAATTTGACTAATTAGCTAATTAATTGATTTGTTTAAATTAGATCATACCGTTTGAACCAGAAACGCTAGAAAGTCGATCAAAGGCTCAAAAGACTCGGACTCGAACTAGTTTCCAATGAAAACTTCAGCGAAACACTTTGGCCTCAACACGAGCCAAAATGACCCCAAAACTACTTCACTTATGACGTTAGTCACAAAAAATCCACACTCCCCAACCAAAAAAATTTTTTTCGAGTGTAATCTACTAGACTGGCCGATCCGTTTGAGCCCTTGAACAGCTCTCTAGCAGTCGGCAGAAGAGTTAGGGCGTTGGTAAGGCAATGGAAAACTGCTGTTTTTTAGGCCGAAATCAAAGTACGAATATATCTTAGACCGGTTCTCAAAGTGTTAAATATAACTTGAAATCATTGGCAGCCATCCTTCACATAAATAAAAGTAATGTGGCCGGCAATAGCAAAAGGTTCCACACCCCCGGTAGAGATGTTCAGACCAAACCCACACTTCTGCCAATCAATGAAAACGACTGAGAAACAAAAGTCCATACTGCTGACAATGCAAGGTTCGATATCTCTGTGAGAAGACTGTGGAATAGCTGTAAGAAAACGTTCTTTGATGTAAGGATCCCACATCCTACCTCACAGTCATATCCTCGGAAGTCCCTAGCAGAGATCTACCAACAACATTAAAAGAAAAGGAAAGTACAACCAAAGAGTGATTGACATTGGGAAGTCTTCATTCAATTCCCTTGTCTTTACAAGTGGAGGGATGGCACCAGAATGCAACAGAGCCAACAAAAGACTGGCAGAAAAAAATAGCTGAAAAATGCAGGGAGCCATATGCATCTGTCATGACATATGTACGGACAAAGCTCAGATTTGCCCTTTTGAGGAGCACCCTTGCTACAGTATGAGGATTTCAAGGCAAACAAAGTCATGTCCACCTCTAGGACCTCACTGACATTGACTTCAGTTTAATTCCTTGGCCCACAATTCTGTGAAGCTAAGATGCGGTGTCAATGACACGACACCAGTTATATCTGTGAGATATGTGGCTAGTTTACAAAGTTGTGACTTTCAGTGAAACTCTACCTTAGAACTAAATACTTCTCTTATATATTTACTAAACACATTTAGTTTTTCGTATACTTAACACTTACTGGATTAATGCTTGCTGCTAATATTACTGTAATCTGCCCATACCCTTGTCTCTTCAACATCATTTGGTGACACCATCATGCATCTGGTTGCAAATAACTAATCCATGGAACTCACCCCATTATGATCTGTGGGTAAATTTCCATTTATTCACGATTTATATGCATAAACATTGTTTTCTGCCCTTGTTACTTGTAATGAAATAGTATGTTTCTAATTACATTGCTCTCTGCCTCACAACCCTTATTGTTGTCTGTTTCCTTCACTTATGTGCTTGCTTCAACTTCCCATCTGTACATGCCTCAACTCTTCACCTATTGCCTGTCCACCATCATCCATGTTACATTGATATATGTGTATCTACTATAAATAATCATCCTTTATGTATGTCAGTGGTCTTCAATGAGGACGAAATTGCACCCCAAGGGGCAATATTATGCATTACATGGACGATTTTGTGATTTCTCTGATTTGGGGCGCGATTTCAGTTTCAATGAAGTGATTTTGGCAGGTAAGAATATACTAAAATTTTGAATTGATTCCAAAACTAAGAACTATATTTGCCACTTCGGAAACAAATTATTTCGTGCATTTTGGACCAAACATGGTTAGTAACAAAGGTTGTAAAGCACATGATATAGGACTGGTGATGTAATAATCAAACAAACATTGTCTTGTGTAACACTTCACTAACTATCCAAGACCACCAAGAGTTTTACTGGTTGGGAGCCAAGCACTGTGGTTCTCATGAATTTCCAGCTACAGTGTTATGCCTAAAAATAATGGATAAACTCTTACAACAAATATTTTGGTAGTTAGTTGACCAAGCCATTGTATGAGCAGCATCAAACAGGGCACATCAAGCAATAACATTTAAGCCTATATGTATATCAGTACGTACCTAATTTTGAACTTTTCCCGTGTACAGTAGTATGCATTAGTTCATTTTATTATGCTTATATTTGGTAGAAAACGGCCAATACTGATATAGCTCTTGGAAAATACCTGATCAGCTGAGCTCCAATTTTCAAAAAGGCAGTTTTTTTAGTATCTACAAAGATACTAGAAATGGTCCAACAATCATAATAATACATACTACCAGTAAATCATCACATCAACTTTTGCTACAATTAGGAATATTAATCCAAAGTTGTTACTAAGATTAGGCTAATCATTTTTCGCCGTGAACTGTCACAAATGTCTCCAACTGTATGTCTTATCATTAGGAAAACTGACTTGAAACAAGACTTGATATAGCATTGGGGAAAGCATTGCCAAAACATTGTTTTGTAAACAAAACACATCATAGTCCGTTATCATGTGTTTTACAAAGTTTGGTTCATTACCAGGGTTGTACCGAGGTTAGATGGCACCCATTACAAGAAACAAATCTAGCACTCCCATAAACAAACCTCAAACCAATAGTTTTTTGGGAGCAAATCAACTGTATTGAAAAAAGTATTTGCAAAATTATTGTGAGTTTTGTCACCTTGGATACTGTGCTCCCTCGTTATGCCCCTGTTTGCAACTTGAGTAAAACAGTAGAACCATGTGCATTCTGTTGAAAAAACTTTGTGGAAAAAGTCTGGTGCGAGACAATTTACGTAACAAATATGGCGACGTCATTATGTTATATTAGGTTGAGTTCATAACATCAATAGCCTCAGAGTGAACCTGGTTGAGTAGGAAATCTCTATTGCTGTTGTGTCAAGGGTCATCAGTTCCACCCTCTCTTTAAGTGGCTCAGGTCAACAAGTAAAATTAATTAGTTAGCCAAGTTATAAAACGTGCTTATTGTGTTTTTCAATCAGTTCAGAGAGTTTCGCTCCCTTGTGGATATAGCTGCACTGTGTTCATCTTTCTAGTGATAAAATATAACAGAACAATAGGCTGAGTAAGGGGTAACTTAAACCAGAGAGTAACTCCAGCCACCCTATCTTACTAAACTAAGAATTCAAAAAAATTGTTTTCCCCACCTTACTTTGAGGCTTGTGAAGAAGTTATTCTGTTGTGGAGATCACGCCAAAAGTTGGATTGCGTAGAGCAGTGTTTCCCGAACTGTATGCTGCTGAAGAGGCTGAAGTGTGCCGCGAAAGTTTTATGTTTTAACAAAACCTTATACTTTTCATCTTAACTTAGGCTATTTGTTTCAAAGTATGTGTGCCGCAGCCAAATTCAGAATGTATTAGTGTGCCATAACATAAAAAAGTTTGAAAAGCGTTGGCGTGGAGAATGACTTGGTGAATTGACTTTTTGCCAGTTAGCTTATATAAGCGAATGTGATTCCACATACAGGAGCTTTTCATTGACTTCCAAAGTGGCAATAAAGCCATGCCATATTTTTTATTAACATGAATGGTCAAGACTTTTGCATCAAGTGCAGTGAGTGTTTTCTGGAAGTTTGGAGAAAAGTTAAGCTTATTACTACTGAGTTTCCCACGACCTGTGTTGCTGAGCAAGGTTTCAAACAAGTACCACAAATGCGCAAAAAAAACACAATCTTCTTGACATGAACACGACTTCAGGAAACGCCATGCAACTTAAGCTGACCAACTTGCAAACTGCTTTAAAAAAATTACATATAAAAATCCAGGGGCAAGGTTCACAGTAGTTGGAACCAGGGTTGCAGAGTTGGAGATAAAATGTCTGGCTCCAACTCCTAGCTTTGAGAATTTTCCTACTCCGACTCCTCAACATAATGCGAATAAAGCCAGGCTGTCATCATGTTTTTTGCAACTAGCAATCAATTAAAATTGTGGTGCACAACAAGAATTCTGTTTCAACGTAGGTTTCAAAAGAAATTGTTCCATTTCAACTTTTAACATCAGGCACGAGTTTGGATTCCTAACTTATAGGGTCCTATAAGGTGGAGTGAATTTTCAAAATCGTGCAATACAAACTTTGGGGTGGTCTAAAAAGTTGGAAACATGGCCGAAACTAACTTTATAATTGATATTAGGTGGTTGACCCCCAAAACCTGCTTGCTACCTCACCCTCAGGGTCATATGGAGTCACATTTCATGAATTCGTTTCCTCTTAGTAAATATCAAGCATGTCATTGTTAGACTTACCATGTATTTCAATATTGTTTTTGTCGATTTTTATATTTTATGTGATATCTACTTGTAGACATAACCTGCTTCATCAACATGTTGACCAGAGGAAAAAGCACTAATACTATAGTATTGCATGATATCCATTAGTTTGCCAGTACAAAAATATTTCCACCCAAGAAGTTACCCAACTGCTGAGGATGTGATTTATCGTGTTCTATCTGAACTAAACCAGCGTACATGACAATCAACTGATGCTGTTGTCACAGAACTGGTACAGCACTGGATATATTATAATGTATATCCACTGCACTATTCTTCTACAGTTGCCAAAAAATTCATTCAATGGTGCAAACATGAAACTGCAAACTACTTGAAAGATACTCGAAGAAGATACTTGGTCCTACCTTCCAAAAGCAACTCAGTGATTTCATGGAAACAAGTAACAGACTGTTTGACATACTTTGCCGTGATAAAAATTGCTGAAGACAACTTGAATTGAAACATTCGCAACATATGTCTGACATTTAGTTTCAATTTTATGAAGACCAAAGAGGAAAAGGAAATGTGTAGTGCTCTACAGTGTAGAACGGTGCAATGGACGTACATTACAATACTGTATATCCACTGCTGTACCAGTTCTGTTGCCACAGCATCAGTTGATTGTCATGTACGTCGATTTGGTTCAGATAGAACATGACAAATCACATCCTCAGTAGTTGGTAACTTCTTGGGTGGAAATATTTTTGTACTGGCAAACGAATGGATATCATGTAATACTATAGTATTAGTGCTTTTTCCTCTGGTCAACATGTTGATGAAGCAAGCTATGTCTACAAGTAGATATCACATAAAATCTAATTATAGACAAAAACAACATTGAAATACATGGTTACTCTAACAATAACATGCTTGATATTTACTAACTAACTGTCAAAAGTTTTTTCAATATTTCTGTTTCTAAGATGTAGTAGTAGTAATCCAATTTTTATCCAAGCCTATCCTTGTCAATGAGGGTGGCCGGATGCACTCCACTTTTGTGAGGATTTTTTGAGGCAGAAATTTTTACAGCTGGATGCCCTTCCTAATGCCTATCTGTATCACAGATCAGGAAAGTGGCCCATTAATTGCCTTTTAAGACAGGATGGCCGCTCTACTATTCTCAATCCAGCAGAGCACAGTTGTATGCAACAATAAAATATCTAGTGGTTACACTTTGATTAGAAGAATGTTCCTTTGAAAAAAGTCCAAAAAAGTCCAAATTTTGAAATCGCAATTTGAATGTAACTTCAAAAGGAACTACTTTATTCATTACCTTTGTAATTTATGGGAAAATTGTGTAAAAAACAGTTTTTTAGTAATAACTTTTTTTAGTATAAAGTAAGGCAAAATTTTCCTCTTATCACTAATAGAAACTCATGTTTTCCGCATCTTTTGAGCCCAAAATCAGTTTTCTGTCTCACCTAGAAGTTAAGTTATGATGAGTTCATGAAATGTGACTCTACATGACCCTGAGGGTGAGGTAGCAAGCAGGTTTTGGGGGTCAACCACCTAATATCAATTTTAAAGTTAGTTTCGGCCACGTTTCCAACTTTTTAGACTACCCCAAAGTTTGTATTGCACAATTTTGAAAATTCACTCCACCTTATAATCTTAAGTTAAGAGTACAATGTAAAAAATGATTGAATTGGACTGACTTCTAATGTTCGTAGAAATCCGACTCCACCCAAAAACTCCGACTCCTTGAAACTATGTAGCCCTGGTTGGAACCAACTGTTTTTGGAAACGAATAACATTTTTTCTGCAAATGCATTTGTTTTGTTTGGTCTTTTTTTGTGCTAACTAGATTGTTCGCTTATATTTCATTAGCACTGGTGGATTATTTTCCAAATAAAATATTCTTTTAGCTAACACTAACATTACAACTGGGGGCAATTGTTAAGCAAATTTCCCATTTGGGGGCGACTGAACAAAAAAGGTTAAAACCACTAATGTATGCTGTTTCTGTAAATATATTTTGTCATCCTTTTTTTACTTATTTCAAAAGATCCATGGTAGTTCTGTTGCCACTTCCTGAAAATAAGGCCCTAGGCTCTTAAGATTAGAGCCAACTGCTTATTAAAAAACATTTTGCTCTAAAGATTAAGGTAACTGAGGCAATGCTGCATCGATTTTAAAGTGATATAATCTATGCATATTCTACAAGTGCATAAGACAATATAACATGTCGGAATATGATTAACTGCTTGATAAAATGCTCTAATTGTTGTAGGCCTAGTGTTTCATTTGATTAACAACCAATTTCTACTGTGTATTTATTACAAAACAATAGCTCCAGCCGATCTGTTGCCGCCAGAATATTGGTGGTAAAATAGGGTGCCCTATAAAAGGCGGAGCTCCGTAAACAGCGGAGCTTGGTAGCAGAGGTTTGATGATGTAACTAGAGTCGCTAAAACTGATATTTTGCCTTGAGCATTGAGAAGCAATTGGTAGTAAAAATAATATTACTGCAAAAGGTGATATTACATTACGGTAAAAGAAGACCATTCTGAAGTTAGATAATTATCTGAGTTTAACAACAGTTCGAGGACAAAAAAATAGATTTCAACAGTTAGGATTGTGTAAAATTTTAAAACATCGGAAACATCCATGCATTAGATGTTTTGGAGAAGCACATATTTATTTGCAATAATAAAATATTTTTCCTTAGCTTTTTTTCCGTTTATTCCTTCTGCAATGCAACTTTTTTCCACTTTGGTTACATCATCAAACCTCCGCAACCAAACTCCGCTATTTACGGAGCTCCGCCTTTTACAGGGCACTGTAAAATAGACACTACTTTCTTCTTTTCTTTTAGGTTTAGGGGTTAGGTTTAGGTTAGCATTAGCTTTAGGTTAATGTTACGTTAGCGTTAGAATACTGAACAGGAAAGATTAGTTAGGTTTTAGACGTAGAGTTTACAAAGTTTACCTTTTACATTTAGTATGTTTCTACCAAGCCTACTGACTGTAATCTTGTCAGGCATCACTGTCATGTTACAGGAGGCAGTCAAATAAGGTTTCTACTTTAAAGATCCATGAATGGTTCAGCAGCCGCTGCCTATATATTATTGGTTCCACGAAAATGTCTAACACAAAATGCAGTTACAGAAACGGGTCATTCCATAATAAATTTAAGGAAAAAATGAAAATCTATAACCCTATGTCTTAGAATTTCTTTGTTTTCGTATATTTTATTGTTATTTGAAAATGATGACCAATGAAAAAAGAATTTTTTCGATATCTCATATGGTTCTCGAGTTATAACCTGTTGAAATTTTTACCACTAGGTGGAGATTTACCATGCGAGCACTCTTTTTTTGATCATAGGACAATGTAAATATTCTTGTATCTTTATAAATACTTTACATAGATGCACAAAAATTGGTTTCTCGGTGTTTTAAAGGGCAAGGAATCCAAATCTGCAGTCAAAATAGCAGAAAAACAATATTTTCATGGAGAAAATAGAGGTTGAAAATTTTGAGACAAAATTTTTTAATTCCGAACTTTGACCTCAAATTGCAAGCTGTTGACGCAACATTGCAAACAAATTTTTTTTCTAATTTTGTAGCACTATGCCCTTATTTTCTATTGATATCAGTTTGGTAATTATGTTTTTTCAAGGTTTTTGATTAAATTGAGATTGAAATTTTATACGTTTTATATAAAAAACAACATTTTGCTAAAAACATACATTTCAATAATATTTTAAATGTTCACCATATTGAAACTATTGAACATCTTGTGACAAGTGAGGAGGATAAACAATTACATACACAGATCCCACATTATTGTCTAACAAAAAATGCTGTAGCCTGCACCACAGAGGTTTTTATGTTAGGTGTTCCAAATTCTTCCCATTTTTCTCCTTTACCATTTCGATCACATTCAGTTTAACAAATGAAACAGTTTCAATGAATAACATTCAAAATCACTTTCATGTCTTTTTGATTAATGATGCAATTTCTTCCAAGACCCATAGCTGGCTGTGGTGTTTCTTTTACACAGGCTTTGCTGAAGAGCCACCCAAGTTCCAACACGTGTCTTCTCATTACGGCCATTGAAAAAATTTACTTGGGGACCTAAATTAACTTTGTCTTCACTTGGAAGTTAATCCACTTACATGATCCTGACAATCCACCACACTGAATCATATATACATGCTATGTAGCCATTACTTTTTACTCTGACTGTAGACTGTTGGGGATGTTCTTTGAACATGTGCTCCTGGAAGTCTTAGTATCTTTAGTTGGTTGCTTGAATTTTGTGCTACGAGAAAACTTTTTCCAAATAATCTAAATATTTAGTTGCTTGGATTGTTGTTCTTATTTTGTGCCTGCTTAGTACAGCAAATTGTTCCTTCTCTATAACACATTGAGGTATTAAAAAAAAAATTGTGGTTGGGATATCTGTTTGACAAAAATCAAACAAACTTTTAGGAAATTATATTTCAGTTTCTTTGCAAATTTCATCCTGCTACTAGATGCTTTACTGTTCCAATGATGCCATCGCACGCAGATTTTCCATGAATTTTCACAAAAAATGACCAAGATGAATTAAGGGCAATCGTAGTTGGATAAGTTTAATGAAAATTCTTAAAATTTTTATATTGCCCTGACAGCCATCCAAGAACTTCACTAATTGTTTCACATGTTTGTATTATTCCTTAATATAGCTGCTCTAGTGAAATCCCTACGATGCATTTTGAATAATAAACTGATAATTTTCTGCAAGATCAAATAGAATGATGCAGGAAATTTGATCACTATTACTTTTTGTGTTGTAGTTAGATGCCTTGCTTATTATTTTGCTATGTATGAGTGTGCTGCAAGTGCATGGATTGATGCATTTAGAATGTCAATGAATTCTGCCAAAAGAACAATTTGAGTTACTAACATTGACCTGTCAGTGGTTTGCCATTGTTGGTATATATTCCACTATTTCAATCATACATGGTTCTGTTATACACTCTAAAAGGTTCTTATGCACCATGGCATGTTTTCCTGGGCAATTGACACAGCAATGTACCATGCCATATCCTATTCTTGCAGTCACACACATCTTTTATCATTAAGTTCTTGTATGGTTCATTAATTTTAGAACCATCAGCAAACAATTTTACATTTTGGTGGTCAGTCCATCAAGGTCATCATCTTCTGCCTTTGCTCATCGATTTCATCCATTGATTAAGCAGAATGCAATTAAGACACATCAATGTCCACATCAATAACAGAAGCAAAGGATATGTCCAAATTTGTAACAACATTCTGCAGTTTTTGTGCACTGGTATTTTGGCATTATGTGCTGTGCCCAGAAGAGACAAAAGCCATGCAGAAACACTGTCATCCAGCTTACGTTTAGCTGCTGCTTTTACAGTTATTATGCAAACGCAGTCACAAATCAGGATGCTTAAATCTTTCTTTCATCATTTTTACAACTGCATTCAAAGGCTAAGTCTAATAATAGTGGTGTCACAAATTGCATTCTGAAAGCTAGTTTTACATAGTCTGCGCAACAAATGCGAAAGAGAAGCTAAGCAATGTTGTTACAACTTTGGAAACATCTTTTGCTTTTGCTACTGGTGTGGATGTTAATATTCTTCAACAAACCTCACTTTCATCAGCAGTTAAAACCTGACCTTGATGTTCCAACAGAAGATTTTAAATGCCAAGATAATAAATGTTGTTCCTTTATGTGGATTGATAGCACCATAGAAGTGGATACCACAGCCAGCCTCCGCGTAAGGGCAGATATCAAATGTTTAAAGAAATGACATGAAAGTGATTTCAAATGTAGAGCAGGCACAAAATGAGAACAACAATTCGAAGAACTATTGCTTTCATCATTTCAAAAAAATTTTTTCAAATGCTATACAATTTAAACAAACAAGTAAAGATCCTAAGATTTCTGAGATCACATGTTCAGAGAAAATCCCCAACAGTCTACAGTCAAAGTAAAAAAATGGCTATTAGCATTGTATATATGATTCAGTGTGGTGGATTGTCGGGATCATGTAAGTGGATTAACTTCAAAGTGAAGACAAAGTTAATTTAGGTCCCCAAGTAAATTTTTTCAATGGCCGTAATGAGAAGACACGTGTTGGAACTTGGGTGGCTCTTCAGCAAAGCCTGTGTAAAAGAAACACCACAGCCAGCTATGGGTCTTGGAAGAAATTGCATCATTAATCAAAAAGACATGAAAGTGATTTTGAATGTTATTCATTGAAACTGTTTCATTTGTTAAACTGAATGTGATCGAAATGGTAAAGGAGAAAAATGGCAAGAATTTGGAACACCTAACATAAAAACCTCTGTGGTGCAGGTTACAGCATATTTTGTTAGACAATAATAATAATGTGGATCTGTGTATGTAATTGTTTTCACTTGTCAGAAAATCTTTACTTGTCAGAAAATGTTCAATAGTTTCAATATGGTGAACATTTAAAATATTATTGAAATGTATGTTTTTAGCAACATGTTGTTTTTTATATAAAACATATAAAATTTCAATCTCAATTTAATCAAAAACCTTGAAAAAACATAATTACCAAACTGATATCAATAGAAAATAAGGGCATAGTGCTACAAAATTAGAAAAAAATTTGTTTGCAATGTTGCGTCAACAGCTCGCAATTTGAGGTCAAAGTTCGGAATTAAAAAATTTTGTCTCAAAATTTTCAACCTCTATTTTCTCCATGAAAATATTGTTTTTCTGCTATTTTGACTGCAGATTTGGATTCCTTGCCCTTTAAAACACCGAGAAACCAATTTTTGTGCATCTATGTAGAGTATTTATAAAGATACAAGAATATTTGCATTGTCCTATGAGCAAAAAAAGAGTGCTCGCATGGCAAATCTCCACCTAATGGTGAAAATTTCAACAGGCCAAAACTCGAGAACCGTACGAGATATCGAAAAAAATTCTTTTTTCTTTGGCCATCATTTTTAAAAAGCAATAAAATATACGAAAACAAAGAAATTATGATACATAGGGTTACACCTCCCTTCAATTTGATAGGGAATGACCCAAAATCGATTCCATTCCCAAGAGTTCAGACAGACCAAATACACCATATCGCTACTCTGAAAAACATGCCAATAAACAATAAATGCCAAACCCAGACTGAAGATATATTCTCAAAATAATAAGCTGAAAGGAGACAAGTTTTTAAAAAATGCCAAACAGTTGTTTGTTACGAAAAAATTCTGAACATGTGTTTGTTACATTTGTTACTGCCAACACCACTTAAATACGATCAAAACATGCCAAACTATGACTTACATGCCAAACAGTATTTTTTCATGTCAAACCATAGCAAAAAAAGCCAAATTGAAATTTCGGAAAATTGGTAACAAAAACGCCAAACTGGTAACCCGGTTATTTCCTAATTCGTATTTCTACTCTGGCGATTTTTCATTGGATGCAAGGAACGTAAAATTTTTTCAGACTGAAATTTTTGACTCTTACTCCACTCCTGCTTCGGCTAAACATGCTCCGACTCCACTCCGATGTCAAGGGAAATTTCTGACTTGCAAAATTTCTGACTTCACTCCATGTACACATTCACAGAGTAGCATTCTACATATCAAATACGTTGACAAAACTTATTATTAGGGCTT
>Ga0210059_1011996_pt1 | contig 13171 bp, 3 predicted proteins | sample Ectturendosymbi2_FD_188042 | JGI IMG/M metagenome (GOLD analysis project Ga0210059, IMG submission 188042) | Ecteinascidia turbinata endosymbiont from Florida, USA - Sample 2 (SPAdes) (version 2) | ecosystem: Host-associated > Tunicates > Ascidians > Unclassified | place: Key West, Florida...
ACTCGGGCTACATTTGGACGGCCACTGTGATGCGTGTGGCACTTCGGAAACAGTTGAACACTTCTTGATCTATTGCTCTAAATTCAACAGTCAAAGGACAGCATTTACACGTAACATCCGCACCCTACAAATCAACTTCGACTGGATCACAATCCTTCGAACACCTACAGCTCAACGATATATCCTGTCCTACATACAACAAACAGGAAAACCGGTTTGACAGACCTTTCCGTACTCTGTATTCCATAATCTAAGATTCCGTAATCTGTCCTGGCGCTACATAGCCCACGAGCTGCAAAGCGCCACAAAAAACAAAAACAAACAAACAAATTCTTTAAACTCTTCAGAAACTAGCTGCGGGCGGTTGCCGGTCCGAACGGTCACTGGAATGCCGTGCGTTGCGAATGAACGCTCGAGCATTTCCATCACTGATGTCGTGGTTGTATCTTGCAGCTGTTCCACAACGAAAAAATCTGAAAAATAATATACGGCGACAACATACTGTAGTTATCAAAATCAAAAGTGAATAAATCTACTGCCACTTCTGCCCATGGTAGTTTCGGCGTGTCGTGAGGTATTAGTGGTTGCTTTTGTTGCTGTGGCTAAAACTCATTGCATATGGCGCATTTCGAAATATAGTCATGAACTGCATGTTTTCGCCATACCCTGCCAGAACAAAACATTGCAGGCTTTTCGCAAACAGGAATCTGCACCAACATGACAATAGTGGATCTTATCTAGCATTTTATGGCGCACCACAGCTGGTACCAAAAGTCTCGGACCTTTCATGATGATACCTTCATCTTGCACAAGTTTGTCACGGAATGTCTAATAATGTTTTGAGACGTTAGGACACTGCTTCCTGCTAGTCGGCCACCCGTGTCTGATGCAGTCAATGGCTACAACTGCCCACCACAATGAGCATATTGTTGATCTTGATAAGAATGCACAATTCTTTTTCTGTGTGGTATGGGATGTTATAAAATAAATGTACGCAGTTCTCATATGCTCTAATGGAGAAGTTTAAATCAAATGATTGCTTACAACTAGCCTACATTTGTGTAGGCCTGCCTGCTGGACTCCATGCAATGACAACAGCTGTTCATGAGTGAGAATGCCAGTACCATAATTTTATGTCCAATGAAACCATGTTCGCCTAAATCCCTGTTTCTTTTGAAACTCTTTCCAAACTGAACTTACAGAACTGCTAGACTTAGAATGAACATCCTTGCCACTCAATAAAAATCTTACACTTCACAAGTTTCATTACCACTCTAGGTGCATTTGAACCTACAACAAAATGGTCAAGATATTAAGACACCTTCATCATGCTTATATTAGGCTACTTAATTTTTAGGTTAAGGCCACTTCAAGGTAGATTAGTAAGCTACGCTATTGAGACAGACTCTGGTATACTTCGTTCAACAATGGAAAACGTTTTTTGGGAATGACTTAGGCTAATAAAGACCAACACTTTACTATGATGTACCAGTGATGTGTCCGAGTCATTTTTGTCAAGGCAGAGTCGAGTCAGAGTCACAAGTGCTTCGAGTTAGAATTGAGTCAGAGTCATTTAAAAATCTTTTGAATCGAGTAAAAGTCAGAGTCATGGCTTGGTCGAGTCGAGTCACAATAACTGTCACGTCGCTGCGAGTCATTGGTTTGCAAGCTCGAGTCAATGTCGAACCACAAGAAATTTCACACTTTTTTCTGCGACATTTTTTTGCTATGAAATTGTGCCCAACATGCCATAAAATTGCACCCGATAAGTTAGAAAATGGTGCCCAATATCCTATGAAACGGTGCCCAATAAGTTAGAAAATGGTGCCCAATGTTGTTTTAACAAGTTTGGTTGCAGGTTATTTATATCTAAGTTTTCTCAGTTTGCATTTTACTTATCTCTTTCACTGTCAGTAGTTGCTAAAAGTCTAGCCCAACCTTCCTGCAAGTATTGCAGCCTCTCAGTTAGCGTTTGGTGAATGTGTGATTCACCACGAGGGGGTGTGCGTGAAGAACAACACCCATGTGGCGTGAACAAGCAGAAATAAGATAAGCACGACACGGGATCTTTGTTGTTGCTTGGTGGTTGGTGCAACAGTGTGAAGCTTTGCGCACTTGCTGCTCAGCCTATCCAATCACAACAAAGTGGTGCTTAGACCAGGATGGAGGTGGTTCCAGGCACAACCTTTACAAAAAGAACGTGCGATAAGTGCTGTTCATTGCAAAAAGGAGGTGATATTGTTGCAACATGTCGGTTGGCGTTGCATTGAAAGTGTGGTTTGTGCATGCCCAATACATGAACATGACCAGAGATGAACATATACTTAGATTTAAATCTTGAGAGATTTCAATATATCGATGGATTTGGATATAATCATTTTGCTTAAACATATTTGGATTGGAATTGTTTATTTTCTTTTGAACTTCTTCGCAACTTTCGTTTCAGTTTTGGGATTACAGATTACTGTAACTTTCGGTTCAGTGTTGGGACTGCAGATTACGGACTGCAGATTACACTGAAGGTTAACACTGGATTGCAGCCACCAATACGTTGGGAGCCATATGTTGCAGGCACAATGCTGCGCTGGCCTGAGCCAACCAAAGAAAGAGTCGAAACGACGATCCTCAGCATAATAGCAATTTCGATTAGACATTTGGTCCGGTTTGCTCTTCTATTGCTGTTACGAATTCTACATTAGATGTGGCGTAATCACATCACCACGTGGGCTTAGGGTAATAACTGGCAGGAATTTGGATTCAAACAAGATTCGGTTTTCGCATTTAAGTTGTTATATTTTGCAGTGGTCAATGACTAGACTCGAATCGACTCGAGTCACGATTTTTGGTGACTCTGAATCGACTCGAGTCACGTTGAGAAAGATGGTGACTCGACTCGAGTAACGTTTTTCACATAATGACTCGACTCGACTCGAGTCACAATCAGTGACTCGAGACTCGAGTCAGAGTCATTTTTGCAAAATCTCAGAGCTTCTGACCGACCAACCCAGTTTGTTTGCATACAAAGAAATTATCATTTTTTGGTCCAGTAATGATCAAAATTGGTGCAAATTTTCTGTTTTGACTTTCAAGTCTTGTTGTACTTTATCCTAACGGTCAAGTATTCATAACTTGCAGAGAGGTAGACCTGAGATTTCCTTTTCACTGAGGGGCCAGAAAGGCACAAAATAGAGCTATTGACACATCATCATGATCCAATCAGGTATTTGCAGATCGTGATAATGGCAGTCGGCCACATACTGTTACTTTGAATCTTTTCCAAATGAAGTGATTTAAGCTATTTGAATACACATCCAATGCAAAAATATACAGCTCAATATAATGCATATCCAAATTCCTGTCACTGTTATTTGCCTAAGCACATGTTTCGACGTGATAACCGTGGTAAATGTTAAAATGTATACACATGGTAGGCTATAATAATGATGAGTCAATAATAGGGATTGGATCAATTGATGTTCAAGCAATTCTGTAACTCTGATGACATGATGAGAATGCACAACAGAGCTATCTCTTTTGCTGGTCATTGTAAACATTCAAAAAACACGATAAACAATTGCAACGAATTTGAGAAATTCTTATCAATGTAGTAGCTTAACCTACACGCCCCAATATGAATAAAAAATTGCAAAGAAATTAAAAAAATATCATAAATACCAATCCAAATCTGGTTAAGCAAAAACGATAACATTCAAATTTATAAAAATGCTAGAATGCTGCAAGATTTAAATCCAAATGCATATGCAAGTACGTGTTGCATGTTCGTCTCTGGTTATTTTCATTTATTGGGCAAGCGAAAAACAAGGAAATATATACCATGTTGTAAGGTTGGACTAGACTTGTGGAAATGAATGAGACTTCAAGAGACACGTAAAATGCAAACGGCTTTCACAAAAAAATTGGATATGAATAATCTGCAATCAAACATGCTGAAACAACACTGAGCACCATTTTGTCACTTATTGGGCAACATATCAGCATGTTGGTCGCCAATTTATAGCAAAAAAGGAAGCTGCAATAGGTCTGCAGGTGGTGACATGGTTCGAATAAAAAGTTGAGTTTGCTTTGGTACTTTATTGGCACCACCATGGTAGTTCTGCATGTACGTTTACGTCCACTGTGCAAATGGTTTCCAGTTTAACTCTCACCGTGATCAGGTGAATTTCATTTTGGTATAAGCCTATTGGTAACACACTTCATGCAACCTGCTTTTTTTCTTTTCTTTGAAAGTTTCTACAGTTTTGTGTTCAGATTTTCAGCTTGGGTTTCAGGTTTACAGTTTAGGTTTAGGGTTAGGCTTATGTTGAGGGTTAAGTTTAAGGGTTATGTTTAGGTTTTGGGGTTAGATTTAAGGTTTAACTTAGGGGCAAACTTTAAGATAGGGGTTAGATTTAGGGCTTGAGGTTTGGGGTTTAGCATCACATTATGGACAAATATGTTTATTAATTGAAAGTCTACTGGCGGACCTATAGCTACTGAAGTTCCACTGGCAGACTTATAGCGACTGAAGATCCACTGGTGGACCTATAGCCACTGAAGATCCACTGGTGGACTTGTAACCACTGAACGTCCACTGGCGGACCTATAGCTACTGCAGGTCCACTGGCGGACCTATAGCCACTGAAGGTCCATTGGCGGACCTATAGCCAAATATATGCAGGAAAAGTTTGAAATTTGTATGACTCGACATTGACTCGAGTTTGTAAACCAATGACTCGAAGCGACTCAACCATTCTTGTGACTCGACTCTGATTCTGACTCGATCAAGTCATGACTCGACTTTGATTGGACTCGACAAAATTTCAGATGACTCTGACTCGACTCTGACTCGAAGGGCTCGTGATTCTGACTCGACAAAAATGACTCGGGCACATCGCTGATATTTTGCAATATAATCTTTGGGCTGGATTTGAATGTGAAAAAGTTGAATCACTTTACTGGTATCTGGAAAAGACTCAGGTTCACAGTATGAGGCCCACTGCCATAATCACGATATGCAAATACTAAATTAAACCACGATAAGATGACAATATATTGTGCCCTGCTGACCCCTCAGTGAAGGCAAAGTCTCAGGACTCTCTCTCTATGCAAATTTGGGAAACTTGATCAGAATACAGCATAGCACGACTAGGCAGGCAAAACAGAAAATTTCCGCCAACCTTGATCATTACTGAAGCAAGAAATATTCATTTCTTTGTGCGCAAACGAACTGGGTTTGCCCATCAGGAATTCAGAGATATGGTAAAAATGACTCTGACTCGAGTCGATTCATTCTGTGAAAAAGTGAATCGAGTCGAGACGAGTCACCATTTTTCTAAACGTGGCTCGAGTCGAGTCCGAGTCACCAAAAATCGTGACTCGAGTTGAATCATTTAGGCTACTCGAGTCACGCTATCACTGTCATCCACTAATAAAACTTTTCAAAAATGAGACATGCTTCGTCTGAAAAACGACAGGTTTCGTCCTAATAAAACAGCAGAATCATGCTCGTCTTCACACAGTTCCAAACTATGAGTTGCTTGAGAAGTAAGATGTCCACAGTCTGAAAGTTAGGATCCCGATCGGCATAGGTAACATTGCATTTCACCGAGAGAAACTAGAAAAGAAGATTGTTGCTAATGTGATTTCGATATATTATCCTGATATAACTATTGTTCCATATGAAGCTTTTTTGCATGGCCACAAATTTCTTCATTTTGGCAATCCCTTTCCGGATCCAGTTGAATGGGAAACGATATCCAATCCAATCCAAATCCAAAAAAATTTGTAATATCCGACCGGATTGGACTCCAATAAACCGGATCCTGTACACCACTGGTGTCTATCAGAGGTGGAAAAAAATCTGTTTGGAGTTCGCGGAGGCGGACTCTGCATGTTTTTTTTGTGGAGGCGGAGTCCAAGAACCCTGTTTGTTGGCGGAGGGGAGGGCGAAGGAGGAGATAGATTTTTTTCTAATTTTCATTGCTAAGGCATACTCATTACTGTTTTCAAATTTTCTTGAAAAGTTTTGTGGAGTTATTTCAAATATGCGCTTTGCTGACACAGCATTGTTGAGCTTTACTATGTTCAAAGGTGTGTTTTTTCATGTATGCAAATTGCAAAATCTAACATTATTTGGATGTTTAATTCAAGCGTCTCATGCAGGCCTACTCGTCTCTTCTACCCGCCTACGACCTTTTTATAATACATGTGGCTTTGCAATCTGTTTAAAGGCAAGGCTGTCTGTAGGCTACCGGTGGACGATGCGCTCATTTGTGCCTTTGTGGGGTGCTCTGTAAAAGGTGGAGCTTCGTAAAGAGCGGAGCTTGTTTGAGGCGGTTTGATGACGTAACCGGAGTCCCTAAAACCGATCTTTTGCGTTCAGCACTGAAAACTAAATGTTAGTAAAAATAATTGCACTACAAAATGTGATATTACACTACGGTAAAAAAAGTCTATTTTGAAGTTTGAGAATTTTTGGTTATCTGAGTTTCATAACGGTTCGGGGACAAAAAATACGTTTCAATAGTTGTGAATGTGTAAAATTTTAAACATCCCAAACTTCCATGCATTTCATGTTTGGGGGAAACGCATAGCAAGTTATAATGATCAGGATTGCCAGATTTGCCATTTCATGGCCAATTTTGAAAAACTTGGCCATTTTTATCTACGCTGGCCATGAAAAAACGCATTTGGTCATTTTGTAACATTTGGCCATTTTTTCAGTTTGTCACTGTAGAATTAAGTCTTCATTAATTGTCTTCTTGTATTTTTTGGACGGTATTCATCTTCAGAAGTTCATGTCCCTCATTCATTGATACAGTAACACCATGACACTTCAACCTTTTATTGCTTTGAAGTGTGTAGTAATGATTTAGCCCTTGCAGTCAGGAGATTTTGTACAGATGTTTTCAGTCAGTGATAATCTTTTAGTTACCATTGGTATCTGCTGCACTCGACTTTTAGTTACCATTGGTCCGCCTTTTACAGGGCACCATTTGTGGTTAACTTGCCTGTTAAATTTTGCAATTGCCAAAAGTCTGTGTCTATTTTGCCTCATGAGGCAAAAGCACTGCTGGAACTATTTTGTCTTCAACCAATCATATTTGGCTAAAGGCAAAATAGCCCTAGAAGTTCTTTTGCCTCATGATGCAAAATAAAAATACATTATTTTACATTGGTGGATCAGGACTGGAATCGGACAAAAAAAATTCACAGTCCGCTCATCTCTATGTGGCACAAATTCGGATGCTTTTTTTTAGCCCTTTGCAAGGGAAAACTAGGTATATTCATTCAGACGCTACCATTAAGAGTTAGAGTAGGCTACTTTAGTCCAAACAAAACCAAAATTTTATACACACTCTTATAGATTCATTTATCATTGTGTTATTTTTGTGACAAGATTCGTTGACTTAATTGCTAAAATAAAACCCATGTAGTTAACTATTTATTGATCCAAGCACTTACCTTAGAATTTTATTGATCGTATGCAATGCGCAAATTTATTTAACGACAGTTGGCGGCAGATCGAAGCCTGAAAATCGCTTTATGTTAGGGTGGTTGCAGTGAACACTCTTGCCCAAGGAGTGCTACAGTGATTCATTAAGTTGCCATGGTTCTTAGAATCACTGGTGCCACGACTCGTGATTTTTCACTAGATCTAATCATTTTTGGACTGACCTAGTGGTCTAGTGAATTTTCATTGCAGTCAATTGATTCTTTGCAAAGTGTGTGTTTGAAGAAGATCAGTTATCTTTTTTCAAACTTTTTAACCTTTTAGCCATTTTTAATCTGTAAACAATTGATTACATGAATTGTTATTGGAAGATTTGCAACAACGGAACAAACAAGTGTTTTTAATTTGAATTTCTCATCGTTTTCACTTAGGTGCTATTTACTGCCGCTTTATTGGCCATAACTGTATATTTATTTCTTAGCAGGAACGCTGGAGTGGAAATAATTAATTCAGTGTTAGGTTGATTGCTCTAAAAGACTCTGTGATTGGTGTCGTTTTGAGCTCTTGAGAAAAACATGAAGATTGTTAGTATGAGGTTTTCTAGGCATCAGCATGATATATTTTAACAAACTTGCAAATTATGTAAAGGTTTTTGGGCAATAAAGAATATATCTATTAAATAATTTCAAGCAAAGCTGCAAAATTCAGTGCAAAAATGTTAAATCTAGTAATTTTTTTTCAAATCTAGCGAATTTTTTTCGTGAATCTAGCGATTTTTGCAGAGAATCCTGTGGCAGCACTGCTTAGAATGGTTTACTTAGAGTGATACCACAGCTGATCAAAAGTAAAGTTAATTTACTGCCTCCTAAGCACTTCATATTCTTTTTATCTTGTTTGTTAAGTCAACTAGTCTGTAGACGAAGTTACTAACTATTTTTCAAATTTTGCTGAGGCGATCAATTTTTGCAATGACATTGTATGAAACATTTTGATTTTGGTCAATTTTTAGTTGAACACCAAGTCACAAAATAACAACAATGAACATGTTGGTAGAATCATTATGATGCACTGACAATGAACATATGCACGAAACCAGTTGGAGGTGAGTATTTACAAAGTTATGTGCAATGAATATGTCACCTGGTATAATGTAGGCCTACCTCCACAAACCATGCACAGCCACAACGTAGCAATGCTTGCGAGAAGTGCTGAGTCATTTCTAAGGTTAAATACTAACCGTAACCTAACTATAAACCCTAATCGTAAGTCCCTAATCCTAAATCCCTAACCCTAAAACTGTAAAGGTAAAACCCTGAACCTAAAATCCTAACCCTAAAACTCTAACTGTAACCCTAAAACCCTAACCCTAAAACTCTAACCATAACCCTAAACCTAAAACCCTAGACTAAAACCTTGCATGACTCAGCATTTCTCACGTAGGTTGCTGCCATGTCAGGTTGAACGGTTCAGGTAGAGTACCTTATGCAAGGTCACATTTTCATTGTGTGTGACTTTGTAAATGCTCACCTCCGACAGCTTCTGTGCATATGTTTGTTGTCAGTGCATCGTAATGAGTCCACCAACATGTTGATTAGTGTTATTTTCTGATTTGGTGTTTAACCAAAGTTTGATAAATTTTTTCTCATTTCCATTTTATAATATGGGCTTGTCTCGAACCTTTAAATTTGTAGTACATCGTTGTATTTAGCACCACTCAATCTTTCATTTCCTGTCAATGTGTTTTAGTTTGTGACTCTTAAATTTGGCTATCATTCTAGCTGGTTGGTTCCAAGAATAGTAAGTGAAAGTACTTTTGACAAACCTTTGTGTTCTTTCTCTAGCCACAGTCATAAAAAGTGCATGAATGATTTCTGGGTTGCTGACATATGACTGCATAATGAGTGTATTACGATTAAGATGCAAAACTGAATCAGGAACTCACCCACTTAAAGCTGCTTTACGTAGCACATCTACAGTGCAGGAGTTAAAGGAAGCAATAATGGAAATTTCTGGTGTAGAATCGAATGAACAGAAAATTATGATTGGCTTTCCCCCAAAACAACTTGATTTATCCGATTCATTAGCCACCCTTGCTGATTTGTGCATAAGATCAGGTGATACATTTACTATAATGAATAAAGTGAGCAACAATCAGGTCAAGGAAAGATCAAAGATTTCCCAACCTATGATGAAGAGAAAAGAAGTGCCTGCAGATAACTCATGCCTATTCTATAGCGTGTTTTTTGGTCTTCGTGGATATCTTTCTGAACTAAACTATGTCGAAGCAAAACTTTTTCGTTCAGACATTGCTAATATTGTTCAGTCAAATCCAGACAAATACACCAAGGCATTTCTTGGAAAATCACCAGAAGATTATGCTGTTTGGATTCAGTGTGACACATCCTGGGGTGGTGGAATTGAGCTTTCTATTTTGTCTAACATCTACCAAATCGAAATAGCTGCCATTGACATACAGACTTTACGAGCTGACATATATGGTCAAGATGAAAATTACCCCTTAAGAATATATTTGCTATATGATGGCATTCATTATGACCCTTTATTTATGGACTCTATAGGTTCTGAATTGCCTGTTGAAACAGTTTTTCAGTCTAGTGATGACGTTGTCCTTGCAAAAGCAATCCAAGTTGCAGATGAAGCAAAAAGAGCTCAACAGTACACTGATACAGCAAACTTTACTTTGAAATGCTTAAGCTGTGGTGAGAAATTAACAGGACAACAGGCAGCTCAAGCTCATGCGCAAAAAACTGGACATGGAAACTTTGGAGAAATTCGGTGACAATGTTGAACCAAGATAACACAAAAGTTTTTTATAATAGTCAATCCTAATATGACTCAGATATGAAGCCCATGTGTAATTGGTGTGTCATGTAATGAAAACATTCTGCTCCATTTGCGTTATTTGTATCATCTTTATCTGATTCTTGTTTAACGTTTTTGAAAAGGAATTTATTATATGTTTTCAACAAAACTGTATTAATACGTTTGAATGGATGTGGATGCCACTGTTTTATATATGATAAATTGTTTAGTTAACATAAATTATTGCAAATTCTGTCTTCATAGCTTACTTTCCTGGTAATTATTTGAATTAACTCACTGTGACAAGGTAACATCCATTGGACTTGTAATGTGACAACCAATGATAACAGACTGAGTGTCAGTCAGGGAACCTTGTTGAAAATCTTCACCAATGTTCAGGCATGCTTGCTTATCCTGAAACTGATCTCTGTCTAGCCAGCACAAATGTGTATAGCCATGGTAGTTAGAAATGTGTTTGAATTGCTCTCTGAAGGTGTTCAGATGAAATCGATTGCAAACTATTGTCTGCACTCTCTGGTATCATGAATGAACTGCAACAGGTCTCATGTTGTGTTGTTAGCCATATCCTGTACTGTGAATCCAAGTTATCGTAGTAATTGGGAAAAATACTTCCAATTTTTTTGCCACATGAGGAGAGGTGTATTTGTTGGTGGTGATGTGCTTTTGCACATGATGAAGACATCGCATGATGACCCTACTTGTATGATATTATTTATTCAACTAAATTATTTGCCAACTTTTAAGGAATCTAATATGTTTCAGGTAAAAAATTGAGTTTTTCTCTGAAAAAAGTGTTCAACGTCTCTACATAATTTTCTGTTACCTCAAAATTTAAAAGGCCAAGGGTGTTTTTTTTCCTTTCATGTCTTATGAACTCTTGTTTTGATCCTAAAAAGTTACCAGCTCTTCAGGTATTGGCTTGTATCTGGTAGACTCACTCAAATCACTGATGCTGATTCTCCAGCTGGATAGATAACAAAACAATTACAGAATGAAAACTCACAGAATTGTGTGCTCCCCAAGTATTTTGCTGTGACAATACACTTGGTTGGTCTACACTGCAGTTTGAACATTCTCCCATCACAAGGATCGTATGTTGTACTGTTTCCTAAAACAGCGCACAACAGCAGACAGTTCATGTGCTTTGTTAATTGTTACAGTCAAAAGGCATTCAGTGCTTTCAACTTCAGACTCTGGTCTGCATAATAAAGAAGTTACCATGCAAAGCCATTTTCAAATGTTGAACGGTTTTGTACACTGAACACATTCGGAATTTGCATTTACATCTGGCACTCATGAGTTCATAAAACATGAAAAATTTAACATGATCTTTGGTGTAGGATGTGGAGGTGCAGGGATGATGGGAGTAGTCCTTTCACCACAGGGGGGCTTTGGAGGGGCTCAGCCCCCCAAACGCAGCTCTAAGCCCCTCCAAATTAAAATATGAAACACTATAAATGAGTGGAATTTTGGTTAAATTTGGTTGTCAAGCCCACCCCTGCACGAACATAAACCTCCCCGCACAAACGTAAAGCCCCCTACTGACAACTTTCTGGTGACGGTTCTGGATGGGACCCTCCAACCATTTTATTTTCAGGCAAAAATCATTACAAACAAGGAAAAAATTATCAAAATGTAGTATTTAAAATTTTTTTTGTCAATTAACTCTTTTCCAGTATCAATGGGTTAAAAATTATATTTGATGCAGGTTTTTTTAAGGTGTCTTAGGGACCCGCATCGGGTCCCTAGAATTTCAAATTGGGTTTCTAGAATCAGGGAAAATTGTAATTGGGTCCCTAAAATCAGAGAAAATCGGGTCCCCAGAATCAGAGAAATCGGATCCCTACAGATCCATACCAGGTTCCTAACATTTTCCTTAAAAAAAACTGTTTGATGTGTCTTGTTATTAGAGAAGGCAGATTGCAAAATTTTGTGAAAATCTACCTTTTGGGCAGGAGCATGCCTTTCAGGAAAAATGCCATGGATTTTTTGACCCCCTACACTTACGAGTACAATTACAGGTGATCAGGCTTTGAATATTTTCACTGTAAATGAGGTAGAGCAGCACACTTTGCATCCTTGCTGGAAATCACCCCTTTAAATTACCTTGCTTTCAGAAAGCCCTGAATTTTCTTCCTCAGTCACATATTGTCTTTGCCAAACTCTGTTATCTTCTGGTCAGAGACAGTTTTGTGGAAAACCAATTTTTCTCATTCAGCTCGTTTATAGTTTTTTCACATGAAATGGACAAAGGTTGCAAATACGTGTACATTGCCAAGTTTGGAGAGTGTTTTTTTCATCAGGACACCTGCTGAACCGGGCATTAAACCAACTGAAAAATTGATTATTGTCCTTACAAAGTTAACATTACCAGTGAACTCATGACTGGAGCACACGCATTGCGTATATAGTGTTGCAACCTCTCCGGTGGCGTTACGTTGAATGTGTGATTCATCACGAACGGGATGTGCGCGAAGAACAACAATGTATATGCGTGGCGCAAGCAAGCAATAATAAGAGTGATTGCGACGCACGATCTCTATTGTTGCTTGCTGCACATGCCGCTCGGGATTTCCGATCGCAACAAAATGGTGCTGTGACCAGGATGTATGGGTTGTGCCGAGTTCAGCCTTCACACAAAGAACGTGCGATCGGTGTGGTTCGTTGCAAAAACGAGGGGATAGCAACGTCTGCGGTGGCGTTGCGTTGATTGTGTGATTCACCACGAACGGAATGTGCGCGAAGAATGAAAAATATGTATGCGTGGCGCGAGCAAGCAATAATAAGAGAGATTGCGACGCATGAACGAAGCTTTACGCACATGCCGCTCTGGATTTCCGATCGCAGCAATAGCCACTTGGACTTTTTCTGTTA
>Ga0210059_1011997_pt1 | contig 13171 bp, 6 predicted proteins | sample Ectturendosymbi2_FD_188042 | JGI IMG/M metagenome (GOLD analysis project Ga0210059, IMG submission 188042) | Ecteinascidia turbinata endosymbiont from Florida, USA - Sample 2 (SPAdes) (version 2) | ecosystem: Host-associated > Tunicates > Ascidians > Unclassified | place: Key West, Florida...
CGACCCAGATTTCGTCCATGGCCCAACTGGATTAACTGCATCTCCGACCTTGCTTGGACCCGTCTTGCTGTGAAGCCAGGAGAACTGTCAAAGATTGTAGTTGACTGTGAGGTATTCGCGTTCTCGTATGAATGTTTCCCCCACGACCCTCCCTGGAGGAAAAGCGGGGATGAAAATGAATGAAATGAATAATATTTTCGTTAGTTTATTCACCGGTGTTTAAACGTGCTCATCTAGCGAGTGAACAAGTTCATTAGGCTGCTAGAATTGATTAACACGTACGTAGAGACGAAATGATTTGCGTAGGGGAGATGTGGGATCTTTGACTATAGGCTGTTTTACGCCACCTGTGGTTTTGGCAGTGAAGCTGAGATTGCTTTCTTGTTGCCCATATGTGTTTCAAAGGAGCTGTGGCTGTCAAATCAATTTTTGTGGGGCAATTTTAATTTTGAAGGATGAAAGTAAAATTTTGGCGCATGCGTTTTTTTTGTTTTTGCAAATGACAGGCAGCTTTTTTGAAAAGATTTTTTTGCAAATGTGATATGCTCAAGGAAAAAGTTAAAAATATGCAAAACGTTGAGAACCGACAGTGTACACTTTTTTTGTTATGACACGTAATGCAAAAATGGTGGTGGAAAGGACCTTTCAACCATGCGAGAAAGGGACCAATAACCCTGCGGTTCTTCAAAAGTCCCTTAGCATATGGTGTAATGTTTCCACCTTAAACATGCCTACTTTTTGAAATTAGTAAGTGCAAAACCATTGTTTATTAAGAAGGCCTCACTACAACGTTGAGCGATGTGACGGAGCATCAAATTAGTTCTTCCAAAGATAATAATATTGACTGAATGTCTTGCGTCGATAGGTTCAAAAAACCAGAAAAGAAGGTCGTGATTCTGTGAGAAAACATTCGATGGCTACTATGGACAGGTGTGTTGACTGCCATATGAAAATTTTTTGCTGATATTCGCCATCCATTTTCCAAACTATGAGAAGCATCTCAGAGCAGAATGTCCGAACCAATCACCTAAGCACAGTAATATGAAGCATCTAAGCTCAAAGTTTCGAGCGAAGCTACAGAGAGACCAAAGATGCGCATAAAATCGTGAAGCGTCAACTATCCGTGTCTATCGATGCGAGTGATATTATAAATTCAGTACATTAAGACAGTGGCACAACAAATGATTGCTCGTTAACCGAGCCAGAAATTGGTGGTGTATTGAGCGGATGTTTGGACCAAAGTATTGCGGCGCGTTGTGACTCTATTTTAAAAGTGCATTCCAATTGTTTCAAAATGCTTGTAGAGGACCTGATGATAATGGCGACTTTCAAGTTCGTAGTTGCCCACAAAGCGCCTTTCTGGTTTTTGGGATTTGATACCGGTCTATCTCAGCCGAGACGTCGGATCGGGGGTTCATGACGGGGACACTGCACCCCTTCCCTTTGAAATGGGGGCATAGGTGCCCTTACATAACAGTATGATACGTAATTTCAGGGACACTATAGAGCGGTGAAATGGAGGGGGAATTATTCCACTACTCTTTTTTGAAAGGGGGAGGAGATGATTTTTTATAACAGAATCATAGGTTAGTTTATGGTTTATAAAGATCGACTTGAAACAAATTTATTGCAGCTGTTCGCGCACCCACAAAATTCATAGTGGTTTTCTGTAAGTTTTGCTATTATTTATGAGGTCAACGTTGTTGCTTTGCAAAAACAAGCACAATTGGTAACGATTTGTTTGTTTTCAACAAGCTTCCATTGGCCTCAACTCTTTTACTGCCCCCCACTACTTACCGCTGTTCCGGCGTCCCTGTATCTCAGTTGAGACTTTGAAGGTGCTTAAGACTGAGATACGGTTGCAACTTTTGGCAACCAACCCGGGGTAACAGTTCAATTTGCATCTCTGTAGTTAGGTTACATCGTAGTCTGCTTCATTTTCTTACTCACATTCTTTCGTTGCAAATCGCTAGATTGTGTGAGTTATGTTGCAACGAGAAATCCTGTAGTGTGCTGAAATCTCTGTTTTTAGAAGAATTCTCTTTATTGCACCTAAAGATGGCAGGGTTCTTAGAGGTGGTTCAAAGGTCCCACACTATAGGCGTAGTCAGGGGGGGCGAAAGGGCAATGCTCTCCAAATGGTTAGAAAATATAGTCATTTTGCGTTTGGAGAGGCAATTGTCTTAGCAAAATAGTGTTATTCGCCTAAAATGAAACATATTGTCACCCCCCAATTTTTGGGCTGGCTACGACACTGTCCCACAACGGTGGTTCATTGATCCCACACATATGGGACCAATGAGCGAAAAAATATTTTTTTCAAATCAAACTTTCAGTCACTTCCTGTAATTGTATTCTACTGATTTTGGATGTGGATTGAGGGAGAGATGATTGTTATTCATGTTACATTTTGTAGCTTTGCCAGCTAAACTTTGCGACTTATGTCCTCAAACGTAAAAAATGACTCACTGGTCCCACGTCTCCCCTATATAATTCATGATACTATTCGCAGGTAAAAAGATGTGAAATTAGGTTCGGATACCGCTATTGTTGCGTCAGCGTCACAATGCGGCCGGCGGGTTACTTGCAAGTCCTCATGTGGCCCGCGGAGCAATTTGAGTTTGAGACCCTGGTGTGGAAATAGGTATACTTATGGGTGTTCGAAGGAATTTTGTCCGAATTATCCTTTCTTGCACAAAACAAATCCAACAAATATGACCTCCAAAAAAAAGCTCTTCAATTTGGGCGCCAATTGTTTTCAAATCATAGCATCTTGGCGCCATTTTTGCTCAAATTTTCAGGGAGTTGATGAAGGGTTTCATAGATTATGCCCGAATTTTGGGTTTCAGAAATTATGCCAGCAGCACTTTGGGATGGCCAAATTGAGGGTCGGAATGTTACGAACTAATTGCGAAATGTGAAATGTCAGCGGATGCTATCAACCACAATTTGCAAAATGTCGAAGTCATTGCGAAACCTCATCAAGATCACCGAGGTGCGCAAAGACAGCGATTATGAACCTTTCAAGGCGGAGTTTCTGTCTCCGCAATAAGCGCCCGCTTGTGGTTTGACTCACGGCTGCGTTAAAGTGCTTGCAAACCAATGACTCGAAGCGACTCGACAATTCTTGTGACTCGACTCGACCAAGTCATGACTCTGATTCTGAATCGACTTGAAAAATCTTTAGATGACTCTAGTTCGAAGGGCATGCGAGTCTGACTAGACTTTGACTCGACAAATATGACTGGGACACATCGCTGATGAGTGGTTGAGTCAAGTTAGAAGGGAAATCCATTACTTTCAAGTCATGAAATCTTTCAGCATTACCACATGTGCAGCAATAACAGTATTTGCCTATATTGATGTAATCACATTCTATTTTAATTTAATTAACCAAGACAATAGTTTTTTTGACAAAATATTGTTTTTACACAAACTGAAAAATGTCACAAATCAAATAACTTTGCTTTTGCATCGCATGGTGTTGCATTGGCTTATTGGAGCTGCTTGGGCTTAATCGTATACTTCAAGGATGTGTAAAGCGCACTGCGCAGACGAAAGTTGCGGTTCCAGCTGGGATGGACAGAAAAAAGAAATTATCACCCTCAGCCGAGATGCTGAAATCAACACCGCTGGTTCAACTTTCAGCGGTGAATTGCAGACAGCTTTGTTAATTGGCTTTGCAAAACAAAGTTGTTGTGTCACTACACAGCTTTCCCTGCATTCTAATCTCAGCTTTCCCTGTATTCTAATCTTCCCTGTATTCTAATCTAATCTCAACAAAATGTACATGACAGCTTTCACACATAAACTTATTCACAACTTCACCACACAGTCCAAACAAGTAAAATGGCCGCAAATGGCGGCAACGTTCCACACCTACGAGCGATTATTACATCACAGACAGTATCAGTATGCACATTCAAGATGATATACTGTACAATGCACGCCTCTGCATTGCAACAACTCTGAATTTACGATCCATTTGATGGTTGTTGATTGCCAAGCACTGCACTATTTCAGTATTTCTAATGTCAAGACTAACGGATTTCCAAAAATTCTAGAAGCACTTTCATATTCTGCAGTTCATGAAATCTCTGAAGGGGGGCCAATTTTTACATTTAGCTTGCCAGGGTGGGCGGCGCGCATCCCTGCCACCCCCCGGTCAGTTACGCCACTGGTTGTTAGTAAATAGACAGATAGCCCACTAATAACTTATTAACCTGCAGCAAAACACATGTACTTTCAATGAAACACAACCCTTGAAAATGTCAGTTGTCTAAGTCAGTAGCACTGCCCACAATGATTGCTATCTAGGTCGCCTTGCTGAAAGCCTGCAACAGCTCAAGCGGTTGAACTCATGCGGGAGGTCATTGCCCGGGCATCAGCAATCGTCATTCATGAGTAACGCGCTTCGCTTGCGTGCAGTGTAAACGGGCAAACGGAGCACCTGCTTCAGCTGCTTCGTTTCCGCGCGAAACTTAATTTATGTGTAAACCCAGCTTTAGTTGGTGGGACTTTTTCAGGTAAGTCTTCCTCTTTGGCTCAAACCTCTAGTAACGCCACTGCCTATGATATGCATGATTAGCTTCACAAAATCTTTGGAACAGACGTTCTGCTTTGGCATTTGTTTTGATGGAATTGATGCATTTGATCACAGAATATAGAATTTCGCGCAGTTTAGGAGCAACAACTACATTTTCCATATGGACAACACAATGCACAGCTAACATGCTGGGATTGTCGTCCTATAGGAACAAACAAGTGAAACAGCTTTGTATCTATCAATTATTTCGATTGTGAACAAATGCATTTTCATTTTGCATTCCAACCAAAATTGTTTCATAATGTCTTCAACCTCCAGGCCCCACCAGTATTTTGCCAGGCCCCACCGGTGGGGCGCAGGCCCACGTTGAGGACCACTGCCCTAGTCCCTATAGCTCGCATCAGCAGTGATTGTAACCAGACCTGACCAGGGATTGGAACAAGAGGATGCGCTGGATTCGGCACCTTCAAAAGTCTCTGACCAACACGTGGTTTAGAAAACAATGTGCAGCTCTGGACAATTTTATCCTGTGTTGTCAGAAGCTTTTAATGCCCAAAAATTTGTCCTTAATTCATGCATATTTGTACAGATGATCAGGCAACTTTTTGGTTAGTTTTTTCATTTTATTTCACTAGTTGCTACGATTCGAGAATATACTACCACGATTTGGAGTGTCGCAATGAAACAGTTTGAATGTTCAATCGTGACCTAAATTTCAGAGGGAATAGCTTCACGCGAAACTATTAGATTATTAACTCTACGGTAGTTAATGATTTCCAAGATTCAAAAGTCCTGACGTCAATTATGTGACGTCACAATCGCAGGAAGTTTTCAGACGGGTCTAAAAACAGCTATATGCATGACCCGAGTCAGATTTCGACGCCCCTTTATTCCCAACTCATTCTTCGCATCTATGCTGCCATGAACGGGCTGGGTGGGGGCGCCAAAACTGAGTTTTTCCCCGGGCCTGGGAAATCCCAGGTACGCCACTGGCCCCAATCACCTAGCACCGGCCTTGTATACAGCACATTTGTCGATCAAAGCTCAAATGTTCAAAAGTTTTTGCTTTTAAAACTATGGCTTTAAATATGTCACGGGATAAACATGTTTTTTAAAATGCAGGTAGCAAAAACTTGGACGCAGCCTTAACTAAAAGATCAATGTTGGTCAAGCCTACGAAAAGAAATAATCAAAAAGAAGTTTTGCAAAAACTGGTTCACAAAAGAATTAAACAATGTAATCGAAGATCTGGAAAAGGAGACATAAGAAAAGGTACCTTTAAAAAGCAATTAGAAAAAATAAACGTTTCACAGAATCGAAAAAATTCTTTCCTGACGGAGAAGTTCATCTATCGCAGGAACAAACTTCCCTCAGAAGATTCGTTGAAAACATCGAAAGATCAGTGTTTCCGACACTTCAACAAATTTATTCCAAAAATTTTTTTAGATAAAACATCCAAACCCGAAGGAACACTTGAAGCAAAACAAGGTCCTAAGGTTTTTCCTTTATGCATTTTATCAAAAATTAATTTCCAACGCAACCACTACCAAAAACGCTATTTACACACACTTCATTCATCTCCTTTGGTGGAAACAACCAGAGATATTCCTACGAAAACCAGTTTTGAAAATAGCAAGAAACCATTGAACAGGAAACAAAAGTTTGAAGTCACTCCGCGGAATCCTCGAAGAAACTCTTCTCACTACAATGGATGTGGAACTTACAATGAAAACAAATCATGTCCAGTAGAAGATAGCAAAAGTTTATCTGATGAAAGCTTGTGCATGAAACGCAGTAGAAAGTCCGCTTCTCAGGCTACGTCTTTACCCAATATAACACGCGAAAGATTTGCTGAAAGAAGGCATTGCCAGCCCATTAGACAATGCTCAGTCAGAAAAGTGACATCGATGAAGCAAAAAAATACTGTACGATTAACGAAAAAAATTCTTTGCCATCAGTGCGGAAAGTGTTTTAAGAAAAACTCGTATTTAAATAAACACATGAAAATTCATTTGGAAAGAAACCAACATTGTTGCCATGTGTGTGGAAAAAAAATTTCCTTTGCCAGCTACTTGACCACGCACATGCGAACACACACTGGAGAAAAACCTTTTTGTTGCCAGGAGTGTGGAAAAAGATTTTCCGTTTCCAGCGCCCTGACCACGCATGAGCGAACACATACGGGGGAAAAACCCTATTGTTGCCAGGAGTGTGGAAAAAGATTTTCCGATTCCAGCCACCTAACCACGCACATGCGAACACACACTGGAGAAAAACCTTTTTGTTGTCAGAAATGTGGAAAAAAATTTTCCCGGTCACATCACCTATCCATGCACATGCGAACACACACTGGAGAAAAACCTTTTCGTTGCCAGAAGTGTGGAAAAACATTTTCATTTTCCGGCAACCTGACCACGCACATGCGAACACATACCGGGGAAAAACCTCATTGTTGCCAGAAATGTGGAAAAAGATTTTCCGATCCCAGCAGCCTGACCCAACACATGCGAACACATACTGGAGAAAAACCTTATTGTTGCCAGGAGTGTGGAAAAAGATTTTCCCGTGCCAGCTATCTGACCACGCACATGCGAACACATACTGGAGAAAAATCTTTTTCTTGCCAGAAGTGTGGAAAGAGGTTTTCCCAGTCCATCCACCTGACCACGCACATGCGAACACACACGGGGGAAAAACCTTACTGTTGTCAGAAATGTGGAAAAAGATTTTCCGATCCCAGCAGCCTGACCCAGCACATGCGAACACACACTGGAGAAAAACCTTATTGTTGTCAGAAATGTGGAAAAAGATTTTCCTGGTCAGGTCACCTGACAACGCACATGCGAACACACACTGGAGAAAAACCTTTTTGTTGCCAGAAGTGTGGAATGAAGTTTTCGCAGTCCAGCCACCTGACCAGGCACATGCGAACACATACTGGGGAAAAACCTCATTGTTGCCAGAAATGTGGAAAAAGATTTTCCGATCCCGGGAACCTGACCAAGCACATGCGAACACACACTGGAGAAAAACCATAATGTCCCCAGGAGTGCAGAAAACGATTCTTAACTGCTGCTCATTTAGCATCTCTAATGCTAACACACACTGTATTGAAAATCATTTTGTTGCTTTCAGTATGGAATGCTCTTTGACCGTTCACGTCGCTTGACGCGTCATGTGAAACTGTTTTGTGTTTTTATTACTGTGGATAAACTCACTGCTGTTTTCTCAGTGCCCTGCTCGTTACTGCAATTGCATTTTTGGCAAACGCAACAAACATTCTTGTGTATGCATATTGCAGATCTGTGAATGTACGTGACTCAGTAGATGACGTAATTGTGACTTGAAATACTCTTGAAAAACATGAGATAAATCTGTAATAGTTACTTGACGCTCCTCGCTTCTCATGTTGCAATATCACGTTGAATGATTCATAATCTCAAATTCGTGTGACAACTCTTCGTGTGCTTGACGAGAGTTTTTAAGCATCTTATTGGTTTTTGAAATGACGCCCTGAATTTTGCAATGATAACCTCACTTTTGCAAGCCAAGATGTTGTTTCGATTTTGCTGAAGTAAATTGATTTGAGGAAAGCATGTCTTCCTGCACTACACGAGAAATTGCCTGTTAGGAAGTTATGCGACATGGCATGTTATTTAAAGGAACGGAATTTTTTCATAATCTGCATGTGTTTGATGCTATTTCCATTTCATAGCACGACCTGTACTGCGTTAGCCCTGCGCGAAAGTCAATGCACCTCGCCGTCTGTCTGAGACACAAACTCCTCACACACATGCAGATGAACGCAATAGTGTAACAATAAATAACCCTGCACAGTGGTGTAGCAAGGGGCAGTGCCGGATTAAGGTAGGACGGGGTCTGTAGCATATTTCCAGAGCGAATCCCTAAGTCATTGATGCAAATGAACAAAGTGAACAACAGTTCAATCAAATTCTGTGGACACCCATGTGACTCTCATTAATATACTGGATTTCTTAAGTACGAAAACCTGTTCCTAAATAGCAACTGGTGGACATTATGAGCTATATATCTTTTTTACCAAAAACTTTTATGCGTATCTTTTTAACTAGAAACAACAGATTGCTTTCGTCTAACTGTGCCCATTCGCCGGCGGGGCACGAGTGCATCGTCGCCTTCCAGGCGGGATTCTGACTTAGAGACCTTCAGTCATAATCCATCAGATGGTAGCTTCGCGCCATTGGCTTATTAGCCAAGGACATGAAACAAATGTCCTAATCTGCGGTTCCTCTCGTGCTAAACATAATTACTGTCGCAACAACACTTCATCAATAGAGTGACAGCCATCAATTGAAGCCATCAATTCCTTCAAAATTTACTGTGTGAGTTTATATTTTGTTTCAATAATTTACCAATTTCACACTATTTTGATGAGTTCAGATATGCCGCAAAATGTTTTTTCCACATGAAAGTGACTGCTTTGTTTCCTGTTTCACCTCCCACTTCAAATAGAAGTCGTGATTTCCTTATTCTTATGATAATTTTGCAGATTTTTTTGAGAGATCTGAGTTGTCCTGCAAACATCTCGACATTGCATCAGAATTTCGCTTCTCTTTGGACTTTTGACAGGCTCTCAATGCATATTTGAATTCTTTTTCACTTTCTTTCATGCTGTCAAGTAGAGCAGTGCTCTTCAATCTTTTTTGTTACGCTGCACCCTTAAAGATATTTTGACGAACTCATGCACCTTATTTACTTTAACACTTATACTTAAGCACCCTATGTACTGACACCTCTCCAGTGTTCCCCACGTAATTGCGCTCATGCCTGTAAGTATCCGGGTCTAAATAAGCAAGTCCCCTAATTCAGTAACCCAGCTAAATAAATCAATTGATCACGGTTCATTGTGTGTTGCTTATGAATCACAAATAATCAACTAATTACAACAATTAGCTTGACATGGTCTGGTGATTACGCACCACACTTCAGAATGTGGAAAGTCTTGGTTAAATCCTGACAGTCATTGGTTGCCTAATGGTTGATTTTTGCTAACGGAAAGTTTTTGCAAAAATGATCTGTTTAGTGTGACAAGTTTGTGATGCACTTTTGTGAACCCTTTCTTAGTGATGCATCCCACGCATATTTTGATGCACCCTAGGGTTACCGTACACTCCGGTTGAAGAGCGCTGAAGTAAAGTACTACTTTTGGGTTGATGATTCTCGGTCTCAGCCGTTCTTAATGTTTTCGGGATAGTTTCCCACAAAGACCTATCGCCAATTTCGATTTTCCCGAGTGACAGTTTTAGAGACGATGTTTCACGCAAACCTATTAAGCCACAGCAGTAGGTATTGGCTCTGTGCTGTATAGATTTCGTATAATATCGTAGCACTTGAAAGGTTTTCTGTGAAGGATTTCACTCATTTTCATCACATCGCATCAAACAGAAAAGTAAAGTGTTATTTTTTGCGATTTTTGTGATTGCTTTCTCTTCGCTAACATCTGGATGCGACGACTAAAGCCAGAAATCGTGCAGCGTAAGTCATAACATCCAAAGAAAAACCCACTTCCCATAAATACGTTGTTGAAAACCGGCGGCTAATTACGGGAGATGCCTTGATGAAATTCACGATAGTGATAATAACTTTCAACACAGTATTCAAGATATTCAGCAGTGTCTTTGAAGCAGTTGCCTGTCGTTGAAATACTGTAAACAATGTGCGCCTCTTGTTCTTGGAATTATCTACTTGACCAGCGCAACGAATGGGGTAAGAGGCGGGGGTGCAGGGGGAAGCGCACAGAGAAAAGTTTTGATTTGTCGGAAGTCTGGGAAAAATCCTTCAAAATTTGGGCAAAATCTCTGAAAATCCGAGCAAAACCCCAGAAAATCGTGCAAAAAGTGGAGTCCAACTTTTGCAGAAAAGCACATAAAAACCTTTTTTTCGAGGTCACTCCAAAAAAGGTCTTCATGATCTTTGTTGGAGAACATTTGTAGGCAAAAGTCAAACAAAATGCTTCTTGGGCAAGTTTGGGGACATTCGGGCAAAAATCCTTCGCACCCCCCAAAATTTGCCCGCTCCTACACTATGCATCATGTGGATTTGGAACAACACGTCTGCGAGCGACGACCGCGTATTTCACTGAAAGAGTCTGACCTGCGCAAGAGCGGGAACTTCAAGTGAGAAAGTAGCGTGTTAGAATCAACAAACTATGGAATTTAGCTCTAACGCAGAAACTTTGCAAAATATCAGTTATCTACATGCTAGTGGAATGACGTATTGGTTTTACGCGGTTATGACAGTTTTTGCTTCAATGTTCAATATTTGCAGTCCAAATTTTGGGGACGACGGCGCCTTTTTGCCCCCATCTAGCCTCCATCTGGCTACGCGCCTATGGCAACAGCGACTGATGGCCATGTGGTTTTGATCCTCTTGTTGTAATTGCAAACCCGTAGACAAGTCACGCTGGCCACGAAAAGCATATTTGGCATGGTTAGAGAAATCTGCAACTGAGAGTAAAATGCTTGGTTCATCCGTGGTTGGATCATTGCTCTTTCATCACATAAATGTGGGAGTGAAGACGTGACACAGCACAGTTATACCTAACCATCAGGACATGCAGTCAAGGCTTCTTTTCCCTAAGAACACAGGCAGAGCAATTGCGACCAATCACGCGGAACGAGCGTTTCCTTCCTGTGTAGAAACAGCACGTTGATGGCGGTTTAGTAACAGCTTGAGGCGAGATGTTAGTGAGCGATGTTCCTTTGCAAAAACGCAACGTTGATTGCACGTTTGAATGATGTGTTCGGCAATCAAAAGAAAGAAAAACACCAGTGGATGTCATCTGATAAAAACAGGCAAGTAGGAAATAGAACAAGCTGTCAAAGGTTGCAAAAAGTGAACTTAGAAATAGACGTAACTTTGTGAGCTTCATAATTGCGCAAGGGAAGTTATTAGCTTTCAAAAGTTATTAATCCACATTCTACAATTTCAAGATGATTCGACTCTGATGAGTGAAATTTAAAGCAAAAGAAAAGCAAAAAAGCATTTTGTTAAGCGTTCAACCAAAACAAAATATTTGCTTACGCGTTGAGTCTCGCTTCCAGATAGATCTGAATTAATCAATGCTGGGTTTCGAACGTCACTAGCCTTTACAACACCCAGGTTCGATGCCAAATTTAATTTGTTTGTTTATGAGCACACACGAAGTCCATAGCATGAACACACACTCTGCAGAACGCAGGTCGATAAAAACAGACAAAGCAGAACGCAGTGCAAGGCATTGGAGCCGACGGAATCACAGGGTTACGGACACCTTTTACAGCTGCATTGAAGACAGAACCATAGGGATGCAGACCTATTGTTGATACTCATGTCAGCCAACCCGTAACATTTGTTGCAGAACTACTGCGGGGTAGGGCGCTAATTCCTGAATTGGTCGAGTCTAGTTAAAACAGATTTAACGTATTGATCACCCAATTTCAATAATGGAGTGGCTGTGCTTTTTGCACTCTTAGCCTTAAACGTCACACAAACAGTTTTGTTGCAGTTGAAAATAATCCCATGCAATTTGCATACGCCTGGCACACATCTAGTTTTCCTTGCAACCAACGTGCACTTTGACAAAAAAAGCAAATATCTTCTACAAACATCAAGTGATTTAGTAAGACTTCACCAATATAACACCCTGCTTTAATGTTGTATAAATATGGGTTCGAGGCTACACGTGACTTTTGAATATAATTTTTGTGCTTAATGAAAACACTAGATAGGTGAGTAAAATGTGAACAAGAAAATAATTTAATCAAGAGCGTATTTGCATTCTTTACGTGAGAACAACTGTCATTGTTTGTTACACGGACCTCGGCTAGTTGCTTGATGATAACTCATAAAGGTGTAGCCACCGCAGTGGAGCAATGATTGATCGGCGAAACGCCTCAACGTTCTTGTGACGAAAAGTTCGATCATGCTGAACTGTGTGAATGTATTCGAGAATTTCACAAATACCACTGCAACACCATGTTTGATGTGTCAAAAACACGTGCTTTACAGGTGTAAATCTGTGCCCCCTCAGAAAAGTCTTTGCTTCAACTCTTCTCCCCAGCTGGTTACGATCCTGTTTCCGTTACTTTATAATTAATCTTTGGACAGAACGGGGTGTGAAGAGCTTTATTTTGATTGAAACGAAAAAGCTGTGTTCTTTACGATAACTTTTCAGTGAGGAACACATTTTATACGTCTTGTTTTAAGCATTTTATGGTGGATTATCGATATGTGCGTTTCCATGCATTGCAGAAAACATAAATCCACTTTCCGTTTGTGTCTTCAGCGATACCAAGTCCATGCGAAATGTGAAGCACAAGTGTAGCATTCATTCTCCATGTATAAACTTGGCGTGCGTTCTTTAACTTGTGACACATCAGAAGCAAACAAGGATAAGAACAAAGTTGTCATATAGCATAACATACCTTGCAATTTGTATCGAAATTAAGCTTGGAAGTTTAATGTACTGTTGTTCAGTGAAAAAATAGAAGTTACCGTATTTTAAATCTGCACACATGCGAAAGAGGCAAATAATCATTTTATTGAAGCACATATGGCTCTTTTCAGATTTCTCATGTACTGGTGTCTGTAGTTAATTTCTCAAAC
>Ga0210059_1011998_pt1 | contig 13171 bp, 5 predicted proteins | sample Ectturendosymbi2_FD_188042 | JGI IMG/M metagenome (GOLD analysis project Ga0210059, IMG submission 188042) | Ecteinascidia turbinata endosymbiont from Florida, USA - Sample 2 (SPAdes) (version 2) | ecosystem: Host-associated > Tunicates > Ascidians > Unclassified | place: Key West, Florida...
CCAAACAGGATTGACTTGAATGTCGTTTGCGGGTGGTGAGAATTCCCATTTATGAATTGCCTTCCCTCCGCTGTGGGTTTACGAAGTCTTTAGTGACAAAACCAAAATCATCTTCAACTGTTACGCAATGATTGACGTCCAGAAATTCAACTTCGCCTGTTTTCTCGGTAGTGCAAGTTTGTCGGTACGTTAGTTCCAAGCCACTGTTCTCAAAAGCTGAAGTGAGTGCTTGTCGAATGCGTTCATTTGATATTTCTGATGCAAAAATCCAAATTATGTCATCGATAAATCTACGGAAAGGTTCTGCCTCATTTAGCACATCCGCAATCGGCTATAGGATGTAATGCACAGTAATGTTGGCCAATGAGACTGAGTGGTTATCACCGGTTATGATTCCGTTTTTTCTGTATGTACAATTGGTCTCCATATTGAGTGACCACATTGTTCAGGCAAATTTTGTTCAGTTCGACGATGATTTTACGGGCCTCGGCGCTGTAGTCGGAATGCTTCTCCTGGTTCTCCAATGCACATTCAAGAGCTTTTGTCAGTGTCTCTGTACAAGGTCTTCTTGGTGGAAACTTCCAGCAAGATAAGTCTTTGACGTTTCAAACTCGCCTCATGGCGTCGGAAAAATTCTAAACTTTTTGTGGCATGGTTGGGATGCTTTGTTTCTAAATGCCGTATCAACTTCGAAGGTTTCATATATTTAGCACTGAGAGTCTTTATACCACTGCAATACGCTTCTTCCTGAATGTTGACCGCAACTTCACAAATCAACAACTTGTTTAAAACTAGAATAACTTATTTGTGACATGTTGGCAGGCTTTGGCTCTAAATGCTGTATGAACTTCGAAGGTTTCAGAAACCCAGCATCAGCACAGAGAACAACGTTGCACAAAATGCACTATGGCTTCACTCTGCTTTTTCCAACTATGGAGGTAAAACCAAATTTCAATTAGTCTACTCTTCAAAATACTTGCGTTACTTGTCCATGGCAACAATAGAAATGAAAGTAATACTACTGGAGGTAGAATATTTTTCTACCTGACTTCTGGTTGCAATTTCACAATAATAAGTTGCTGGTATCAAAGACTACAACTGTTTTAGAACAAGAACAACCAAATACATCTCCTGACACAAACAGTATACCGCTTGTGGTTCACTTCACCTCGGATTTCGACAATAGACATGCAAGATTGTGGATAATAAAACTAACAGATTAAATTGTACAACGGTGGTCTGACGACGGAAAAACGTATATGTTCTTCAGTTGCAACTTCGGATGCATACATTGCCAATAATATTTTGCAACATATTGTGATATTTGAATTGGAAGCTCCGATGCTATAAATTGCACGTAGTAAATTACGATATACGCAACAAACAAGTTGTCCGAGAAGCAAATTCATTGCGATGACCAGATTTTGAGGTTTGAACTTAAGTGTTAAGACAAACACAACAACTTAAACATATCGTTACATTGAAATATTTGCGCACCCTAAAAGAACTTCGTGACCTCAGGTTGGGAAATGCTGCTCTAGTAGAAATAGAAGCAAGTCCCGGTTCAAGTTAGCCTGAACACAAACATTTATAGTGATAAGCTCGAGGAAATTTCGGGTTTGATGAGTTTTCCCGAATGCTTCCGCGGGCTACTGAAACCGCTGTGGCCCACAGGCCGCTAATTGCCCACCCCTGGCCTAATTCGTCATTTGCAGTTTCGCTTTTGATGTCTAAGCAGCTAGTACGTATGGGAATTCAAACAAATTAAGGATCTTTGAGAAAACTGATGATTAGCATAGGGTTTGGTGTTTAGGTAAGTGTGTGGGGTTAGGTTTAAAAAAAAAGAATAATTGAGGTCTAAGACTAAGTCCAATATTTTTCAGTGGTTATATTTATTCCAGTAGTGTAGCTCGATCTGGGTATCTGACATCTAACCAAAAAGTTTTAATCTACACAACGCACTTCATAAAAGTAGGCTAATCGCCAAACTTTATTCCTTTACTCTGAGAAGAAAAATAACTGACAAAAAATAATAGGTCAGGAATTTCGCTTGACACCGGCCCCCTTATCTTCTGGGACCTTGTCGAAACTTGTATAGGTGGTTTGTAACTTATCCGAATATAGTTAAAAACCGATTTGTTAAGGCTGCAATTGTAGGCTATTTTAAAAATAGGCTGCTGTTACAGTCCCATCGCCACGTGGGGCTTTGGTAGGCTTAGCCCCTCCCAAACAAAGCTCCAAGCCCCCCAATCGAAATATGAAACACTATAAATCACTGGAATTTCCTACAAACGTTGCCAGAGCTTCGTAAAGATCGTGCAGCTAGCGACCTAGCGCACCATATTTACTCACCAAAGCGGCGGTGATTTTACCTCAACCTATGGCACATATCAAAGTTATATTACTGTAACGTTTTTACGTTAATAACCTCGATCTTCTTGATCGTACACCTGGTGGCAAGCGCATTAATACCAGGGTCGTGGTCAAATGGCAATGAATGACTGCAAATATTTTGACACGTCACCAATCGTCACAACAGATCAACCATTTATTACTCCGTCGTCTTACCTTTCGCACGCTTGCTATGAGTAGGCTGAAGCCTATAATGCAAATACACCACCATATAATCATTTAAAATTTGGCCCGCGACAGAACCGTCGAAAGTATTCAATAGGGGTATTTACGTTTGTGTAGGGGGGCTTGACATTCTGAAAATTAACATTAAATTTACAACACAGCATTTACAAATTGTGATTCACATTTCGAGTAAATTGACTATAAAATTATTAAATATTCTCCCATAAGTAAACATAATATGCTCGTACTTTGCAACTAAAAATTTTTGAACGAGCTTTAATGAAAGGAATTGGGTCTTAGTCATTCTAATTTTTTCTCATTGACGGCGATTATTTTGAGATATCCTAATGAAATGCATGCAAATGTTTATAAAAATGGCAAGAAGCCAGAATCAAGCCTATCGTTCAGTTACGAAAATACTGTTACCAAAGGAACAAATCTAAGGCCGGTCAAAGCAATGCACTGCGATGAATGTGTTCTTTGATAAACTTTACCATGAGCTCAGGTGAATTTTGCTTAAAAAAGCATGCGCATCGTTTTTTTGCCATGGCTGTGGAGCCGGAACTCAAATTTCAGGCTCCGGCTCTGGCTCCAGCTCCAGACATCCGAAGATTTTTGGTTCCAGCTCCGGTTCCAACATCTAAAAGTTTTTGGCTCCGGCTCCAAAATGATTTGGTCCAGTGTAAAATTGAAAACCACTGAATTATTTGTACAATTGTATTTTTACATCAGAAGAGAATAATGGATGAGGTGTTGCGAAACGATATATTTGATGGATAGTGGGATGTGTGCAAAAAAGCTTGAGAAGCCTTGATCTACACACAAACGAGTAAGACTATGCAGGCTCTACACCAGCTATGTCCAACCCGCGGCCCGCATGTGGCCCAGTCGAAGGTTTTGTGCGGCCCAGTTCAGGTTTTTGCTGTAGTAAATGTATCATATATACTGACAACCTGCCCTTATTTTGATAATCTTGAATTTGACATTTTTGAGGCAAGTGATCTTCAGTGCCATTTTATCACGTCTGTTACCACTGCACTTCGGATTCGAACGCTTTCAGTAGGCCTACATTAGCTTACGCTAAATCTGCTTTCCTAAGATCAAAGTAAGTCATTCAATGTGCGGCCCTAATGAATATGTCATTAAATGTGCGGCCCTGGTTAAGATAGTGACATAATATTTGGCTCAGTAAGCCATTTGGGTTGGACACACCTGCTCTACACATTCGGCAACCCACGCTCGCCCCGCAGTAAGCTAACGCTTGCCCCACAAAGCAGGGATGTGGAACCAGAAACCGAATTTCAAGCTCCGGCTTTGGCTCCACCATCTAAAACAGCGGTTTTTAAACGTTTTTTCGTACCGCGACCCATAGCAACCCACTATAACCCAACGACCCACATCTAAATCTCGAAGAAAACCAATGTAATACAGCTGTGTTAAAAAAAGATCTTCTCGCCATCCCTGCCAAAATGGTTCACGACCCCTCTGGGGGTCGCGACCCTGGGTTGAAAATCACTTATCTAAAAGTTTTTGGCTGTGCAGATGTAGCTAGAATTATCTTTAAATGCTTGGGCATTTTTTTGAAACACGGACGACACAGGGTGATGCCAAACACTGAAAAAGCGCACCAGCCATAACTGCGGCATTAGCTCATCATCAAACAGGAATCCGACAATGGGAAAGAAATGAAGACATTCTAACATCAGGTTTTGAAGCAGGGACGTCGGAGAATGAGGGCATTGCCCCCTTCCCTTTCAGATGGAGGGCAACGGGGATAGAGGTGCCTTTTCTTAACGGTATCATGTGTAATTTCATGGTTTACCAAGATCGACTTGAAGCAAATTTATTCCAGCTGTTCGCCAATCCAGAAAATTCAGAGCGATTTTCAATTATTTCTGTTTTTTTTATCAACGTGGTTGGTGAACAGAAACAAGAACAATTGGTAAGATTTTTTGTTGTTGTTTATACGTTTCCATCGACCTCAACTCTTTTACTGTTCGCCCTGCGCTACCGCTGCTCCGGCGTCCCTGTTTTGAAGTGAACGGCTAAAAAAGTCGCCTGGGGTGTGCTCAGCGGCGCAAAAAAGTATGTTTTAATTGTTTTCATCAAGGTATCAAGGTTTCAAACGTTTTTGGGATATTTATTTAGCTTGAGGCGTATGTTTTCAGTAAATTTGAAGCAAGATTTGACGATTGTTATTTCACTAGTTGTATATAATCACTTTATTACGTATTTGCCTTGCATATATCCTAGACATGGCGGGGGTGGTAGAGGAATCACAAGAAAAAGCAGAAATCATGAGGTGCCACAACGCATACGGGAGGATTTGATTGCTACGCAAAGGCAATACTGAAGAAAAGGTGACACCGAGACCAGGCACCAGCAGCTGCTTCAATTGTTCACCGTCATACAAGTGCGTGAAATAGTGGAAGAAAAATGAAGATTTGTAAGAAGCATCAGACCTTCGAAGCATGGGCGTCCGCAGAAATTTTTCCAGGGGGGGGGACAAAGTCGACATTTTGCTTATCCTTTTCAGGTTGTTGACGATGCAACGCAAATGGACGTACACAAAACGCTTCACCCTTTCTACACCACAAAGAAAATGTCCAATGTTGCGTCAACGGTTGCATACAGTGTTTTCTCTCTAAGAAAATTTTACGCTAGGGTAATGTTTCTTCTAGTGAGCATGGATATTTTAAGAATGAGTTATCACAGTTCTAAATGAATTACAATATTTGTGAATTATTAGAATAAACATAACATTTTATCAAAATACGAACAAAATGCATATCTGATTGAAATAGCGTCCTTTGTTTTATTGTTTTTCCAATGTTTTGGAATGTTGCAAGTGCGCGGTATGAGATTTCACCGCGCAAATGGTCTGGTGGTACCACGCAGTTGCGCACTTTGGAGGGAGCATTCATTGCAAAAAATGCGCTTTGTTGGCAACAATGCTTCTTTTTCACTCATGTTTCTTTACACATAGTATAAACCAGGGGTGGGCAAACTTGTTCAATGCAAGAGTCATTTGCAGAAAACCAAAAACACCAGCGAGCCGCAAAACCGGTTTGTAGTGTCTACACAGTGGCGTACGCAGAAAATTTTCATGGGGGTTTCATTCATTGGCATATGGTGGTTATTTGTATTTGGTATGGGCTGTTTGTGACGTTATAATTTGACCTCATATTCATGCTTCCAAACCAACGTTTTGGCGGAGTTTGTTTACACAACATGCATATTCTTCCACACGCACTCTCCTTATTTTATGTGTTATTGCACTGAATATAAACTATCAGCGCTCCAAGTTAGGATATCGGAAGAAAATGCACTCAACGCTACGACACAGCAGCTCATAACTGCAAAAATATCAGGCCGAGTGTTAAAACAGGGGAGTAAAACACACCCATCACTATGTCAGAGCATTTATATCTACAATTTTTGCATTGAGTCGACAAATTTACAAGCAAAAAGTATGCGGAAACAATTAATCTCCTTTTCACAGGTAATAAACTTTTTGTAACATATCAAACTAAAGAGGGGGTTAACCCAAAACCCCCTTTGCGTACGCCCTTGGCAGACAATATAAAGAATTGTTTCGGATAAAGTTAACTATCACGAAACACAATCTTAAACATGCGTAGTGGACGAAAGGTCTGCAAAATGTGGCGAGATGGTTCTTTCTACCAAAACCTAATTATTACTTTTTTGGCCCATTTACATACAATGTTCCTTGAAATTTGCATGCAAATTTATTCCGTGGTATTTGCATTAAGTCGACAAATTGACAAGCAAAAAGTATGCGAAAATAATTAGCCTAATCTCCTTTACGAAGGTGTTAATTTTTTTGTAAAATATCAAGCTCAAGAGGGGATTAACCCAACCCCCTCTTGCGTACGCCCTTGTGTCTACAACTACACAAATACGGTAAAGAATGCAAGTCTTACATGAAATGATGTACAGTAATTGTCATTATTAAGGTTTTGTTTGATTTTGTATTGCCCGTAAATCTGGACAATGCCTTGTTATAGCTGTGCGAATTAATTCACCCAAGGGTTCATTCATAGGGTTGCACGATGGTTTGATTTTACGAACTTCATTACATTTACAGAGGAGAAAAGTCACAGCAATATGTCGTGCTGTATGCAAAAATGAGTTGTACACAGGTTTTTTAAATTGTGGGTAGTTTCTGGAACCTGTGGCCAGAAATTAACTGCAGAGTGGCATTGACTAAAGTTTTTTAGAGCCAGTATGTTTCGTTTCTACAACAGACAAGTTTTTGACAAACCGTTGGCGAACTGGACAGCCATCACTGACTACATTAACGATGAATGGATTTACAAGGAATGCAAAGCATAGTGTTAACTCTTGGAAATGGTCAAATCTGGCTTGGAGCTCCTCCAGTAGTGTTACAATTTATTTTTGCATTCTTCCACTTTGTGGTCCTGCAAATGCCTCTTCGCAAAAAGCATTCGTTCTCATTCTGACATCGGGAAAATGACAGGATGCTTTTGACAATGTGTCTTTGAAAAAATTAAATTTTCTTCAGGGAACTTAAGTAGTCTAACTTGAGCTGTAGGCTCACTATCTTTGTTATCAATTCACGTAGACTCTCTGGTAACTAACAGGTCGGATGCAGAGGGCCACCGCCCCCAAAACCTGCGAAAGTAACTTCATTCACCATAATTTTTTACAACCGGAAAACAACATTCGCGATATAAGGCCATTTTGCCGTCCATTGTTTTGTCACAGCAATGTTGTGAAGTATACTTCATCTCTCTCTTACAGTAGCGAACCCGTTATGAGATTTGACCAGCAAATATTACTGAAATCGCCTCCCCTAAGTTTATTGACTGGATCCGCCTCTGCCTTACCAGCTCGCGTAAACACATTGATAAATGAAACAAACGTTAAATAAGAGGTAACAACTCTCTGTCAATTTGAGATATTACTATTTATCCAGAAGAGCCACACAAAATATGTCGCAGTTCGCCCACCATTGATATGAACGTACTCAAGGGCGTACGCAAGGGGCGTTGGGGTTAACCCCCCCTTGAGCTTGATATTTTACAAAAACTTTATCACCTGCGCAAAGGAGATTAATTGTTTTCGCATACTTTTTGCTTGTTAATTTGTCAACTTAATGTAAATACCACGAAATGAATTTGCGTGCAAATTTCAAGGAACGTTGCGAATGGGCCAAAAAGTAATAATTAGGTATCGGTGGGAATCTGCGTTTTCGTCTGCGTCCAGAAACCACTTCAACGCTTTTTGCAGACCTTTCGTTGTGTTCCGCGATAGCTCACTTTATCCGAAACAATTGCGTTTATTTTGTCTGCTAAGGCTGATAAGCGCAAGCGCTGACCCCACTGGCTACATTACCAATTTCTGTACCGTGAGAGAACTGTTGCACGAGCTCAAAAACAGCAATTGTTAACACAGAAGCTTTCAGCTATTCGATAATGTCTCAGCAGGGAAAAACGAAAACTAAAAGTTTGCTGGACGTCTATACATAACAAAAAATCGAAAGTTTTCTTGCATACTTTATGCACATTCTCAATTCTTGTGTACTGTAGTTTAGCAAGATTCGATCTTGCACACCTGCGTGTGCGCCACCCAGTCCAGCTGCACACCTATACTCGACTGCTCGTATTGGACAAGACATTAGCGCAGTATCATTTTGCAATTGTAAATTGCACTGCAGAGTTGCCAGCCTGTTTTCACCAAAAAAGCCAGACCTACTCACAAAAAAAGCCGGACTTAGTCACAAAAAAAACGCCAGGCCTATAGCCTAGTCACGAAAAAAGCTAGACCCAGTCACAAAAAAGCCAGATTTAGTCACAAGAATAGCGAACAAAACAGACTTAGTCACAAAAAACTAAAAAAGCCAGACCTAGTCACACAGGAAAGGCCAATTAGCAGTTAATAAACCCACACAGCTTAAAATCATGCAGCAGTGGCCAATGCACTAATGAACTTTTCTGTCTGTCTGAATCTTTATGTTGTTGTCACATACTTGTTAAGTTGTTTACATTTTTAAGGGTGATCTACTAGCAGCAATTAGAATTAACCCTGAATATAACCTTCATTCCTACTGTTTTGGTGTGGCAAATCTTTGAGATCTGAATCTTTCAACCACTTCAGCCTAAGCCTACCTTAAATTTCTAGGTGTGTACCACTTAATCTTTTTCTTCGGGCTTGATTCATTTTATTAGCACCAGTCACTTGAAGTTCAACTTACTGCACCTTGCTAATATTTACAGTTTATACGGTATAAGTTGCTTGTTCATCAGTTACGTTGAAGACTAAGACACTTAGAATGGGTTCATAAAACAAGATAAAGAAAGACGGAGACTGCAAGTAAAACTTCATACCATATCCTAAATCACCGCTGGCGCTACGCAGTTAAATCTTAAATACCCCAGATTTTAAGAAGAAAAACTTAGAAAGGCATGAAAAAACAAGACCTGGGAATAAAACACCTGGCTTGGCACCATTGCACTTAATGCGCTGTGCCTAGGACACTGGACAGGACATCAATCACGAAATGCAACCATTACAACACGCGAGACCGGCATCTACAAAAGAGAAAACTACTACTGTTAGGTAGAGCAACTGTTACATCACAGAGCCAGTTATTAATGGGTCACATTGCCTTAACGAGCAAATTTGTGCAGTATTGTTCTGAAAAATTCCAGAAAAAAGCCAGAAAAAGCCAGATTTCGTCTGGCTTTTTTTAATTTTTGAAATAAAGCCAAACACCTCAAAAAAACCGAGATTTTCAAAATCTGGCTTCAAAAAAGCCTAACTGGCAACCCTGTTGCACTGACGCACTGATGAGTTTGTTTTACTCCCCTGATTTAACGCACAGCCTGATATTTTTGCAGTTATGAACTGCTGTGTCGTAGCGTTGAGTTTATTTTCCTCCGATAGCCTAACTTGGAGCGCTGATAGCATATATTCAGTGCAATGACTCATAAAATAAGGGGAGTGGATGTAGAAAAATATGCATATTATGTCAACAAACTTCGCCAAAACGTTGGTTTGGAAATATGACTGTGACGTCAAATTGTGACGTCACAAACAGCGCACACCAAATACTAATTACCACCATATGCTGCTGAATGAAACATCTCTGCATGCAGAGATAGCTATCTCTGCCAGAGACAGCAGTTTTTGTGCTAAATCTGTCAGATATCATATTTTTACAAACGGCGCCCCATAGCTACTACCGTTACCGAAACTTAAGGTGAACCTTTAAAGATATGTTGCCATGTTATTGTGACGCAACAAAGGCTAATAGTAGAACAATCAGCTCCCGACTTCCGCAACCTGCATTTGCAGCCAAAGGAGCACAGTGAACTGCAATTTCATGACTGCATGACACCAGAACAGTGAACTGACTCTTGTGCAGTGTGAGTGTCATATCGGCAAACAAACCGTCATTTGCAAGAATTTACCCAACTAACCGGAATTAAACTGCTGATGTTACGTTTTCTAGAAATTTTTGCTTCCTAGTTCCAATTTCCAGGGGAGGGCAAATGCCCGTTTTGCCCCCCCCCTGCGGACGCCCATGGCAGCACCAGAACCGCCGCCAGAAAGTTTTCAATAGGGGGGGTTTGCGTTTCTGCGGGGGGCTTTGTAATTGTGCTGTGGGGATCGACATTCTAAAAATTGAAAAAAATACAGTAATTTATAGTGTTTTGTGTTTCAATTTCGGAGGCTTGGAGCTTTGTTTGGGGGGCTAAGCCCACCACAGCCCCCGCGTGGCGAAGGGACTGGGCAGCAGATTTGTCTCTGGGCATATTTTTTCGATGATGAACATCAACAAAACATGTTACCGTTCCCAGAATATCAACTCACTGCTTAGAACTGCCGCTGCCCAGAACATTTCGCCGAACTTTGATGCTACAGTATAGAACAAGAGGTGTTAAGTATCTGGAGCACTGTCTTAAAAATATGACTCCGCTTATCTCTGACGCAAAGACTGAGGATAACTGTTTGCGTCGTACTTTCGTGGCGTCGTTCTTCGAATTTCTTGTGCTGTTGTTTTTGTCAGATCTACAAACGTAGTTGCGGCATAATACCCCATAAAGTTCGATCATTCAAGCTTATAAATTTGTATAATGAAACATATTGGAATAAAAAAGAAATTTGTATGAGTTTTGATAAACTTTGGCTTACATCTTGGAACCCCGAAGAATTGAAATTGCAATTGTTTCAGCACTTACAACCCTAACTACACGTGAAAGTGAATCTAGCCATTTGCCCGACTTTTGAACAGGCGAGCCGACAGGATTTGGTTGGGGTCACATTCATACGGCATGGATGAAAAAAACTCTGAATGGTAGGACTGTCACCTCACTTGTGGACAGGCCCGTAACCAGGGGGGGCGCAAGGAGGACGAAGCCCCCCCTAGAAAATTTTTCGCCCCCCCTAGAAAAATATGTTGGGCATAGTTTGAAAGTACTGGACATAGTTTAAAAAAATTGCGCCACTCTCAGAAAACTCTTCCCCCCCCTGGTGTCCCAAACTGGTTACGGGCCTGGTTGTGGAGTAGGAGGTAAAATGTCCAACTCCAACTCCGACCTTACCAAATTTTCCGACTCCTTAACGTGAAGTTTGGCGGTCAACAGTTTCGTAGCAACTAGGAATCAATGGAAATCATGTTACATAGCAAAAATTCCCTGTTTCAATAAAAGTATCAAAAAATGGTACCATTTCAAAAGGGACGAGTTAGGATTCATGATTCAATTGGATTTCCAAAGTCGGAGAAAAACATCACCCCTCTGACTCCTAATGTTCTCAGGAATCCGACCAAAAACCTTCGACTCGTTGCAACTCCGACACCCTGGTTAGGACAGTGTGAAAGACGCTTGGGAAGAGTCCAAGCATGGTTTCCCATTTCCGAAAAACACCAAGCCTGGATCCAGTATTGGTTGGAAGATTGGTGCCCAGCGTCTACCTAAGGATACAAAGTTTTACGAACGGATATGACGAGAACGTACTTGGGAATGTTCACTGGCTTATAAATTTTCGGCATTGTGGTGTTCTTTTTTACCGCAGGTGCGCTTCATTAGAGCTTTGCGATAAAAACACGAGGTAAAAGGTTGAATGATCACCGATGACGTGTTGTGGTTAAAAATAACCCCAACATACTGAAATATGAAAGACAATGATGTATGGCAAGAAAAATACTCCTCCGTCACTTCCAGACGAACTGAAGAAAATAACTGTTTGGACCGTTAACAAGGATGAACGTTGTCGAACATTTTATGCATGAATAAGCGTACTAATATTTTCCACTACTAACTGTTATTGTTGCGTATTATGGGGTAAAGGACACACTGAAATAGGAACCCTAATTAAGGCTTAGAGTAGTTACAACCAACTACGGAGCATAATGGAATCATAGCGAAGCCATGTTACGATAATAGTGAAATCTAAAACAAGGAAACAGCAACACGACGAATGTCTAGTTCCCAACAAGGAACACCTGCAGAGCACCAGATATAAATAACGCATGATGTCATGAAATGTCCCAACAGAAAGAAACAGAGAACTTTCTCATAAGTGAGAATGGAGAGCAAAAGTTCACATTTAAGAGAAATAAAGAACCTTCTCATAAGTAGGAATGAGAGGAAAATATCATTGTAAAGAGAAATAAAGAACCCTCTCATAAATAGGAATGAGAGGAAAATATCATTGTAAAGAGAAACCAAAATCATGTGACTAGGTATGAGGAGACACAAAAGATAAACAAAAGTCATGTGACATAAGGTTACGCAATCCAGGTTACGCAATCCAGAGGGATCAGCAAACGAAAAGTTTCTGAACCCATTGTTATATGTGATATTTTGGAGTATCAAATCAGTTGTGTTTTCGCAATGCAACCGAAGGGCGAACTTGGGGGGCCTGGCAAATTCGTGAACCAGGACCGCCTTGTAGCTAACACTCAAGGGAGTTAAAGTTTGAATTATTACTGACCTTCCAGGCACGAAGATTGCAGTACGACTTAATGAAGGTTGATTTTAGTTAAGGTTGTATGCTGATGAATAGTTAGACTTTGCCATAAAGCTCCGTAACTCTATGTAGTAATGAAGTTCTGTCAAAATTTTACTTAACTTTGTACTTTGACGAAATTTTGAACTGTCAGATTTAGCTAGGGAACAGAGTCCTGACAAAATTTTCTATGATTTCGGACTTTAACAAAATTTAGGGAAATTTAAAGTCAAAAAGGAAACAAAGTCCTGGCCAAATTTTTCATGGTTTTGTACTTAGAAAAATCTCAGACAATGGGGGGTCATGAGGTTAGGATCATGTTCATGTGTTCATCTTCATTGATAATCGAGTCGTATGTTCGCGATTTGATGTGAAATAAACCTATATTCCCGCATAAATGGGTATAACGGTCCTGTCATCAGCAGCTAAGGTTGGTGACATTGACTATTTGCCTTAGAGTAATAGTCTCTCATGGGATCAGCCTCGAGAACCCTGTCTTAGTGAAGTAAAGATAAACGTTAAAATTCATAAGCGTTTAGCATAACTTGTTTTTGCACCGAGTCTCTCGTGGACGGGTAGTCTGAGCTAGGTTGTC
>Ga0210059_1011999_pt1 | contig 13170 bp, 5 predicted proteins | sample Ectturendosymbi2_FD_188042 | JGI IMG/M metagenome (GOLD analysis project Ga0210059, IMG submission 188042) | Ecteinascidia turbinata endosymbiont from Florida, USA - Sample 2 (SPAdes) (version 2) | ecosystem: Host-associated > Tunicates > Ascidians > Unclassified | place: Key West, Florida...
GACTCGAGTCTAGTTTCCAATGAAAACTTCAGCGAAACACTTTGGCCTAGTGGTTGGGCCCTAGGCCAGGCAACATGAGCCAAAATGACCCTAAAACTACTTCACTTATGACGTCACTCACAAAAAAAACGCACCCCCCAGGCAAAAAACTTTTCTTCGAGTGCAATCTACTAGGCTGGCCGTTCCGTTTGAGCCGTTGAGCAACTCTCTAGCGCAATCGGCTTAGGAGCTAGTGCGTTGGTAAGGCAACCAAAAACTGCTGTTTTTTTTGAGAAAATCGCCAAAACCACCCAGACGCCAAGGTGTTCTGTTTTCCAGAGTCTGAGAAAGTTCCATGTTGAAATTGCAACGCGAACTCAAGAGTACCCACAAAATTTTCTGTCACCCTCAAAAATTTTGAGCTGGCTGCACCATTGATGGTTGTTATTTTTCAATAGCTGCAATGAAGTTGCCAGCTTGAATGGGAAAGAATCGATTAACACATGCCCAGAAACCGAGTGGTGTCACCAATCACCATTAGGCTTACCATATTTGAAAAGGCAAAATTGCTGACAGCCTCAATGGCTACTTTTCGTGACAACAAAAAAGCGCTATAGGGCAAGGGCTAGGCAGAGCCATGTGAAAGGCTGTTGGCCCCCCAAAAATATCCCGATGGGGCCATTTAATATCAGCAAGCATTTAGGCAGATGCGTTCTTTTTCGATCCAGTTGCAAATCAGCCCCTTGAGCTGCGCCATTTCAAAACCTAACCAAACTAAACTAATAATGTACAACTTAGAAGAAAATAACTTTGATGAACTGCCAATGCAAAATAAGTGAAAACTAACTTTATCGCTTGTTAGTTGGTATCTTCAATAAAGCGAAACAAGTATCTCTTCTTGTGATGTGATAGGAAATTATTTATGATGTAATTTACCTGTTTGATGTAGTTGCCGTACTTGCATCAACTATAATATACGACAGGGGTGTGCAACCTGCGGCCTGCGGGCCAAATGCAATACAACAAAGTGGATTTTTATGCCGGTCACTAGTCTGGACAGCCTGTGTGAAACGAAGGCGCGACCAGCTGTCTAATATGTTTAATTGCGTTTGGTCTTTCAGTAATAAAGGTTGCACACCCCTGGTATACGACAATGTGTGAAATCGGCAGTCTCATTAATGCCTGTGATTTGCATCCCGACGATCACAGAGCACCTGGTGGTCGCTGTACAGCCTCATCATTTTAATAGCCAGTCTCAATGTAATCAACTTGTTGCTTTCACCAAAAGCTCATAGGTGGAAGCAGTGCGTAGAACTAACTGCTTCCCAACACTTCCTCTGCCTTCACTTCTTACAAGAATGAATTTATTGGAATCTGACACCATCCATCTTCATCATGACATACAGCAAGTGAGATTAAATCTAAGAGGCATTTTAAGATCGAGCAAGCGAGCGTTAAACTCATCGAGATTATCTCCGTTTTTTTCTGGTCGAAACTTTAAATTGGACTGTCTTAACACAGTCTGCACAGACATATATATAATAAACTGACGCAACAGCCTTCCTTCGTTCCAGCTTTACATAACTTGTCTTGAGCAGCTTTCACGAAAACGTTGTTAAACTGCAAAGCGATTGCACAACACTCCACAGCACGTTCATTATGACGTAAATAAATTTCCCCGAGAATTTCAACGCACAAGGGGAAGCCAGCGAAATTAAGTAGGGAACGTCAAGACTTCATTAACAATTGGCCTTGTTCTGACGTAACCACAACTTTACAAAATACTGCTATAGTATCCGAACGTCCGCAATTCTTTTTCGAAATTAACGAATCATGATATTACACGCTTAATCTACTGGCTCTGCATTGAGGGCAAAAACCAGAAGAGTACAAGTCAAGGGTAGAGTGACGGCTCTTACTTACTAACGCAATATATATTGTGGGGCCCTACGAATGGTCAGGCACCCCCGACCGGGGGGTACGGGGCTGCCTTGCCACGGAACAGGGGCTAGGTCTAATTCAGGCAAAATGACTGTAGGCGCAGGAAGCAGCCAAAGAAGTAAAAGTTGAAGTTCTCATCACAACACATACACATTGTTTCAAGTTAAGCGTAATTTAATACCTGTCAAATTTTCGGACATTAGAGCATTTTTTATAACTACTTACTGACACAAATTTGGATATCGAAATGCCGGACATGTTCCGGAAATTGCGGACGTATGGCAACCCTAGTCACCAACAGTAATTTCGCAACCTGATACTGGTCTGCGGTCCGGGTTCGAGGAACACTGGCCCAAGTGATGCTTCAAATTTCGGTTAATCCAGACCTTTGCCAAATCCGACTACAATTAGTGGCAGGCCCTGGTCCACGAATGATTTCTAACAGTTTTCGTAATACCATATTTATTCGATTGCTAGCCGCCCTTGAACGTAGGTTACTTGAGTCCTAAGTCTCTGAGATACTTTCGCGTACTAGCACGTTTTGCGTTCAATTTGCAACCCTGGTAGTAATGCTTACACCACTGTACAACTACCTTCTGTTCAACATAATCCCTCCTGTGACGGAGTGTGCACGTGATGCTGATGGGGAATGCGAAAAGAGTTTGGTCAAAAAACGTAGAAAAGGAAAGACTGAGCGTAATCTAGGTCTCTCTAGACCTTTTCATAATGTAAAGAAAAAATTGTAAGCCGTATGAAATGATGAAAAAAAACATTATAAGCCGGGTTTAAATCGAAGAAATATGGTACTGTAATCCGGATTGTTAAATCCAGATCTTCGCCCATTCCGGATAAAATTTACTCTTTACTGCACATTTCACAATCTGGATCTTCCCGTTATTTCCGCCGCTAAGACCCACAAACGAAGCTTTCAGTCGCCGAAATTGGAAGTGAACCCCTAGAAATCAGTTGCTTTTTATCTTGAGACAGGTTATCTGATCGAAAATTTCGTAAATGACTGGCATTTAACCACAAATATGCAGGAAGTGTCAGGGGAGATAGTTTGAAATGTTCGTATTTCTAAGGCATTTTTTATCTATTTGTTCGTGTACCATTTTTTCTTAGACAAGCCTCAATTTGCCCTAATGAAACTTTATAACATTAAGGTACTGTTGAACCGTGCAAATTGCTGAAACTTTGAAATTGATAAGAGAAATCTTGACATAACAGTTAGTGCCATGTCAAACCGCTTGTTCTTCTACAACCTTTTGATTATTTTTGTTAGGGGCAAAGCGGATCACCGTTATTAACGTAGCACATTTCTTTCATAAATGTTGTTTAGCTGCATTTTCGGTTCGAAACGTGATAGTTTTTGACTAAATTTAGCGTGAAAACTGTTTCACGTTTTAGTGTCTTTCTGGGTTGATCCCAGTACCACGGCTTGGGAAAAGGGTTTAGTAAAGTGTCATATGAGTGCTAGTCAAGTGTTGAACGCACCAACCACTTTGGCTCCAAATGACGCTTTACAAGACCCTAACTTTTGCAACCAGTGCAAGCCCTGAAAGCTCATAGACTTAGACGTGCTTCTAAAAACTTTCACACAACTCACGGATGCCAGAAAAAGCCGTTTTGCCCCAAACACACCTGATCTGTTATGCGCCAATTACACAAGACACCTGATGTGTTTTGCCCGAAATGGTACCATTCAAAGATGCCCTCACCCTTGACATAGGCTATCTCTCAAGTTTGGATCTTCATTTGTGATAGAAATTCAAACACATGCCAGAACAATAGAGTTTGAACGAATTTGCTAAACAAGACGAAAATTAGGAAGGATTACTACTGTAGTAGCCTATACATTTGTCACACTAAAGCCATGACTACACTAGTTGAGAATGGAACCAGGCGTTTGTATGAGGATACTAATTTTTATTCGGTCCTGATCGTTCGGTCTGCATCCATGGGCGTCGAAAGGATTTTTTCCAGGGGAGACCACTAGTTAATTTTTCCAAATTTTCTCCAGGGGGGGCCAAAAGTGGTGAAATTTGTTTTTTCCCACTCAAAACTAAGAATACAACCTTTTTTTGCAAAAGATTTCAAAATCCAGGGGATGGCCGAGGCCCCTCCCTGCCCCCCTTTCTGACGCCCATGTCTGCATCTCGACTAAAACTGAAAAGTTCTCATTTTCGGAATTGTTGCGAAGAGAACTTTTATCTGTGTGTCAGGCTTACGCAGAGTTGCATGGAAATATTTTCAATTGCAGCAAAACTGTTTGTATGACGTTTAAGGATAAGAGTGCAAAAAGCACAGTCACCCCATTACTGGCAAATGGGTGGTAAAAATCTAAAATCTGCTAACAACTGCAAATACAGTATCTGGGAGTTGTACTGAATACTGAGCTCTCAGATGACAGAGACATTCAGCAGAGACAACTGCGATATCAACATTGTGCAGCAAACGAGCTGCAAGCCTCTTTTTCCCGATGTTCAAATGCAGTTAAAAATGTACTTTTTCGTTCCTTTTGTACGTCCATGTATGCATCACATATATGGTGGAATTGCAGAAAGTCGTGCATGCAGAGATTGCGTGTGGCCTATAATTTTGGATGCAGAGCTCTATACAACCTGTCCTGGAGAGCGAGTGTTAGTAGTCATGACTCATCAGGTTCAATGCAACATTCCTACATTTGAGGCATTATTATGAAAAAATAGGTACTTGTTTCTCGAAAGATGCAGAAGGTCTAATAACGTTTGGTTGTCTGCTTTGACGCAGTCAGATTGTTTATATTCGTCCTTATTCTTTGGACACTACAACCGCATTTTACTTTGTGAGTGAGTGCTCGAACATTGCAGTGTTTGTTCGTTTGAGGGTGCGCATGTCACAATGCATTCGTACTTTATCTGGCCTTGACCAGTTTAGGAATTAGCGTCCCACTCTGCAGTAGTGCTGTACCATGTGAACAAATAGTGTTAAGAATGCGTCTGTAAACCTGAGGGTCGGCCTCCAACGCAGTTACAAAACGTTCTGTTAAGTAAGTTTCTGTAGCCCGGTGTCAAGCGAAACTTCTGACCTATTATTGTTTGTCAGTTATTTTCTTCTTAGAGTAAAGGAATAAAGTTTGGCGATTACTTTTTGATGTGTGTTGTGTAAATTAAAAGTTTTTGGTTAGATGTCAGATACCCACAAGCTACACTACGGGATTAAGTGAAACCAGTGAAAAATATTGGACTTAATCTTAGAGTTCTATAATTTTTCTTTTTCTAGCTGTAACATAATCCCTAACCCGACACACTTACCTAAACACCAAACCCTAAGCCCTAATTATCAGTTTTCTCAACGTATTTTATATGTAGAATGTTGCTCTGCGCGTATGGCGTGAAGTCAGAAACTTCGCTTGACAGTGGTGATTCAGCCTCCAACGCTGTTGTGAAACGATCTGTTTTTATTAACCAACGTTGTGCAGAATGTGTGTGTTTGTATACTATGGACTTCGTGTCTGCGGGGAAAAATACATTATTATTATTATATGTGACCGTTTGTGAATAAGTTGTACCACGGTTGAATAAGCACGATGACGTCATCGAATGAAATTTTATGAAAATTGTCCCCCCCGAAATGAAGAGCCGGTTGCGTCCCTGGAATAGCTTAGTGCCTATGATCAGGTTTACATTTTGCGCAGCCTACTGGTAATACAACATGGCAGAGTTTGTAGTTACCGCAGTTAAGGAATAATCTCATGAACGTGTTCAATTTAGGTGATTTTTACCTGTATCCTAGTGTTTCCCAAACATTTCAACCTGCAGCCCAACGTCCACATCAGACAAAATGAAACAAATTGAGATCTGAGAAACGAAATACAGTACACCTCGGTTAATCCGGATCTTCGCCAAAACCGGATAAAACTAATGGTACGGATAATTTCTTACCTTTTTCTTTACAAAAATCTTCGGTTTATCCGGATTTTTAAATCTGGATCTTCGCCAATACCGGATAAAATCTGCTCTTTTCACATCTCGTAATCCGGATTTTTCAGTGAAGTGCAACGGTTGGTCTCCAAGAGTGATTCGGCAGCTTTCAGACGCAACACATGCGTGCTCACGATTAACAACGAACGATTGGAATTATCATAACAACGGCCGCAACTGCACGCAACATTCGACTGATCGTAGAGACGATTATTGCGTGACACACGGGCATAGCTCATCACGTTGAACATAACGCTCAACGCACGCCACCGCACCAGGGTTTCAGTCTTTTGATTAGTGTTGGGTTTGCGTTTGAAGTGTAGAGCATTATCCCTGAGTGTATTGTACTCGGTAACATGTCTTAGTCACTGGACCAGTCACAAAAATCTCTGCGTCAGTCCAAAATCCCAGATTTTTTCACAGCCAAGTAATCTAACATTATGAACATAAGATTGTTCATAACTGCCTGGATATGAGGGTTACTAATCAGATGTACCATTGTAAATACATCAATAAATTCGTTTTGCTTCTGCGAAAATCTGCTGTTGTGTGGTAAATGTGTTCCATTTCAACGATTCTCACCGACATCTCAGCACCGAGATGACGTCAGGCTAGAAACAACCACCTTCGGTTAATCCGGATCTTCGCCTAAATTGGATAAAAGCGTCGGTCAAATCGAATCCGGATTAACCGAGGTTTACTGTATTAACACATGCAAGTTGTGTTGCAAGTTACATGTAAGTTAATACCAAATTTCAGCTTGCTTATTAGAAGATATGAAAAAATCAAATAAATAGAAAATCGACCAAATTTCGGAGTAAGGTTTTTCTTAAATACTGGAAGCTGTAACATTTTAGAATGTATCGAGGCCCACTGGTCGGGAAGCGCTGCTCTACATGTCAGGCTAGATACAACAGTGTTTGCCCAGTCGGGATAAACCGAAGTTTACTGTAGACGCGAGAAACAACAGAAGTAAAATCAAGACGCGAGAAACAACAAAACATCATAGACTTTGAGAATCTGATATCACGAATGGAATAGCCGGCAAAGTTTTTGTAAGTATTCATGCTAGGACGGGATTGAAAACATTTGCTTAGCTGCCTGGAACGTTCACAAAAACATCTCCTCGGACTGTTTAGCATCACACCACATTTTTTCCATCGAAAATCGCTGGTTTATTTACAACTTTAAATAAATAACAAAAAGACACGTAAAAGGCAGTCAAGCGTTTGCCTAAAAGAGCCTCGCGCACAATGTCGATTTTATCTTAGCGGCATGGCTCGTTTCGAAGCGAGTGTCAAAATTTCATTATAGCAAAAATGCACGTTGTCTTACAGCAATGGTTTCATGAAGTGTTGTCGATTTTCGCGACAACAGAAACGAAACTAAAAAGCAAAAACACGAAATAAAAACATGTCTACGACAAGCTTCACAAATCCAGTTGCTTTTGACCCCAAAAGTCTTCAAGGTCAAAAGGTCGAAAATCTGCAGATATAAAGCAACCATTCATTATCAGCATAGCAAAAGAAAACCGCATATTATTAAACCCGAACTGCGCGAAAGGGCATTAAGAAAATCCAACTTTCATTTGATCAAAGAAACACCACATCTTAAAGAAAGACCAGAACATGCATTGACTACAGTAGTAAACGACGCAAGAAGTTGAATGTAGATATATACATATGTTGCACGAGTATGTACATGTAGTTTTCTGCATTATTCAACATTGATCAGTTGATATTTTTGTGCAACCATCACACCAGAAACTAACGTTAAACTTCCTCTAATTCAATTTTTTTTAAGGAAAGTGTTAAGTACCCGGTATGGATCTGTAGGGACCCGATTTTCTCTGATTCTACGGACCCGAATCGGGTTCCTAAAACGCCTTAAAAAAACTGCTCTGATTCATACATTAAAAAGCATTGCTTACAACTAAGTATTAAAATAAACCAAACCATATTTCACGAGGTAGGATTACCTCAATTTATCCAAGACGCAAATAATATCACAGATAAAAACACGATATACCACCCTGGGAGTTTAAAATCAATTGCAACCAACATTTACATGTAATACCCTCGCTTTTTTGACCCTGCATTTAATACGCTGTAATGATTGTCCACAACCATCATCGTGTTGCCACAATTCTGCGGCCATCGAAAAATTCTACTCTTTTCCCCAGGAACCTGAAACTCGTCAACTAAAAACATATTCACAAACCTAGGATAGACTTTGCGAAATTCGTGTTTGCAAAATTGTCAGATTTCTTGGTAGGTTTCACACTGATCTAAAAGTCATTTAATGCCGCAGTACTTGTTTCAATTCCTTTTATTTGTCTGAACATTACCACTACTATTGATCTGCAAGTCAGATGTGTCAATTACAAGAACCCCATGTTAGGCAAATGCGTTCGTGATTTGAGGCAAGTTGCCCCACCTCAGGACGTATAAGTACGGTGGAAATACGTACGTTCCATTGCAGGATTTGGAGTTTTTTCGACATATTGTGTCACTCCTCGCACTTGTTCTGCAAAACAAATAATAGTCGAAATAGAATGGCAAAAATCGGGCTTACACAGTTGACGACGCAATTTTAGTTGCATACACTGTTAACGTATAAGCCAATCGCTACAAGTTTTTTCAAACGGTCGAACACGCTGAGCTTGCCACGGCGACAATTTTCACGCTCTTTTCTTACGCGCAATAAAAGCGCTTTGACCAAGATAGTCTTTAGACCACTTCTCAATCTTTTCGCTGAACGGAGTCAAATCCAGACTTGCAACTTTGTTAGTGTGTCGCATCTAAAGAAATTTTAACACAAGTCAATAGACACGTTTTGTTTCATAGCAGAACGAAGTCTGTTACACAAAATATTAGGGATTTTATTGAAGACTGCTGAGGGCCGCACAAAAGGTGTTTGGGAGCCGCACGTGACCCTCAGAATAGTGGTTGAGCACCACTGCTTTAGACATTGGTAGGTCACATATCGTTGAATAAACCCTTGTGTTGAATTGATACCGCAGTAACGCAGTAGAAATCTTGCGTTGTCATGACCACTGTCACAACCATTTCTGAACCATCAGTCAATTACCAGCCCAAGCTTGTGTCTGGGCACTGCTGATACAAATATTTCATGACATTTGCTCACTAAAAACAAACGATAAACATGTCTTCATGAAGCAAAAAAATATACAAATTACACATGTCAGCTGGTCCGGTTTTCGAGCCTAATACGATCAAGACTGGCGCTTTAAATGAGAACGGGATATCCCTGCTCAACATAATGTTAGTCAGATGTTTTTGCACGATTTGTGCACAAAAAAGTTTCAATCTCTTGTCAAATTAGAGCATCGGCAAAAGGTATCTTGCTAACAAAATAAGAATGAACATGGACAGCGGATATTTATTTAACTTTACAGTATCTCGTTTTTGCACATGTTTCTGATGTTCATTTGATGTATGTAGACCCTTTGACATTTTAAGGGTCTTTGAGATCACTTCACATTTTATTCTCTGGAAGTCTGTTTTACCCAAGCATGTTTCTGTCAAAACACGTGCCTATGCAGCAACCTTTCCCAAATTGTTATCACATTAAGTATTGCCTGTTTTTCCCACTCCGTTTCATATTGAGGAACCAAGCTGTATTGCTGCATGAACTGTGAATGACATCACAATCAGCTAAACACACGACGGCAGGAAGGACAATTTTAAGTGTATGTTTAACAATTAACAGTCAGCTACTTGGTCGAAACGTTCATAAATAGTTTAAGAGGTTTGTTTTACAACTTACCATGTTCTTCTTTGTTTAAGGCAGTTTTTACTTTTTCCCACTCTGAAAGTAAAGCACCAGATTGTTAGGAAGCACAAGCAGACACACATCAACCCTCTTTATTCGGCACCCCAAAGATAGTTTTAAATAAAAAAAACTGGTGCTACATTATGCTGAACAGCTCTGAATTCATACAACTGCAAGACAAACATAAATTTAACCTCAATACATGTTACTGCCTTAATTTATTAATTTAACCACATGTGCGATGTGGCATACTTGCCAAGAAAGAGTTTGTTGAGAAAAAAGAGAGCACTGAAACCCACGGTTAATACTTTAAATCAACTGGTTCATCACTCGCAGTGTTGTGCAACTGCATCACAAGGTAAAAAATACATAACTAAATGAGTTTGTTAAGATTATAACAAGTTGAAATAAAAACCCATACCACTACATTACCACCAACAACGACAGTAGTTCGACACAGCTTTGAATTTATTGACTGGTTCTCACTTAAGCACAGATCATATGTTCAGTAGAAGTTGTTAAAAAGCCTGATGTTCTTCCTGTTTTCAACTGTCACAACGGTAAGTCTTATTATGCAAAAGTACCTAGATCTTGTTTACATTTGAAACATATATTTTTCAAAACACTATCTCACAAATGCTTAGTTTTCCAACTCGAATTTTACATTAAGCATTGGTACCAGGGTTGAGAAAAACCCGTTTTCTTCAAAAAACCCAACCCACCTGTTTTTTTTGGGTTTTTTGAAAAAAGCCATGTTTTGTTTTTTTAAAAAGAAACAAGATTTTGTTCTTTTTTTGAGGAAAATGGAAAAACCTTATTCTTAATTGTTTGTTTGATTGCATCATGCAATATCACTGTTTTCAGAATTACACAATAATAACTTGTTATACCTATAATGCCATTCAAATTCAAGGGTAAAGAACTGTACCCCATCTTTGTTTTTGCAAAGATTTGGTCAATTCACTTCAAAGTGGTAAGGCTTGGCAAGGATGCACACAGCAAACAAAAAAATATTTCCACACTAACTCTGCAGTTTCATGTCAAGTTTATCTGCATGCCCTGTTAGTTCAGCATCTATAGCAGGGATCACCAACCTTCTTGTAACTGAGAGCTATTTCTTACGTGCCGATTAATGCAAAGAGCTACCAGTTTGATGCACGCTTCTGAAATAAAAATGTTGCTCAATTTACCTTTAATTATTTTAGTATTAACAATTAAGATATTCCGCAATGTGAAGACACTGATCATGATAATGTTATTTTTAGAGCAGGCCTGCGGGCAGTAGCGTAGCCAGCCTGAAAAAAATTTTTTTGAGCCAAGTATTTTCACTTTCAGCGAGCAACAGCATTTTGTTTGGGACAACAGCTCTCAAGCACAGAACGACAAGAAATGCTAGAAATTTGGGGGTCATGCCATTTGGCTAAACCTATGCCCACGGACAACCTGCTTGGTCCTTGCGGGCGACCTGGTGTCCATGGGCACCACATTGGTGACTCCTGATTTTTAGAGTGTTTTTTCAACATATGATTTGGTATGGTCCAAAATCAGAAAATGTTGATGGATGCACATAAGGCAGAAATATTGTTTAAAATATACTGATTGTGCAGAGCTGAGAAAGATAACCATTACAAACTGTTTAATTTTTTTTCAAATCCTTCATATTTCATTGCTGTTCGTTTTCTTTGATTAAAAAAAGTTAAAGTTAACTGTACAAGTATTTTTTACTTCTTAGCAGATTTTTTCAAAGAAAAAATAAAGTGTTTTTTTGTTAGTTTTATTGTTTTTTTTAAGTGGGCTTTTTAAAAAAAACCCGGGTGGGTTTTTTGGGTCGTTTTTTTTACAACAACCCTGATTGGTACCAACTATGGTAGCAAAACTCCTTGGCCTTCATTTCCAGTTTAATGACATACACATAAACAGATGCACTCACCTCCATACAGAGCTGCTACATTATTTTCATGATGAGCTGTAACTGTTTCTGAACTGCTGTTGATAACCATTGATCGGCCAGCTCGTTTTCCAGCATTAAAATGAACTTTTTGTGATCTAGACAAATAAAGCACACAAAAAAAAAACATTTTAAATATATGTAAAATGTACTTTCCTATCCAGTTTTAATTAACATGTGTTTTGTTTGTGAAGAGATATATCATGAATGTTGCACTTTGATGTTTTTTAAATTATTTTTGAGTTGTAGTCAAAGTAAAATCTGTACAACTTGAAAAAGTAATAGGTCCAATAAAAATTTGTTGCTAGATAAATAAAAATTCAGAGTTTATCTTCCTTGAGAAAAAGCATGCTTTTCTGTGTGACTTAATCAATTTTTTGCTTTCTGGCCAGAGAACGAATCAATGATGGAGTAGTAACTTGCATGCCAACACACATCCTATACACTGGCAATGGTGGTTGTCTTGAATTGTAGCTAAAAATAATTTCTCAGCTACTCATAGGATACAAAATTCAAGGAAATGAGGCTTTAAAAATACCTTTATTAAAATTCACTGACAATATAGGAAGCAATAAAGGCCACCGCACGGTAATATTAATCAAGACAAATCAATGGCTATACACCTACCACACATCGAAATATCTATGTGAGTGCACTAAAGCAAAAACACAAGACAAAACTAAAGTGAATTCGAGCAATACGATAAACAGTAACCAAGGTCCTCAGCATATCAATGAGATAAAAAAATATTTTAAAGTAGAATCATGACAATATTCAACGGTATAGAAACTACTTCTGTACAACAAAGAATCTTCACTAATAAAAGCAACAATAATAATGGCTGGCACCTGTTTTCTGAATAAGACTCAACAATTTGTAATCAGGCAAATGTTTTGATAAGTGTCTTGCATGGACAACTTCCAACCCTTTAAGGCCGGGAAGCCATTATACTAGAACTAACCACCTTTTTTGTCATAATCCATTTTTATGAACCATTTGTGGTACAGAGACAACCAAGATATTTTCGAACATGGATTTTGATGTATTTTCTGTTGAAAAGCGTACATTAATACATATATATATTTACATTTGCATTTGAAAATTTGAGTAAAATGGATTTTTGTTTGTTTGTTTCAGCCAGTTTAGAGTAATTTTTCAACACTTGGTAGTACACTTACCTGCATGCATTTTCAAACTAGTTTTCTGGCTTGTCAAACTTGCAAGTAGTCTGTATCAATGTTTCCCCACATTTTTAATGGACCTCAAAATTTCAAAAAATCATACCGTGTAAGTATTCACATTCCAACACACACACCATAAACCTGAAGGTGTGTATACATGATCTTCTGAAAACCAAGCAACTGTGGGAAGCAAGAAGTCTGCAATAATTGGTTCCATGACTATTGAGACCAAGTCATTTGAGAAGACCACGTTCATTTGATAAGACCACGTTCATTTGATAAGACCACGTTCATTTGATAAGACCACGTTCATTTGATAAGACCACGTTCATTTGATAAGACCACGTTCATTTGATAAGACCAC
>Ga0210059_1012000_pt1 | contig 13170 bp, 9 predicted proteins | sample Ectturendosymbi2_FD_188042 | JGI IMG/M metagenome (GOLD analysis project Ga0210059, IMG submission 188042) | Ecteinascidia turbinata endosymbiont from Florida, USA - Sample 2 (SPAdes) (version 2) | ecosystem: Host-associated > Tunicates > Ascidians > Unclassified | place: Key West, Florida...
CAGCGAAATACTACCACCTAACGGTTGGCGCCCACGGCCAGGCAAAGTGGGCCAAGGTGGCCTAAAAGTCCTCCACTTATGACGTCACTCACAGAAAACCCGCATCCCCCAGGCAAAAATTTTTTTTTCGAGTGCAATCTACTAGACTGGCCGATCTGTTTGAGCCGTTGAACAGCTCTCTAGCGCAATCGGCGGAGGAGCTAGGGTGTTGGTAAGGCAACTGAATATTGCTGTTTTTAGGCCGAAATCAAAGTACGAATATCACGTAGGCCAGCTATACACGTGTTAAAAATCAAGTTGTTGGGGCATGTGTACAACAGTTTATATTGTGTTTTTCTGTTGTGAGGCACCAAAAAGGCTTCTTGCAGTCAAATTGTAACATCATTTAACCTGGTTTCAAATCCTATAGAGCCTTAGCCACTGCAGTGGCTCTGAATCACATTTTTTGGTCATAACTCATGAACTATAAATCCTACATCAAAATCATGGTTAATCCTCCACATCTTATGATGTAACTTTTTACACATGTATGATGCCACTATGACATTTTTAGGCTATTTCTAAAATGGTTGGTTTTTTCAAAGAGCTGTGCAGCTGTAATTGCAATTTTTTCCTTCTGTTTTTGGCATCCAGGCATATGTCCAAAAATTATGCATTTCTGTTTTTTTTGTCCTTGAGGTTCCATCACTTGTATGTCCGCAAACAGCAACCTTCTGAAAATGGTAAATTAGTTTGTACATGTATAATATGTTTTTTTTAAAGTAAGTTTTCCTCCTCATTTGAAATAAAACCTCTCAGGATAAAAGCTAAACAGTTTTTAGGCAATGATTTTTTATAAAAAAACATACTGTTTTGGTGTCTATGCAATACTGAATTTTGAGATGGTGTAAACAAAACCACTAAACTTAAGAAATACTATATTTTTCAGACCATAAGGTGCAGTATCAAAAAATGAGTGCTAGCTGTTCTTTTTCATGCATAAGGCACCCTAGACTATAAGATGCATTAAATGAAGCAAACTCATAATATTCGAGGTAGTTTAATCGGACAGATTAGCCCTTTAACGACTGCGCGAGCCAATATATTGGCCCGCCCTTTTTTGGCTGTAAATCACCAGCCGCCACAGAGCTGTTCAAACCCTCTACGGATTCAGCAAGTCTTGTAATCAAAATCGAAAAAAAATTTTTTTTCGTTTTGGATTTGAGCTTTTCTGGGGAGAACGTCACAAGTAGGGGTGTTTTTGCGTTATTTTGGCCATCTTTGCCTGACCCTGGACGCTGTCCCAATGTGCCATTTTTTGGACTAAAAGTTTAGTTGAGAACTAGGTCAAAACTCACATCTATAGAGCCCTTGATTGACTTTCTAGCATATCGGGAGCGAAAATTATGGCTCATAACCAAAATTTTGCTCCCTCAAAAGCCACTCTCATTTCACACCAGGCAATAACTCGCCGTCAGATTGAGCTAAAGAGCTGTTCAAACCATCAAAAGGCTTGTGAAGGTATGTAGTTTGCAATAAAAAGAAACGTTTCAGTTTAGGATGTCTGTTTTTTTTTAATGCTTATATAATGATAGGATGTTTATGTTATTTTTTGCTGACGTCAGCATTTTTGCCCGAACTACCTTTAACACTTTGAGAGCCGGGGTATAATATATTCGTACTTCGATTTCGGCCTAAAACCAGCGGTTGTCAGTTGCCTTACCAACGCCCTAGCTCCTCTGCCGATTGCGCAAGAGAGCTGTTCAAGGGCTTAAACGGATCGGACAGTCTTCTAGATCGCACTCGAAAAAAAAATTTCGGTTGGGGCTTGTGGATTTTTTGTGACTGACGTCATAAGTGAAGTAGTTTTAGGGCTATTTTGGCTCATGTTGCCTGGCCTAGAGCCTAACTGCTAAGCCAAAGTGTTTGGCTGAGGTTTTCATTGGAAACTAGGCTCGAGTCCGAGTCTTTTGAGCCTTTTGATCAACTTTCAAGTGTTTGTGGTTCAAAAGTTATGATATTAAATAAACAAATTAATTAATTAACTAATTAGTCAAAAAATTGTACTAACTTAGATCATAACTTTTGAACCCGAAACCCCAGCAGGTCATCCAAAGTATCAAAAGACTCGGATTGTAACCTAGTTTCCAGTAAAAACTTCAGCGAAATACTACCATATAACGGTTGGCGCCCAGGGCCAGGTGAAGTTGGCCAAGGTGGCCAAAAAGTCCTCCACTTATGACGTCACTCACAAAAAACCTGCATCCCCCAACCAAAAAATCTTTTTTCGAGTGCAAACTGCAAGACTTGCCGCGTCTTTTGACACTTTGACCAAGTCCATAACCCATACAGGAGCGGAGAAATTCCCGTGCAAAGTCACGTGCGAATCAGCTGTTTTTTTGCTGTCTGTTTTTTTTTGAATTAAGCCGGACGTCAAAGTGTTAAGACCTGCAGGAGCCATTTAAATACATTAATTTTTTTTTATTTTAGCTGTTCTTTAGTTACATTTCGGTACTTTGAAGGGTCCAAATGGGTTTTAGCGTTCCTGGTTCCAAGATTAGGGCCAAAAAACATTAAAATTAATTAGAGAAATCCCCCAAAAGTATTGAGAAAAGCCCCTTACCAATTAGCTGATTTTTGGCCCAACTTTTGAACCAGAAATGCTAGAAACTCAATCAAGGACTTCAAAAACGCGTATTCTCGCCTAGAATCCAAAAATACTGTGAGCCAAAAATATTGGCGCTTGGGATCGGATGATGACATCATATAATTAACCAAAAAACATGCTCCTGTCATGATCCCATTAGCCCAAAACCCCCCAACCAAATTAAACAATTTTTTTTTATTCTAAACTACACGACGCCACTAATGATTACAGGGTTTGAACAACTCTCTAGCTCAATCTGATGCCGAGTTAATTTGCCCAGAAACGGCAAATTATGCCTTTTCTGAAAAGTTTTGAATTAGGCCAAAAACTGGGTTTTTGACCCATAATTTTAGCTACAGATATGCTAGTAAGTCGGTCAAGGGCTCTATAGACGTGGATTTTGACCTAGTTTTCAACAAAACTTTGAGCCAAAAGAATGTTCAATGGGTTGGGGCCCAGGGCCAACCAAATGTGGCTAAAATTTCCAAAACATGCCCTCATTGTGACATTACCTCCAGAAAACCCCCACTGAAAACAAAAAACGATTTTTTTTCAGTGTCAACTAGAAGACTTGCTGAATTCGTAGAGGGTTTAAACAGCTCTCTAGCGGCTGGCGATTTATGGCCGAAAGAGGGCTGGCCAATCGTGGCCGTTAAAGGGTGAAACTCCCTCCAATTACTGTACAGAGAAGGGAGTTCAATCTGTCACACATGCCTCATCTGCCAGACATAAATAGGATAACAGTAAAAGTTGTGCGCATGTTTGATTTGGTGTGCGCCAATGTAGTTGGGAATCTTTTTGAGTAACAGGATCTGTGGTATGTGCTAGCTACTCTTAGAACCACATATGCTGCTCACTGCAATTGTTGGTTTATTATGTAACATGATGGTCTGTGTACAAAAAATCATAACTACTAATAAAATAAACAGCACCGTTTGCACAATTGGTTCTTGATGAGAAAGCACATCCAGATCCATACATTCAAGGTGCACTGCATGATAGGGTACACTTTCAATTATTGAGAAAATTAGAGGATTTTAAGAGCACTTTGTGGTTGGAAAAATAAGGTAACTTCATATAGATGAAATGTTGGGTATATGATCAACTTTGAAAAACTTAACTTCACTTCGTGTTTTTGGGTTCCCGGAATGGAAAATAAATTTTTGGGGAATTTTCACAAGTCAGCATCTTTGTGAGTCCATCCACCTGTAATTTACAAGAAACATTGGTACAAGTACTTTTCACCTTTCTGAAAAGTTTCAATAACATAGAACTTTAGAAACCAAAACAAGTTGTAACATTTTGCCAGCCACTTGTTGGGTGGAAGAAGTGTTGCTGTTTTGGGTTCAAAAGTCTGGTTGCTTGATTGCACAAGCAAAGGTTTATTTCTGCTAATATATCTGGGTTCTAGTTGACACACACACAAATTTCAGCCTTACCTTCATTCTTTGGGCCTTAGAGGTATACTCTGAAATAAACAAATGCTAAGTTAGCCTATGCAGCCTACCAAAACTGAGTTTTTAAGTAAGGGCTACTTGCACAAGGAGTAGACCTAGCCTAAGGGTATACAACCTTCTTGCTATTGCTGGCCACATTGCATTTATTTTTATGAATTACGGCTACCAGTAAGTCTAAACTTGTATATATATTTTTGGATTGCTTCTGTTATGCTTCTGCTCACTGAGACTAGCCTGCTTCCACATGTCTGTTATTACCATATTTCTAGGTATGTACTAAGCTTCTTAATACAGCAGACAGAGTTTTTGTTAATGCATGGCTGCCATAAGTAATATTTCAAGTGACATGTGAAAGGTTGCATAAATTATTGTCGCAGGCCGCATGTGGCCCTACAGCCACAGGTTCTGCACCCTTGGCCTAGCTTATTGGGTCGTAGTTTAAAATTGCTAGCCTTGGTTCATGTATCTAACTACCGTATTTATTCAAGTATAACGCGCACCCTTAATTTTTTGATTAAAAATTGGTATAAATTTTTTTTCACTTTTTCTCAGCTCAGGCCAAGGATTGTAAGTGACAAATGTTATTGAAAGCATGTGACTATGACAAAACATTTATTGACAACATACAGTACCCTGGTAAAGGAAACTACCAGTATGAACACAACATTTATGTTGCAACATTTTGTATTATTACATCATAGAGCCTAAGTAGTGTTGAAACTGCAAACAGGGAAGTTTATCTGCAGCGCATTGTATTCACAGATACCATGCAGTAAAACGTTAACACACCGGTTTTAGGAAGGGCTGTCCCATCTGACACAAGCTCTGGCATACGAAAAGAACTAGGGCCGCATTCTACATCCAGGGCATGCATCGTGCAATGACTCATCGAATTCTAGAAAAGTGCAGCCGCATGCTGAAGCTACCCAACGTCATGCAACACAGATACAGCAGGAGTGAAAATTAGGCGCGCTGCCATTTTGTAATGAAGGCTTAAATTTTTAGTCGCGCATTGCGAGTGCACGACCAGGATTTTGCACCCCTGCGCTATGCTGAAACAAGCCATACGAAATATACTGTACTTGCACGTTCTCTTGCATATGACTTGTTCATTATGCGCACCTGAACTCATTTGCCCTCTGCCGTAAAGGCATAAAAATCTAAGACCTCATTTATAACGCGCACCGAACTTTGCGTTGGTGTTTTTGGTGTGCAATTTTGCGCGTTATACTTGAATAAATAGGGTATTTGAAAATGGGTTTATGTGCATATTGGAAAAGTATTTTTATGAAAATGAAAAAAAACCTTATGATTTTTTGTTGTTCATAATGTTTTGTTAAAGATATATGCTTTATGAACCACAAATATTACCATCATTGTGCAAACTTTGTTGTGTGGTGTCTGTTTGGTTCCCAGTTATCTTTAGTATTTCATTAATGGTATTCAGTGCAAGAGTTGGTTTTCTGTGCAAGAATTTGGCAGTTGCTGCATGTGTATTGTGTGAATTGCTTTCTTGAATGATAGTTACATAGATGCTTCTTTCATTGCAAAATAGTTTTTTAGTACAATTTAGAAACAACGTGATTGTCCTACTGGAGTTTAAATGGCAACTGCACTGCATATCAAAAGTTTTGTTGTTGCATTGTAATGTAAAAGCCATACTTTTGAACCACGAAGTGCTGATGAGGATTTTTCACAAACAACAATTTTGTTAGTTGCAGTGTCGATAAATACTTAACATTCCAACAAAAAAGATGAACAAAAACTTGCACAATGCACACCAAAAATTAGTAGAGCCAAAGTATTGTTACAGTAGTGACTTTGGGACATTAGAAACAATGTTTGTGGCAATAGCCCTGCCTCTCAGTCCTAAGTGTTGTCTTTTACTTAGCGTCTTACAAGATGAATTGTAGCGCAATCCAACAATTCACTTGAAATTTGCTGCCATTTAATGAAGAACTTAAAATTTTCTTTATTGTTTTTTAATTTGATGTTCTGTAGCACTACCAGGAAAGCTGTAATGTGTATGTTCTTGGCATGTAAGTTTTGCATTTTGCTGGAATTACTTTTTTGTGGTTGTATTTAGGGGACAAAGAGAACAAAGCTACTGTTGTGGTGGCAACTCCAGGCCACGGGCCTGATCGCCCACAAGAGGTGTCATATACTGATACCAAGATAATTGGTAAGGATTTTTCTTCTTTTTTTATCCAAAATACATGTGCTATACATAATATTCTATAGAGATCTTAGAAAAACGCATTAGAAATGATCATCTATGTGTGTAGGTTGTTGCACTCAATCTGTTTTTTTTTTCTTGCTGAGACATTCCAGTCATTTGTCTCATAACAGTATTAAGACTTGCTGTAACAGCATTCTCTAGTCTATGTTTTTGTATATTGTGACAGAATTGACACAATTTTTTTCCAGTCATTTGAAAATAATTCAGTCTATGACTGAAAAAGACCAAGACTGGAATGACTAAATAACCAGAAGATAGTAACATGACATTATTACACTGTTTTGTAACAACAAAAACAGCCTTCTACAGTGAAGTGCTACAGCAGCGATCAGGGATATCCTATACAAGCTAAAAAATCTAAAAATATTAGATTTGTATTGAGAAGATCAAATAAAATTTGCCTCAATAGGACATGTGTTTGGTTGTATATAAAGAGATGTATTGAGTTATGTAAATGAAACAAAAGCTTATAAATTGAAATTACACCCATGTCTCCCTTAACTAAATACCTGACCAATTTCATTATCCTTGTCAACGCAAACCAAGTAAACAATCAATTCAGTTGGTTTAAAAGATTCTAACCTTGTTTCATGCCTTGATGTACTTGCTGAAGAAACAGAATATTGCAATTTTTAATTAGTTTGCAAGAAGATTTTTTCACATCTTGTTTATAAAAATAGTTTTCCTTCAAAAATCACTATATTTCTCTTGTAAAGTGCAGTGTTGAAATTTCAGTTGCTATTAAGTTAGGGATCTTAAAGTTTTACTTTTTTTTACAACTGTTAACCCAGACAAGGGCCAAGCAATTTTTATTTTTGCATGGTATGAATTTCAAAAATCATTATAAATCTGTTTCCACTAAAGAGGTCTGATAATTCAGGATGAGTAGTTGCATATGGCAAACAAGATTCATTTTTTCATTTTCTTGCAAAAATTAGACACCTGGTTGTAGTTCTTTTAACAAACATCAAATGAAAGTGACTGAAACACTCAGATGAAATCCTTCATTTTATTAACCTGCTGTATGTTTTTTTTGGTTAAACACTGTTGCCTTCTAATTCAACATTAAAGCAAATGTTTATGTCCTGTTGTGACAAGTATGATCTTCTTCAGCAAAGGTTTCTGCATAAACAACCTGTTGTTTATGCGTTTTACAAACAAATTTTATTTCAGGCAATGGATCATTTGGTGTGGTCTATCAAGCAAAGCTTTGCGATACAAATGAAATTGTTGCCATCAAGAAAGTTTTGCAAGACAAGAGGTTTAAGGTGATTAAAGTGTTCAATGAATTTAAAGGCTGTTAGGTTGGTGGGATTAATAATGAAAAATTTTATTCATGAAAAATTTATATAACCATCAGTTTATTTAATCATATAGTTTTACATTGAATAATTTGTTTCAGTTAAGTTATTCAGGAAACGCACAAAGAACATGCATGAAGAAAACAACAAAAAACAACAATCGAGCAAAAAATTTATCAACCATCAACACACACTGATGCATTAAAAATTCTGAAGTACAAGCCATAGAGGTTGAATTTTTTACAAGAGTTCTCAGCATGGCATGAATTGAAAGCATTGTCCTGACATTTAAGTCTTTAGTGGAGGGGTGTCAAAATGGAGTCGTGCCATGCAACCAAAGACTTAAGTGCATGATCATTTAATTTTTTGAACATTTTATACTTTATGCATATGCATGCCGTATGGCAAAGCTTATATGTGTGTGCCACTAAAAATTTCTACATGTTAATAACATTCACAGAAAATTTTGCACACCTGACTTAGTCTAATAAATAGCAGTCAAGATGTAGAGAATGTACAAAAACAATTAATATTTTTCAAATAGTCTTGTTGAACTCTGAATGTCCAGGTGCACTTGCTGCTTCCATCCATCCAAGAAATCGCAAGATGTAGCAAAGGTTGATTATGTTTAATTAGATATGAGTATTACCAGGTTTTTCAACAGTATAGTTAAAATAAAATTGTTTTTTCATTGCCTATGGGTATTTTTGAAAGATTCTACAATCACAAAGCTTATCAAATTTCTTAGTGCAACATATATTTTTGTGGCAATGCAGAAGCAATGCCCTGTTTCTCATGCTTTTTTTAAACATTTGTACAGTCCAAGTTTTTGGTCGTGTGATGCGCATGCATGACTACAGTTTTGCACCTCTGGGTTAAGTACTTGAATGTCAGGACAGTGCTTTCAATGCATGCCATGCTGTGAACTGTTTCAAATAATATGAAGTTCAACATCGTGGCAAGAGCCAAGATTTGCTTGGGTGGGGGCAAAATGTGGTTCAAAAAGTGAGTTTATTAATATGCAAGTTGAACAGAAGTTCAAAAGTTTTTACTAAAAGAAAGCAAAAAAGTAAACATTTTCCAAAATGAATTATGATCAAAACAGGATAGTGTTTACAAAAAGGCTATTAAAAACCCGTTTGTTATTTCATCTCAAAAAAAAGATCTCTAAAGATGCTTCAATTTTACCCATAAACTCCAAGTGAAACCCAGGCGTTTAGTGAAAAAAGCAAAAAGAAGCTGTTTAAGAAACACATTGCACAATGAGTCCACTAAACGTTTGCTACAGCAAGGTGCCAACATCACTAATGATTAGCAATATTAAAATTCCAGGGCTGCGGAGCTGGAACAGGAGCAGGGCATTTTACAAGGAGTTGGAGCAGGAGCCCAGTTCAAAATTTGGGAGGCGGAGCTGAAGCTATGGTTATTTGAAAGGTGGCTCCAGCTCCACGTCCCTTCCCAGATACTAACAGTTTTGCCAAATGTGCTGAAAGCTAGACTTCACCTAAAACAGTGGTCTTCATAGCACAACTAAGCACGATTGTTAAGAGTTATAACATCAGACTGCAACAATGGATCAGTAAGTCCCTGATGTTTCCGGGGATTAATCATCGCTAAGGCTGTGACATCATAGCTGGTCAGGTGTGGTGTTGCTTGTAGAAGAGAAATATTGTAAACTACCACATCTTACTTTCTAGTCAGTATGATCAAACCAGATCTATAAGTACTGTAGAGATATAAAAAGCGCTAAGGTACAGCCTGATCAGTAGGTATATAAAATAATGACCATAACTTTTGTAGTTGGTAGTCATGCTGATGGTGTTTGCAGAGAGTGTGATTCAAGTAATATATCGTTGCAGGTTGAAGAGTGAAATGTATGGCACACCATTGTAAAGTAGGGTTTTTTTATTAGAAACCATTAGGTTTACGAGCACGGTTTACTAGATTACTGACTAAGTTTAATAGGAACCATTATGTTTGCTAACATAACATGAAGGGTAAGGCAGGTTTTTTTGAAGGAAGATGTTAGGTACCCGGTATGGTCCTGTAGGGATCTGATTTCTCTGAATCCAGGGACCCGATTTTCTTTCATTCTAGGGGCCCGATGATAATGTTCTCTGATTCTAGGGACCGGAATTGGGTCCCTAAAACACCTTTAAAAAAAAACCCTGGGTGAGGTATAACTAATTGGTAGCATACAAGCATTGCTTTGGATCGCAGGACATTAGGAGGGTATAAAAGTGCAATATAAACAAATATGGACTTGCTTGAGGTTTTGTTGAAATAAATATTATTTTCAGCACGGTAACCAGTTTTAATTCCTCCTAAGCATTTCAGGTTAAATTGTGCTTCACTTTGCGATTCATCACTGCTCATTATGAGTGCAAAGGATAAGAAATCAGAAGCTTTCAGCCATCATAAGAAAGCCAAAGGTGAATTTCTGTGTAAAGTTGAAGAAAATATAGATGTTTGTGGAGCCAAACCAGTCGCAAAAATGTTCACTATAAGATGCCACCTCGAAAGACATCTTGTTGACATTTTCAAACATGTCTTAGAAACAGATGAAGCTAAGACCAGGTCTAACAATTGCAAGCAATACTGTCTGTAAAAAAGAAATGCTGTCAAAAATTTTCCACTGAAAAAGTTACTATGTCAGTGACGGAACAAAAATTTGAAAAGCATCTGATCAGTTAATTGTGGACAGCTGTGTAGCTCTTATAGTGTTATCTTCACTAGCATTTACAGAGTTATTGAGAAATGGCTAAAAAACTGAGTGTCTCAATAGAAGGAAAAAGCATGAGGAATATGATTTTATGTGAAGCGCATTCTTAGAAAAATCAGTTGAAGTGTGATATTCTTTTAGTTTTGTGTACTAGATTTTTATATTTAATTTTCCATTAAACTTGAAGCACACCAAGACAATTGAAAATATTAATCTGTGAAAACGAACAGAAAATGGAGCCACATTACGAAAAAAAGCTATGGAGCCAGAGCTAAGCTCATGTAAGCCAAGAGTGCTAGAGCTGAAGTTATGATCATGAAAAGGAAAAACCCTGGAGCCGGAACTGTTTCATTTTCACAACAGCTCTGCAGCCCTGGAAAATTATGCACAATATCAATTGGAAAAGTCAGCCACATCAGTAACCTATATTTATTCTCAGATGCTACATGCTACTGATCATGGCAACAGCTTTTCTCACAACACGATATAGCATTGAATTCACACACTGCAAGCATAGGAATTTGTCTGGGTGACTGCACTCCAACCAAAACTGCAAACTGTCCATTGCTGTTGGTGAAAATGGCGTAACTAGCAACACATCAAGAGTCTAGATCAGAAAATCATTGCACGAAACAATCTTCTGTGCTACCTCACTGGTTCTTCATGTGGTGCCAGTACATACATCATTCATACATCAGCCCTTGCATCAAAATTTTTTCAGGTACAACAGTTTTTTTTAAAAGGAAAATCTTAGGTACTCGGTATGCACCTGTAGGGACTCAATTTATCTGATTTTAGGGACCCGAATTTCTCTGATTCTAGGGACCCGTTGATCATTTTCTCTGATTCTAGGGACCTGAATCGCGTCCCTAAAATGCCTTAAAAAACCCTGGGTACAATGAAGATAATCCTGGACACTTTTGTTGATTGTGAGCATTATTGCTATATATGTCAATGCTGTGCTCAGATATAAAGTACATACTGAGATGGTATGAATAATGTCTGTAAACTATAATAGCCAGGGGGCGGCACTAGCTCAGTGGTAAAGTGTCCACCTCTCAATTGGAAGATTGGGTGTTCGATCCACAGCCACTGACTGAACTACCATAGCACTCCTTGGGCAAAAGTGTTCACCCAAAATTGTCCCGGCAGGGGGCAAATTTCAGGCTTCGGCCTGCCGCTAACTGCCGTCACCAAAAATTCGAATTAAAAATAGCCAGTCTGTGGGCTGGTGGTTAATACATCTGATGTGGTGCTAGCAGGTCTAAAGTTTGGGTCTCGGCTGGGTCTTGCCAAAACTTCATAAATCGGTATTTTAGTGTTGCCTAGTGCACTGTGTAAAGAAAGCTGTTGCGAAAGTCTCAACTCTCAAGTCTGTTCAGATATGGAAAATACAACCCTCTGTGAAGACCAAAAGTACTGGCCTGCCTTTCCATAGGAACAACTTCATGGAGGGCCATGTGCTTGCAGCTAGGCATAGGCAACATTTGCATTGCCTTAAACAAAAACTTTGGTGTCATTGTGTGTGTGTGCGAGCGTGTTTGTGTGGTCTTGTGAATTGGTCATATGTATTTACGCATTCATCTTGCACTTGCAATCCTTCTTGATTACCTGGACAATAACCCTTTGTTTCAATTGTTGGCAGTGACAGATTGGGCCATACCAGTGATGGAGTCTCGAGACTGTGCATAGGTTATTTTTTATGAAGTTTTGCAAGAAGGAGTTCCTTTAAAAAACGGTTTTAAATAATGATTGTTCGAAATTTAGCCGTTCAAACAGATCAGTGGCTAAGCTTTCTTTGTTGTTATGTTGTTTGCAAGATAGAGAAAACAATTTGCCCTCTACCCTGTTTAAAATTTATACTGAATTCAATAAAAATGTGCATGCACCAATGAAACCGCAGTGCGTAATCTCTGCAGCGAGAGGCTGGGAGTACTTTGCAAAGGACTACCTTTGAACTGTTTTTCGAAGAGTTTTGTTACGAAACCCTTAGGCTTATTCAGAAGAGGTGGGAGAGTGCCAAAAAGTTTCTTTTTTGAGAATCCACATGAAACCATGTCTTTCTTCAAAGTGCTTTTCAAAGCACTGTGTTAAAACACGCTGGTGAAGTTTTTTTTTGTTCTGTGTACTGCAGACTTTTTTAAGTTGAAAAACGCCTCGGAACTCTCTTGAAAAGTTTTGCTCATAAGAGTTTTATACAGAGAGCAAATAATGTGTCATGGCTGATCAGTCAGTTTGACGTAGCCTACTGCTATTGGATTTACGGCCTTTCTGCTTTTTCTAACCGACATGCGGTGTTGTGAAAACTCTAAGTGTGGCAGCAAAAACAGAAATTTGGAACAGTTGTGAATATCAGTTTAACGTAAAAATATGGAAATTATGAAAAACTTGAAAATACAAAAACTTCACAATAAAATTTAGCAAATCTAGGAATTATACATATAGCCATAAAATCAGCAGGAAGGCGCTACACCATTTCACTGCTAGTCAACTACACCGGTGATCCCGAACTTCGCTCATTCTACTGCAGCATGCTGCATCCCAACAATGCCTGTCGAAAGCATCTAATACTTTCTTTTTATTAGAGAAAAAAAAATCTTCAATACGAAGGCAATGGTTACCTGCAAAAAGATCTGCCACAGTTGTAAAAACACTGACAAACTACGAGCACCTTTCCCTAAGTAAGACAAAAAAGCAAACCCAAGTTGCTTCAGAGCTTCATTAGTCCTGTGCACTTTGTTGTTGCCATGGAAAACACATCGAATCCACGGTGCCAACTGATTCACAAGTAATGACAAAAAATAAAACTTTCCTGCTGAACCACA
>Ga0210059_1012001_pt1 | contig 13168 bp, 11 predicted proteins | sample Ectturendosymbi2_FD_188042 | JGI IMG/M metagenome (GOLD analysis project Ga0210059, IMG submission 188042) | Ecteinascidia turbinata endosymbiont from Florida, USA - Sample 2 (SPAdes) (version 2) | ecosystem: Host-associated > Tunicates > Ascidians > Unclassified | place: Key West, Florida...
CACCCGATACACTCAGTGATGCTCATTTATTGAAAATACGAATGGAAAAAACTCTTACTGTTTAGAATGATTTATATAAATTTACATTTGCTGCAATTTATGGTTCAATAAATCAGTGTTTTTCAACCTTTTTTGCATCACGGACCACTTTATGCAATAAAAAAATTTTGGGGAACACCAAACAAAATTTTATAATCACAATTATGATGTTTAGTTCTGTTTTGGCTCTTTTAATTTATTAAAATTAACAAGAAAGTCCTATTCGTTTGCTCCTAAAAGTAATTACTTTCATGAAAGAAAACATATTTACGCTGATTGCGTTAAACTAGTGATTTTCGACCGGTGTTCGATGGAACACTAGTCAAACTTATCAAATTTCCTGTGGAACACCTGACAATCTTTCACGGAACACTAGTTTTCCGCGGAACACTGGTTGAAAATCACTGTGCTAGATAATATGAAGTGTTCAAGTAACTTTGACACCACTATGGCTACTGCCACTGGTCTGTAATTTGATGTGTCAGACATATTCCCATTCTTGTTTTTGCATATGGGAACTATTGTTTTAAAACGGAATTGGGTATATACCCGTGAACAATACACATATTAAACAGTTCACTGAGAAAAAACAGATTCATCTGCATAGAACAAGTGCTCTGCAGAAATACCCTGGTGCCTTGTTCAGTGGCAACTTTTGAAGAAGTGATGTCAACGAAACAAGAACACATGGGCATTTCAAGACCCATATAGTTGTCCTTGCTGTCTATGCTGTGTTCCACAGACTCTGCAGACTTATTGGCAGAGTTGTCAGAGTTTAGTATTCCCCTGAAATGTTTTTTCCAAATTTTAACAATCTCTGAACTACCATTTGCCCCACCCACCAATGTTGGTAGTGATGGGGATCTGTTGACCTTTGCCAAAATGACTTCTTGGTTTTATCAGCCTATAGTGCAGCTGCTAGGCCATTGGCCTCATGTATTTCTACATCTTTGCGGTATTGCCGCAGTGAATATTTGAAATCTTTTTTTGTTTTACCATGTTTCTCTACGTGCCACTAATCTTGGGTCTATTGCAGTTTACCCATAGCCAAAAGGCTGCCTTTGCGATTTGATGTTTTGATTTGACCACTGATTTCTAGCCAGGAATGTTTAATTTAACTACATTCTTTTCAACTGTTGTTTTAAATGCAGAGGAAGTAGCAGCAAGCAGAACACTGGTCAGCTCTGCATACAAATTTTATATTTCTTCCAGATGTTTCTCATCTGTACAACTAAAGTTTTGATAGTGCACAACCTCTGTGGGTAGTTGCAATTGATCAAGTAGTTTTTTGCTTTCGTGGTAGTAATGCTCTCTTTCCTGGGCCGTAACCTTAAGCCAGTCAATTCGACACGACTAGGGCTCCATCACCTTATCATCAAACTTAGGAAGGTCGGAGCACACTGAATGCTGACTACTACAGCCTGATTATCAGAAATTATGTACTCGGCTAGCACTTTCATATTAAACATTGCTCGTTGCACTGAAAAGGATGAAGACAAAATCGTCTATCCAATAAGTTGTGTTGTGTGCATCACTAATGTATGTGAATGTGTCTGGGGTTAGTAGTGCATAATCTGAAACAAATCTGAAATCATTTTCCACACAAAAGTGTTTTAAAAAACCAGCAAATGTATTTGTGGCCCCAGCATTGAAGTCCCCCACAAAACAAAAATTTGGGCATTGTAGCTCCTCACATAATTGTTTCATTTTGCCCAAGTATGCAAAAAATTCATCAGTATTAGCTCTACTGCAGTATGATAGATACACATTAATTGAACACAACTCTGATATTTTTAAAAAACATTCTTAGCCCTATTATTGAACCATCACAACTTGAAAAAATGAAGCTTTATGATTTTCAGGCCAATATATGGCAGTTCCACCGTGACCCAAAACTAGGCCATCATTAAAGTCGTAGTCTGCCCTCTCAAATGCAAAATGTGACACACCTAAACAGGATAAATTATCAAGCTGTTGTTTTGCCAACCAAGTCTCTTGAAGAAAAATAATCTGGTAATCATTTAACACTTTGGCACCTGGGTGGTTTTGGTGATTTTTGGAAAAAAAACGCCTAAACGCACGTGACATTGCGCAGGAATTTTTCTGGTCCGGTATGCTCTACAGACCTGGTAAAAGTCTCAAAAGACGCAGCAAGTCTTCTAGTCTGCACTCGAAAAAATTTTTTTTACTTGGGGGTTGCGGGTTTTTTGTGAGTGATGTCATAAGTAGAGGACTTTTTGGCCACCTTGGCCCACTTTGCCTGGCCCTGGGCATCAACCGTTAGGTGGTAGTATTTGGCTAAAGTTTTTACTGGAAACTAGGCTGCAATCCAAGTCTTGTTGATACTTTGGATGACCTGTTGGGGTTTCGGGTTCAAAAGTTGTGATGTAAGTTAGTAAAAATATTTGACTAATTAGCTAATTAGATAATTCATTAATTTGTTTATTTTAGATCATAACTTTTGAACCAGAAATGCTAGAAAGTCGATCAAAGGCTCAAAAGTCTCAAGCCTAGTTTCCAATGAAAACTTCAGCTAAACACTTTGGCCAAGTGGTTGGGCCCTAGGCCAGGCAACATGAGCCAAAATGGCCCTAAAACTACTTCACTTATGACATCAGTCACAAACAATCCGCACCCCCTAACAAAAATTTTTTTTCGAGTGTAAGCTACTAGACTGGCCGATCCGTTTGAGCCGTTGAGCAGCTCTCTAGCGCAATCGGCGGAGGAGCTAGGGCGTTGGCAAAGCAACCGAAAACTGCTGTTTTTTAGGCTGAAATCGAAGTACGAATATATCGTAGGCCAGCTCTTCAAGTGTTAACAAGTTTTGCGCATCAAGCATGGAAGACTTAAAACTCCAACAGTTGTAAGTGACCGGACTGAGATTATTTAAAGTCACTTCCATTTTTCCTCATATCAACAGAACTGGTTGATTGCACCAAAAAGTCATTTGAATGCCAAGCACGTGGTTTGAAATGAGTCACTAGTGGACATTTGTGACAGTCTAATACAAGTTCCTGCAGCCACTTCCAGTAATTGAGCAACTCGCATATGTCAGATTGATCAAGTAATTTTACTGAAATTTTGAAGGATGCACATTGTGAATCATACCTGGTTCTCAATATTTGAAACCGCCCATTTCTGGCATTCAGGAACTTGTCCCAAAGTCATTTTTTGAGACAGACAATTCTAGTATCTGGTTTCAATCTCAAGACAAAAATTTCCACTGTCTTGAACTTAGCATCAGATGAATCGCCAGTTTTGTGACACCACCTTTTCTTTCTAACTACAGTTTTCCATTAAGTAAATTGATCAGCTTCCTGCTCAGCATTGCCAAGCATGGAGTCATTTATGGACTGCTTAGTGTCACAGGATAGGTCAGCTTTCTTAAATTCACACATAGCATCTTTTCCTGATTTAGACCCTTGTCCACCAGAAACTTAAATGTTTGCAAGTCTGTCAACAATGCCAGTAATTGCTCCCATTGCCACATTTGTAAATCATTTCTTCTCACAAATTGTTTCAATTGGCTAAGATCTTGTTTGATGTTGGATAACTTCATAACAGTTTGATTGATCTCTGAACTTGCAGTGCTTAGCACTTCTGACATTTCATTTACTGATTTTTTGTCTCTTCTGCCACAACCTGCATTTTGAAAGATTTTACCTGTTTTGAAAGATTTTTTAAGATATCTTCATCGTAGCTGCATTTTTAACTTCCCTTTGTTGTTCAACTTCTTTGCTTAACTGTATTATTTTGTGGTAAAGTGATGCTTCATCAGTATGTTTCAAATCAAGAGAAGGGAAGTCGCTGATTTTAGTCACCAGCCTTATTGAGTTGTTAGGATCAGCATCCATTTCCTAAGTCCAGTAGGGTAATAAAAAACTTCCGCAATGTTAGGGTAAAAATTAACTACCCCCCTTAAAAACTATTGAAAAGAAAAAAGTTTCAAATGAATTGGTGCAACAGAGGTATTCATTGAGACATTGTAACATATTTGTTTCAACCTAAGTCCTCAAATAAGGTTTGCAGATTTGTTGAAAATTGATGTTGATATTAGATAGGACCAAAAGTTTTATTAACTTTTATGCTGCTTTAGAAGTACTTAGCCTAAACATGTCAAAGTTGGCAATTGCTTTGGTAATGCATGTCTCTGCATACCCATACCAATAAAAATTGGCAACTGTACATTTTGAGTTTTATGGGCTAGTTCGTTTTTACCCCAGACAAGATTTTTTTACCCCATGTTTGTATTTTTGTATGATCTTACTATGATGAAGCAAAGTTCTCTATGGCACTGCTCTGCAAAACACAAGAACCTTCATTTGTTGTTGGGCGTTTCAGCTGTATTGTAATGTATTTGATTATGCAACCCCAGCGGAGAGGTTGCAACAAAAGCTCACAAGCGATTGCCAATTACCGTGTTTTGAATCTAGAACAGAGGTTCTTAAACTAAGGAATAGGAGCACGGGTGTAGGAGCACTATTTTAGATGTGTCTTCTTTAGCGTTAGTCATTGATACTTGTATCTCAGCTAACCTCACAACCAAATGCAAAAAAAACAATAAAAAACTTTATTTGCAATTATCCTGAGTTTGGACAGTACGTTGCTACCACACCCGTGCTCCTATTCCAAATCTTTCATGACCCTCAGTTTGAGAACCCCAGGGTCTAATCCAGAAAGTAATAAAAAAGTGGTGATGAAGCTGCATCATAATTGCTTTTTTTTAAACTGCATCACAATAGTACTGTATGGCTAAGACAATGGTAGGTTCATGAGACTTTTTTGCTGGAATCACACTGTAGCAGGTTTACTTTTAAGAAGGGCCAGATGAGAAAAAGGTAGTACTTAATTGCATGCAGCAATTGATAGAACCAGATGCATTTAGTTGGATAAAAATAATGCAAAGATTTTCTTTACCAGATAAAAAATATTTTTGACTCATGTACCTCAAGACAGTGAAACATCTCTTGAAGCTATTTTCAGGTCTGAAAGCAGGCCAGCTTCAAGTTTCACCCTCCAAAAAAGACAATATTTATGCATGGAAAAGTCACTACATATAAAAGGTTTTTTTAACACTTTTGCACCCAGGTTAATTTAAGCGGTTCACAAAAAAACAGCTGGATCGCACGTGGCTTTATGCAGGAATTTCTCCGTTCTGGTAAGCGTTACAGACCCCATTGAAAGCTCATAAGACGTGGCAAGTCTTGTAGTTTGCACTCGAAAAAATTTTTTTGATTGGGGGATGTAGATTTTTTGTGAGTGACGTCATAAGTGGAGGACGTTTAGGCCACCTTGGCCCACTTCACCTGGCCCTGGGCCCAAACCATTAGATGGAAGTATTTCGCTGAAGTTTTTATTGTAACTAGGCTACAATCCAAGTCTTTTGATACTTTGGGTGACCTGCTGGGGTTCTGGGTGCAAAAGTTATGATCTAAAGTAATAAAAATATTTGACTAATTAGTTAATTAGATAAATAATTAATTTGTTTATTTTAGATCATAACTTCTGAACCAGAAACGCTAGAAAGTTGATCAAAGCCTCAAAAGACTCGGACTCAAGCCTAGTTTCCAATGAAAACTTCTGCGAAATACTTAGGCCTAGTGGTTGGGGCATAGGCCAGGTAACATGAGCCAAAATGGCCCCTAAACTACTACACTTATGACGTCACTCACAAAAAATCTGCACACCCCAACAAAAAACTTTTTTCGAGTGCAGACTAGAAGACTGGCCGATCCGTTTGAGCCCTTGAACAGCTCTCAAGCGCAATCGGCGGAGGAGCTATAGCATTAGTAAGGCAACTGACAACTGCTGGTTTTAGGCCAATTTCAAAGTACAAATATATCGTACCCTGGCTCTCAAAGTGTTAAATACAAGTGAAAAAAAGAAAGGCAAGTTACAAGAGAAAGTCAAATCAGATGAGGAATGTGTTTGTTGAACCAGTTACCAATACACCATTAAGTAATCAGTTAAATTTCCTTAGTACTACAATATAAGAGTAAAACTGAATACACAAAAATGAAATATTGGGGAAAATTTATGTTGTTTTTTGACCTGGAAGCCTTAAAGCCTACTGGGAACAACCTTAAAAAGTTTTCTTTGAGGATGTCGATGGTAAAACACCAAGTATGGAAACAAACTTCTTGCATAGAAGTGATAGTACAACTAAATACAAGTAGCTTGTTGTGGGATTGGCCCACTGTGAAAGACATGGATATTCTCTTTTATGCATTAGGTATTGTTTTCATGATCCAGACCAACCAATACTTATAGATGCAGGCAGAGGAAAGGCTTGTTTGATTGTTAAGCGAGAGCAGGGTGTCCAGAAAGTTTGCCAACCTTTGCAAGTTTGGAAAGTATCGCCGATGACCTGTTCAAGACTGCTTTGTGCTAAAATGTGGATTACTTTTAATGTACAGAACACAACCAAATCTGGATGAAAGAACAGTAGTTTATTTACCCTGAAAAAGTTTTTTGTTACCCCTTCGCCTGGGTAAAAAAAATTAGTGTTTTTTCATTATAATTTTTCCTTGGGAAAAGATAACAAAAGAATTTCAATATCACAATATACTTTGACATTGGGGTTACCTTCTATCTAACAACCAAGAGAATACCTTAGCTTGTTTTAGAGATATTACAAACCTAAAAATTTTGTTTTTTTATCCCATTTGACTATATCATAGCAGATATGCCTTTCAATGTTTCTCTTGCCTTTCCTTCACCTTGTCTTCTTATGAGCCTTTTTCCTGAGGCAGCTTTGTTGTGCAGCGGTACTTTAGCCTCTGCAATCGCCTCACTGTAATAATTCAGAGCGTTTTGCAGGGTTGAATCTTGAACAACAAGATTTGCATCTGTCTTTCATATAGAATACCAGTGGGTTAAGTAAAAATGTAGTGTTCTTATCCTTGGCCTTTCATTTTGCCTTAATTTCACTTATTTTACCATCTCTGATTTTCAGATATACGATTTCTCTAGGCCACCATTCCTTAGTTCCTTTGTTCCACCTCCATAAAATGCAGGTCCTGCAGTTAATGAAGACAATAATGGGACAGTAGTCCAGCAGAAATGCATAAGTAGCATGTAAACCAAACCTGCTTTTTACAACAATCTACTCCAACCTTATTTCAAATAGAATAAGGGTTATTCAGTCAGTGCGAAATGATTATACATGATTAATTATTCAGTCAGTGCGAGATGTTTTTTGTTTGTTTTTACCCAATAATATAACTTAAAACTCAAGAAGTGCTTGCTCAATTGACCTCAATTTTTCAGGTAAGATGCATTTACACAAGGAGAACATTTGTGTAAAATTTGATTGTAAAACAATAAGCTTGAGAAAAGTTTCCGTTTTATGCAACAATTTACAAAATACAGTATATAGCCACTGCGTAATGACATGAAACATTCCACGTTTTTGAACACTCTAAATTGATATGGTGTCAAATGCACATGTTTCAGAATTTCCTACTCTGACACTGCCAGCTCCAATGCAAGCAAAGCTGTCAGAAGCTTGTACACTGCCACACACGCGCACAGCTGTTTTGTAATATTTTGCTTAATAGAGGACACAGTCTCCAATCGTGATTGTTTTGTGTTCCAGTTTCGGCGTAAATTTTATCTGCTGTTTACACCTACCAGGTTAGCACTAAATCAAGAAATAGAATTGAGCAGTTGATGATGTTGTTTGCTGCACAAGAAGTCCTATATTTATTTTGAGTAATTCACTTTTACATTACGATGGACAATCATCAGAGAAATTGCGACTCAATCGTTCTTCAGTGATTTCCCAAGTATATTCATAACACTGGCATCTTGGTAGACAACATTCCGCAGACACAGTTGTGAAGCTGATTGTCAGCATCGATTTTATTAGCGTATGTATGTGTGGATAAACAGCTCTCATTGCTGTATGCCTGACATTTGCTGAATGTTTGACAAGCTAAGTATCTTTTGAGCACTATGTTTTCGTAGGAACAAACATCAACTATGATTTACAAATGCCCTGTGACTGAAAGCAATGATACTTTGGAAATCTCTCTTTACGTGTTTTGACAATGAGATCAATACCACTGGCTATTCCAGTGTTTCCCAACCTTTTTTGGCTTGTGGCACCCTACGGAAGAGAATAATTTGCGGCACCCATAGCAATTTGCTTTAAAGTTTGATGGCATTTCAAAACTGTATATTTTAATGATATATTGAAATTGCATTAGCTTGCGGCATCCCTTGTAAATGGAACCCTTGGGTACTGCAGCACCCCAGTTGGGAAACACTGGTCTATTCTGAATAGTTATTTGCGCTAGGCTACTAGCCCTACTTGCCAAGTTTTAGGTAGGGCTCGATCGATGAGGCTTGTTTGGGCAGATACCAATGTTTTTATTTTCCATTGCCAATAACCAATGCGAATATTTTGCAACACTCAACCAACAGCTGAAAGACCATACTTCAATGTGATGAAGAAGCGTATAACATGGAATTCTGCACAAACCTGGGCACTATGATAGTCAATCGTCATGACACATAGGCTACCCCGAATTGTTTGAAAGCAGCCATCTGCTTACACTGCTTACAACACAAAAACCTGAGAGCAAATGTTATGTTATAGACTGGTTTATTTGGATGATTATGGAGTGGTCTGAATATTGCACATCACTTCATGCAGTCAGATGGCTGCTTGTCATAAGGAACAGTTCCGAGAATTTGCGTTAACACCTTGAGAGCCGGTGTACGATATATTCGTACCTGGAAATCAGCCTAAAACCAACAGTTTTCGGTTGCTTTACCAATGCCATAGCTCTTCCGCCGATTGCACGAGAAAACTGATCAAACCCTCAAAAGATTCAACAAGTCTTCTAGTCTGCAATGAAAAAAAATTTTTGGTTGGGGGTTGCAGATTTTTTGTGATTGACGTCACAAGTGAAGCAGTTTTGGGGTCATTTTGGCTAATGTTACTTGGCCTAAGGCCCAACCACTAAACCAGTGTTTCTCAAACATTTTTATTCCATCGCCCCCTTTTCACTCTTGACACGTCATTTTCACCCCCAAGCATGATAAATCAAACACAAGGTAGTCAATTGAAGAATTATATTTAAAGAGTGTATTAAATAGCTGAACCAAGACATTAAATAGCTGAAGTAAGCAATTGTACTATGACGCTAATGTTACGTTCAGAATTCTTGTGAAAATACCCTGTAATTCAGGGCTACGGAGCCAGAGCTGAGCATTCTGCCTGGATGCTGAGTTCAAAATAAAAATCAGAAGGACCCAGAGCTCAGTTTAAAATATAGGACCGGAGCTGGTGCTATGGTCATTTGAGAGGTAGCTCCTGCTCCAGGTCTCTTCTTAGATACTAACAGTTTTGCCAAATAGACTTACGTGTGCTCTTTATAGCATACTAAACGCGATTGTTATGAGTTATGACACCAGACAGGATCTGCAAGCCGTTAATGTTTCTTTGGTTTAATAATCACGAAGACTGTGACATTGCAGCTTGCAGGCGTGGTGTTATTGGTTGAACAATGGATCACAGACACTGTTCTAAGAGCCGCATAAAGCTCCAAAGCATCCTTTGTGTGGCCTTTAGCAATCTTTCTGTAACAGATTCTATTTGAATAAGAGCTGATGATGCCTGCAGGCGTAAATGTATACTCTGTAAGAGCTGGGTGTCTGATTCTTTGTTGGGAAAGGATTCCTTTCATTAGGCAGTGTCTTTCAGTAACACCTCTAATATTTTGTGTAATAGGCTTCGTTAGTGCAATAAAACAAAACGTGTCAGTTGACTTGTGGAAAATTTTTTTAGTGCCGCCCCCTAACAAATTCATAGGTCTAGATTTGGCTCTCTTCAGCGAAATGGTTGTGAACCACTGTTGTAGAAGCAAAAAAAGACGTAACTACCACAGCATCTTACTTTCTTGTCAAAATGATAAAGCCGGGTCTGTAGTAGTGTAGCAATCTAAAAAGAACTGAGCTATAATGAATAAATATATAAAGTTTTTGTAGCTGTGTAGTCATGCTGTTAGCAGGGAGTATGATTAAGATATGATACCATTGCAGATTTAAGCGTAAAATGCACTGCACGCCATTGTAAAGTAGGAAGTTTTGTTAGAAACCATTAGGCTTACTAGCAATAAGGTTTTCCAGATTATTGGCAAAGTTCACTGGGAAACATAACGTTTACAAGCAGTCGTAGCATGAAAGTTAAAAATAAATGGTAGCAAACCAGCATTGCCTTGCATACATTATCAAGAGGGTATAAAAATCAATGTAAACAAATGTGGACTTTTCTTGAAGTTTTCATCTGTGGAAAAAATCTGTTTTCAGCACGGTAACCATCAGCCTTATTTTCTCTTAAGCTTTGCGTATTAAATTGTGCTTTACTTGCGATTCATCACTGCTTATTTTGAGTGCAAAAGATAAGAAACCAGAAGTTTTCAGCTATTTTTAAAAGGTCAAATGTGAATTTCCTCTGTTACTATTTCTTTAAACAAAGGGATTTTATACACATCTTCGCATTTGTATTAATGCAAATGTGTGTGTGTTTGATAAGCACATGATAGTTGGCTCTATGTTTTGTGCTGTTTGCATGGTTTGCCCAGGTAGCGCTGTAAGTTGGAATCGCCAAGGCTGCAACAGGCAAATCATGCAACAAGTGCAAAAGACTTGGTCAACTGGGACTGGTCTGCTTTTAAATGCTCTGACACAAATGTAGTTTTCTAAACAGCCATTTTTAGATTCTGGTCGTAAGAAATTACAAAAGGTCCTCACACCTCAGGCATTGACAGCAAAACCAGCGATTGTCTTTCCAGAAATTGTTTATATTACCATTACCTTGAGTTACGTTTCTGCTGGTGACTGTTCTCTGAATCTGTGATTGTTGTTTTTCTGCTGATTTCCTCATGGTAACAGCGCTGCTTGTAAAAAACTACCAGATTAAATTACTCAGAAAGGTTTGGTGTATTCTTGTAGTTTTGTGCACTTGATTTAATTCATTTTCTATTCAACTTGAGGCACACCAAGTCAACAAAATATTATTGTGTGAAAATGACCAGAAGCCGAAGCTGGAACCAGAGCCATGAAATAAGAGAGCTCCAGAGCCAGAGCCACACTCATTAAAGCCAATAGCTCCGGAGGCGGAGCTGGAGCTGTGTCATTTTGATGACGGCTCTGCAGCCCTGAATAATCAACGCTGTAACCGGGCACATAGACGATCCAAAGTAAAAATTTAACAGATAGATTATTGTAGAAACAACCTCCAACGATTTTATCATAAATGACAAGTCATAGGCTAATATTAGGCTACTGAAGTTAACTCAGTGATCGATTAGTGGTTGAGCATTTTTGGCCCCTTTATGTTGTTTGCCCCTCTGTCACCCCCTTTGGTTTTTCCATCCCCTTGCCATTCAAAATCACCCCCAAGGGGCGATTCTGCCCACTTTGAGAAACACTGTGCTAGACCAAAGTATTTTGCTGAATTTTTTATTGGAAACTAGGCTCGAGTCCGAGTCTTTTGAGCCTTTGATCAACTTTCTAGCGTTTTCATACCCAGTGTCTGGTTGCAAGAAAGTGTTTATATTGCAGTCTGTTCAGGGCTTCCATTATCATTTACGTCAATCACCATGTTTGCATTTTGGAAGTGCCCAAGTGTTTGTTACCTGGATTTAATTATTATGCAGGTTAGACACATGCCGCGAAAAATTTTGGAGCTGCCTGAGAAACAAGATGAGGTGGTTAGTCCTATAAAGAGCATAGTTGAGCCAATAGAAAAGAATGCAAGAAAAGCTGCAGGTATGTTATTCGTCTTTTATTAATTAGGAATTTTAAAAAAATTTTGATGTCTGTGCATCCTTAAACTGTATCTTTAAATTTGGAATGGTCTTTCATGTCTAATTACTGTTTTAATATTTTTGGTGTAGTTGTGCTTAGCTGCTCAATGCATGTTTGTGACCTTTGACTGTTTTGCTGTTTTGGTGGCAGCATACATTGTAATTAGTTTGAATGTCGTGTAGCTGTTTGATGACACTACAGCCAAAAACCTTTAGTGCAGAACAGTTGTGGGTCAACTACATCCTGCTCTCCACTGTGGGTCAACTGCATCCTGCTCTCCATTTCTCTCTGCTGTGGGACAACTATATCCTGCTCTCCATTTTAGGAATTCCCTAAGGGATTAACAGGGATTTCTCTAATTAATTTGTGGTATTTTGGCCATAATTTTGGAACCAGAAATGCTAGGAAGTCCATCAAACCCTCTAAAGACTCGTATTATAGCCTACTTTCCAATAAAAACTCGAGTCAAAAAATGGCTCTTGGTGTCCAAGGCCTGATGATGTCATCCTGATGTAAATAAAATATGCATAAACACACTCGCATCATGCAAACATCAGTAAAACCGACAACCAAATCTAAACTTTTTTTTCATTGAAAACTACACGATTTTCCTCATCTTTAGAGGGTTTGAATAACTCTCTAGCTCAATCGGCTGGTGAGGGTGGAATACATGTCAAAGCGTTAATACTTCCGCAGCTGGGTTAATTCAAGCGGTTCGCGCAAAAACAGCTGGATCACACGTGGCTTTGTGCGGGAATTTCTCCAGTCTGGTAAGCGCAGCCGACCCGCTCAAAAGACATGGCAAGTCTTGTAGTTTGCACTCGAAAAAAATTTTTTGGTTGGGGGATGTAGATTTTTTGTGAGTGACGTCATAAGTGGAGGACTTTTAGGCCACCTTGGTCGACTTCACCTGGCCCTGAGCCCAAACCACTAGATGGTAGTATTTCACTGAAGTTTTTATTGGAAATTAGGCTACAATCTGAGTCTTGCTGATACTTTGGATGACCTGCTGAGGTTTCAGGTTCAAAAGTTATGATCTAAAGCAGTGGTTCCCAACCTGTCTAGGCTTGCGGCACACTGCAGAAGAGAATTATGTTTTGCGGCACCCATTGGCGAACTCATACAATTTTGCTTCAAGGTTTGATGACAGTTTGAAAATGTATTTTTAACACTTGAGAACCGGGGTACGATATATTCGTACTTGGATTTCAGCCTAAAACAGCAGTTTTCGGTTGCCTTACCAACGCCCTAGCTCCTCCGTCGATTGCGCTAGAGAGCTGTTCAAGGGCTCAACCGGATCGGCCAGCCT
>Ga0210059_1012002_pt1 | contig 13168 bp, 5 predicted proteins | sample Ectturendosymbi2_FD_188042 | JGI IMG/M metagenome (GOLD analysis project Ga0210059, IMG submission 188042) | Ecteinascidia turbinata endosymbiont from Florida, USA - Sample 2 (SPAdes) (version 2) | ecosystem: Host-associated > Tunicates > Ascidians > Unclassified | place: Key West, Florida...
CATTATACCAAATCTTTGGCATTATCCTTAAAGCATTTTCAATGGTAAAGCCTACTACCTGCATCAAGCTGAGCCAGTGGTTTTCAACCTTTTTTGCAGCTCGACCCATTATAGTATAACCTACTCTTATCCAACGAACCCCAGATAAAACTCAAATAAAGGAAATATAAGACAGCTGTGTACATAAATTATCTACTCGCAACCCCTCGAAACATGGTTCACGACCCCTCTGGGTCGCGACATGGGTTGAAAGTCACTGCGCTAAACTGTGGACGAGACAAGCAAGTACGACATTTCCACATTTTTTTATCACAATTACCACCGGTTAAAACCGGTTACCAGTTAATCAAGATGACGTTCACGAACACGAACAGCAGCATTGGAGATAATAGTAACATTTAATTTCTTTGTTTCTGATGAGTGAAACTTAAGCAGACAGGTAAGAATTTATCGCTTTAGATCTGCTGATTAAACGAAGCTATCTTTAAATTTATGTGGTGATTTCGCGCACAGTTTCCAGTTTGCTACAGACTATCAAGCGTGTCCACAGTGAGCACAATTTTCCAGCATGTAATTAACCTGCAGAACTCGTCACAGGATGCCATGATGACATCAAGATTATAGATGCCTTTGAGGGGATTGGATAAATTTTTGAGAATCACTGCAGTAGATTGTTGATTCAGGTAATTACGTGTTAGCTATTTTTGCATAGACATAGTTGTAAACTGGGTGCTTCATTTTTTAAAATTATGCGCTTTTGTACACTCCAAGTTTCAAAAACCCAAAAAATAAGCGGAGCGAAAAAAGCAAAAAAAGACAGTTGAAGATCATTCCAAAAGGTCTGGACAGGGTCATTTGGAGTTAATTGGGCAATGGAAAGCATTATGTATAATATGTGCTTAACGTGTTGGAGCTCTGTTGCAGTGCATTTCTTTTAAGATAAAAAATGTTAGAAAAAACAACTTATGCGTTAGGCCTAACCAAAAACGTGGTTAGCCCATTCAAGTTAAAATGCCGTGTTGGCACTTTGGAATACATAAGTCAGTTTAGGGCTGCCGTTTAGGCACCCGGTGTGTAAAAGGTTCGCCATCACTGTCCTAAAGGAAGCCGTTCCGCACACAGTCATGAGGCCACAGTACTACGCGCAGTGCTTGTCTCTTGAAATGAAAAAAGAGGTGTCAGTGACACAGAACGAGCAATGTCGAGAAATATGGCAAAAACAATCAACGGCGTGCAGTGTACAAATTAAAGCGATGCTTTTGATGGCCCTTTCAATACCATTTTCTTATCGCATAACTTTATCTTCAAAACGCGCATTCGCACCCAATCGAATAATTTTGCTTTCCGGATTGTGATCCTGGGTGCTCTTGTAACGCTGTACTACGAAACGGCAACAATTGAACAATTGAAATACATGTGTACCGTCTGTACATCCACAATAACAAAAAGCAGGCTGGGAAGCATCAGGTTACGCGAGCATGAAATGGGAGGACCCGGTCGCAAAGCGCAACAAAAGCTTGCTAAGAAATGCGGACAATGCTGGAACTGGCGCGATTCGGACTTACACCGCCGAACAGTCGAAGAGAACAAACGTTTCGTCAGGTGTCCTTACATCTCGCAGTAGAGCAATGCTCAAGTAGTTTGGAAGAGTTTGTCAACAAATCAAATGCAATCGTGGTGGAACTGATTTCAGAACGATCATTATGCCGTGAACTTAAAGAACAAGCAATCCACATACTTATTCACCGTCAAATTTCATGTGCTTAGTAAAATATCATTATTGTTTCAATAGTTTATTATGTATGTTGGTCGATAAGCACAAAATGTCACTGCGCTAAAAATAGACACGGAAGAAAAGCAAACTGCGAGTGGCTCCGCAGTCACCATAGTATCGTTGCTGCCACAGGTAGCACCGTTCGTATAAAATATGTATGAAAAGGAGAGATTCTGCAAAGCGCCCAACCGGATCATCACAACCAGTTGTCGCGGCCGGTTTCATTTAAAACAAAAAGACGGGTATTTTAATTATTCAAGCACAGGGCAACGGCCAAAAGACCACTGGAACATAACTTCGGTGCTTAAAATCTTGACTGCAAATTCTGCACTGGAAAACTCCAAACAACACAAGCCATGTTTAGCTTAATACATCTTGTGATTTGTTCTTCTTTACCAATGTCGGAGAGAGCAAACGCTTTGCAAATATTTAATTTCCGCTCCAGTTAATGTGACACAAGCTAACGGGAGCAAATAACACAAACAAAAGCATTCTTCTCAACCTTTTAAGCATCTTCGCTATGAGCTCAACCACAATTCCCATTCACAATACACTTTAAACATGTAGGCCGGAAAACTTTGATTTACACAGCAAATACCGATGTGCCTTGTCCCAAATCTACGGTCACGGAAACAGCTGTGCAGATTTCACGTTTGTGAGGCAAGGCAAGGAGTCCAAGTGGCGAGGATAGCGTAAATTTGATATTCGTAAAACGAAACTTATTTCACACTTATGGTTGCTTGCTTCAGTGCAGTTCACGCTTTGACAGACCAAGGTCAAATATGGAACGAACTGTCATTTACGCCATGACCAAGGCGATCTTAGTAGATTTAATGGATCGCTTGCTGAGCGGTGAAAAGAAGCAAACATTTAATGCCGGTGCGAGCGATGAACTATTCAAGTGCTGACAGATGCCAATCAAATGCATCGCAGCAAGCACAAAATCTTGTTTTGATTCAGACTTCCAGAACTTCAATTCTCCTTCCGATTTTTCACAAATGCCAGTTGAAAAAATAGAAAAAACAGAAATACCAATTAAGGGTATTGTCTTCCAAAACGAAAGCACACTCAACTGCGTATTTTCAGAAACAAATGCACAATCTCCTTTTTTTCATTGTCGGCAGTGCAAGGACGAACATAGTTTTAAGGTGTGTGGAAAAATGAGAGAACACCGAAGAATCGGATCTGGTGCTCAATTAGCGTCGATGAGAGAGAAAAACTGAGGATCTTGTTAAGTGCACAGTTCTTTTTGGCGACAACGTGATTACAAACACGACCACACAAACGGTGCGCATGTGCGGATGCGGCAAGTTTAGCAAAACGCAAGCGAGTTGTGGCAACAATGAAACCGACTTTTGCATCGCTTTCAGCCAATGGCAGAATGGCTTCGCACTCACACAATTAGTTAACTTTTAAAATTACCCTAAGATCGCTGTTAACCAACATGGAAATCAAGTTATACAGACTTGAAAATGAAGTTATACACAAATACTTAAACATAATGCTGCGCCATAATGCTGTAGGCAGAACTAATTTTTTCAAAACACCGACCTCTCGAAAAGATGAAGTGATTAAACGCAAGCATGAAATTTTTCAACTTTCACTGCCAGCAAAAATATCTTCCGGACACTAATAAGACGTCATTACTTTCAGATTAACTATGCTACCCTAAAACACACAACGCAGTACCGTGTGCAGAGCGAGGCACTGCATTTAGTGTTTTCATACACAAGATTTTTCTGAACCAACTTTGTGCAGAACGATATCTATTCCAACAGGCGACTTTGACCTGTCCGTGCTTTGTAATAAATCTCCAACAGACACGTGAACAAACCAAGCAGTATATATGCGCCGAACCAATTGGACGAAAAGAAATAATAGCGATGCAAGTTTGGAAAACATTTGCAGCAACACCACAGTCAGAGCTGACGAATAAATTCAAACACGCGCCATTTGCTGCACAACTTACCTCGTATCATTTCATATATATTCATGTCCATCAACTCGCATATAAGGGCGACCGTTCCTGTTTTCTTGTCACTGAATAAAAACAATGAAGCAGAGTTTGATGATGTTCACAAAATGCAAAAAGCACTTCAGTTATTAGAGCAAGTGCACAATTAAGCCGGATGAAAAATTGGTGTGTAGGAAGAAAGTTGTTCTCTCTGTTTTTGAAACAGAACTGCTGAGTAAGGGCTGGGATTTTTGTTTTTTCCCACCACGTTTCACCTCAACAACATCAGAGCTGAATTTGAATGTGTTCACTTTGAACTCAAACGATTTTACATCACACAAGATCTGCTGGTTTTGAAGCAGAAACTCATGTCTCTGTATGGGCGCTATGTGCCCACATTTTTTCAGGAAGAAAGTTTTTCCCGACTTTTTCCAGGTTTGCCGGACAGTGAACGACCACAACACTTATGCCCAACGTTTTTGAACGTTTTCCGGGTTTGTACGAGAAAATGTCGGGATGGCTAGAAAAAAGACATCAGCAGAGTTTTGTACAACTTTTGAAAAGTTTTTAACCAAATTGGAAACACTTGCAGAAACAATTTACCAAGTTTTAAAAATTTTGAATGACTTTTCACTAAACTCCGCCCGGATTTTGCCAACTCTTGACAAATCTTTTAGCTGCAGGAAGGCAATTGTCCCGCCTGTCTTCTTATTTACGAACGGGATGTTCAAGTACAGCTGAAAACTGCACTGGAATAACGGTGCACAGTGTTAAGAAGGCGTTAGGGACAAGACTCTGAACCACGAAAATTCGATTGAAAACGGGATCCAAATCCGATTTAAAGAATCAGTGCTAGAATTTCATCAGGGTGTGCATCTTGCTCAGATCTTTATGTGTCTCCACAATGATCGGCGTCAAAGACACATGTCTTCTGCAGTGCGCTATATGTAAAGCACAATAACCTAATGCGACAACCAAGTCAGAAAAACAGTTGGGTTATCTTACCCAGATAAAACAAGTGTTGGAAGTCTGAGTGGACAAAGCAATTTTAATCGATCCTGGATTGAATGCTGCAACCAGCACCATAACATAACCAGAGACCTTTTGCAAATGAGTCCGCGGGTGATTCGCACATTAAACAGAAACAAGCTCAGGTCACCACCATCTTGATGTTTCTTCTTAGGGTAATAAAACAAAATAGCACCATACAGAAATTTCACTGCAAGATGTGCTGGATAGAAAATGTGGCTCTCCTACAGAGTTTTGTGAGGGACACGTCCAATACGATCTAAACGTTCATTTTTTACTCTGGAAGCATGCTAGCCGTGAGAACAACTTCATCCTAATCTTGACAGATCTGACACTGCTGGGACACCCCACGTTCGATTCCTAAAGGTAAATATGATTTTAATTCCTAGCAAGTAGTGATAGTACACTTGGAACCATGTTGGCACTTGTATTAAATGGACTCTAAGACGAATTCTGCTAAAGCGATAAATGCAAATGCATAATTCATTAGATAAAGCTTGCCAGTAAAATCCATATAATGGAGGAATGACAAATGTTACCAATGAATTAGCAAACAATCTCAAAAATATGAGCAAACTACGTTTCAATCAGCCACCAAGCAATGTTAACTACTTTCCTTTCAGAGCAGGTTTAAAAGAAATTTCTCGCACATCGCAAAATAAACATTTACGAGGAAAAACACAACATTGAAAACAGATTTTCTCAACATTTTTAATGAACACAACTAGCAAATGCATCCAAAGTTAAAAGCAAATAGTTCGCATTTTGAAATTTTTAGCAGGTGCGGTTATTAATGCTTCCCATACTTCTATTTCTATCACAATTGTCAAATTTGTAATACTTTTGAAAGAAAAGGCTGACTTCTACAAACCTAAAAACAAGTGTGCATCTGAACTAACATTCGAAGTGTGGGTGTGAACAAAACCTAACCTTCCATTACATTAAACGCAAATAATCTTCACAAAACTGCCAAGTTCCAACTACAGAGGTAAACTTACTGTATGTAGAAAACTGCAGCAGTCATGACCATTTGTACTTACTAAATAATTTCATGGAGGCCAATGACATTTGCATGAGGATTTAAACGTCGCATTGCTTGTATTTCTCGAAGGTTGTTGACCTGATCAATCCTGTGAAAATATTTGAAGGATCATATTCTTGCATTTATATGAAACAGGGCGGCCAAGATGCTGTATGCAAAGCAAACAGTAGGTTTATTCAATCACCATATCAAATCCTAAAAGTCTTGGTAGCCAAAATGCTCTTACCAATAACAGGTATTTAAATTGCTTCATCTATTTTTAGTAGTAGCTTATTTGAACAGAAAAGTAGTGATAGTTATCAGCAACCTTCATAATAAAAAGTTGAATAAAAGTGTAAAAACAACCATGAAGTCAATTGATATAGAACTCAGAGGCATAATGAGTGAGGCACAATTCCCAGGCACTGAATCACTTTGGGGGTGCCACATCACTTTGGGAGGGACCGAATGACTGCAGAGGGGCCAAAAAGTCCCAACAGTGTCACAAATATTTTCTTCAAGACAGCACATTTGCTTCCAAAATACCTCCAGTTCGAACATGGGGCGCCAAACTTGCTTCTTGCCCCAGGTGCCATTTAACCTCATTACGTCCCTGATAGAACTCCCATGACATATAGCACAGTGTAAGGCACAATCTATATTTTTATGGCTGTAATGTTTAAATGAACAGTCAAAAACATGTCTGTGAATGTACAAAATTAGAACTACTTGTATATTACCCATGACAAAGCCAGACCAATCACTACATGGAGGTTTTGGAAGGCTAAGCTCCCCAAAAAGATGTTCAAACCCACAATGTTGCACTGCAGTAGAAAAGGGCAATGAAGGGGAATAATAACTGCTACAAACTCAATAGGTTTTGATGGAGCACGATTTCATTCTTGAGCCCCTTTCTGAACTCAAAATCCCTCCTAGAAAATGATGATGGGTCTGAATGAAGCAACAGCATAGGTGAATATAATCAACTTTACTAAAAGGGAAACAGAAATCTAACCCGTCATAATGCTGTTTCATCTTTTTGCATGCATAATATGTTCCATCTTTGACGTGCTGACATTTAAGCACTTCAGAAAACGTCCCTTCACCTTTTTTCCCAAGAATACGATATTCTGCAAAAACACACAATTCATCAACTTCTCACCAACATGGAAAAAATCAATGAAGAAGGGTACATAAATTATTAACTATTGAAATGTAAATACTCAATCACATTTTTGTTCTTAAATAAAGTTGGAAATTCTAAATCTTCTGCTCTGTAAGTTTCATATAACATCAAGTCAAACAACATTTACCTGGAAAAGCATTGACTTTGCAACATTGCACATAATTCAAATATGCAAGGTTTACTTAAAAATGTTTTTTGCTGTAGTTTACTCAGAAATGTCTATTTAGTATTATAGAAATAAATGCTGCATGCTGCAGTTTAATAAAATCTAAGGGGCAAAAAGGCAAGTTGATTGCTCAGTTGCAATTCATACCTGCACTTTACTTACCAATTGCAACAACATACCCTTACTCTGTTGATCAAATGTACGGCAATATCCTTTCACAACTAAGTAAATTTCATAAAAGATACAAAGCTAAGCTGAATCAGTCAAAAAGTTGGCCACTCAAACAAAACTTCACTACAGTGTGTTTTTTCCTCATCAAAAGATTTTTAGGTTAGATTATTCACAATTGAACTATAAATACTAATATTCTCAACTGCCAGATTTTGTGTTGTTGGTTTCTGTTTTTCATGTAAAAATATGAGAATTGGGCACAAACAATGGAATATGCTTTATTTATGGAGAATACAACATGGCAAAAAATGTGCTTTGTCTAACAACTACAAAAGAAGTTAAATTTTATTTTGTACAATGCATGAGATAATCTTTTAACATAATCATGCACTTTTATAAAATAAATCGATGGTGAACAACATATATACCCAGAACCGTCGCCAGATAGTTTTCAATAGGGGGCTTTGCATGTGTTTGGTGGGGCTTGAGATAAAAAAAATTAACCAAAACTCCACTTACAGCATTTCATGTTTTAATATGAGGGGTTTGGAGCTTTTTTTGGGGGGATAAGCCCACCAAAGCCCCCCCATGGTGACGTGACTGTATATACTATAGAAACTACCACAAAATTTTCTGCAATTCTTATATCTGATATTTTGCTAGTTCCAAAATTAGTAAGACTTGTCCAGCATTAAAACCCTAATTAAAAAAATATTTGCACAATTCATAAAATTTGTGTATACCACTTAGAATTTCAAGGTTGGATGAAAATATAATGATACACCAGAAAAACGAGAACTCATAAAAATTACTTTGTAACAGGCAATTCAATTTCTATATGGCATGTACCATGTTCTTTGTCCGTAAGTGACCTTAGAAAGCTTGGAATGAAATATAATGGACAATGTATTCAGCTAATTTGACAACCACCAAAAACGAAAATTTTTCCAAAAACACAGGACGTATCACTGAAATTGATCACAAAGGGAAAAGTTATATGAAAATTTAGGAAATAGAATAATATTTTTGAATAAATTAACCAAATATTGCAAAACTTCAATATGAAAAAGTCACATTTAGTGAAAAATTTTCTAAATAACAGCAAGCACTAAACACAGACTGTTTTTGATCAACTACTAATTGGCTCAAGCACAAATTGGAAATCTTTGTGATAATACAAGGAACACATGCAACAATCTAATTGTTGTTATATTTAAATAATGCATGCCAGCATTAGTATTGTATATAATGTGCAAAATGAGCTCGTTAATGCAAAAATTTGACTAGTTGTTATGATCCTTTTGGTGATATAGCTTCACCATACGACATCTTACATTCTTCTGCTATATACATAACACTTTGTGTCTTTTCCATGCACTGACTAAGTGAAGCATATCCTGTACATTCAGATCTAGAATGTGACTGCAAACAATACTTAATGACCACCAGAATCTACAAGAACTAATGTTAAACCTGGATGTCTTACCCTGCTCTGGTGTGTCCAAGTCTACTCTGAGTCTGCCTCGCCACATCTCACTTCATAACTCGCTTCTACAATAAGCTGGACAACAAGTTTTTCAATTAGAAAGCGTAAGTTACATTTTCGTCATCAACTCAGATACACCTATGCATGTGAATGTCCCCACCTAAGTTCTGCCTGCTGGTTTGATCACTTTTTTTAAAGAATATTCTTTGGTGATGGTACTTCAGTGACTGCATCTAAAAAAATCCCTACATATGCTGGATGGTTTTAACTGTGCCAAGTGTAAAGTATTAAACTCACTCTATTAATTTCACAACGTAGTGAATGCTTTTCTGTATCTCAATTAGCTTCACTTTCAGCTTGAACCTTTGTTAAGTGCCTTTAAATGAAATGCTAGAAAAATCATGACCCATGTTGGGTGTAATTTCAAGTGTATTAACTAGCCATGCTGCCATAATCAAAGTGATATGAAAGCGTAAAAATTGACCATGCCACACCTATTCAACCTATTCGAATGAAGCACTCCATGATAGTACATCCTTTCACACATATATATATATTCATCTTGTGACTTGAAATGAGTCAACGTAACAGCCTTGAGCACTGAAAATATTTTAAGTACAAATCGTTAAAAACTAAAGCCATGCACAAATTGCAAGTTCCATGCATGATACCCTACAACAGGGGAGGAAGGGTCTCCAAACTTTTTTGCCAGAGGGCCACATACGGTATTACAGAACAGTTTGAGGGCTAGACATCTTAGGTAAATATGTTTGTTTCAGGACATGTTACATTTTATCAAACCAAAAAAATTTTTTGTAAATAATACTATTTTTTCATTATTGACAAAATATCTTTGCGGCTGGATGAAATGGCTTCACAAGCTGAATTTGGCCCATAGGCTATAGTGTGGAGACCCCTGCTCTACAAAGAAAAAAATGAAACATACATATAACAGCACTTACTGTGCATGGCTGCATAAATCAAATGCACCCAATGAATCTGCAGCAAACAGAAACAATTGGATGCTGCTTCAGGAAATTCAGATTTGCATTAGTAACATGAATTACTAACTACATGGCACATTTGTTGTATGTACACTATGCAAAAACTGAAGTACAAGATGCATGCTGAAAGTTAAAAAAAGAATACAGAAAGGTAAAAAGGGTTTCATTTGTGTCAAGAGTGTTCAACATAGGTGTAGCCAAGGGTGACGTAAGGGGCCATGGCCCCTCCAGTTTTTAGAACATATAGTCATTTCATGCTTTGAGAGGCGATATCCTAAACAGAATAGTCTTACTGTTATTCACAAAAAATCAAACATTTTCACCCTCCCAATTTTTGGGCTGGCTACATTACTGGTGTTCAGGAGTACTTTTCCACATAATCTGCATCAGAGACCATGTGACTACTTTTGTAGTGAATGCTGCATTGATGGAAAGTCAATGGCAGCACTGCATATGAAACTTTCCTTTGCACCCATCAATTAACGCTGAGCATGAGGATGGACAGGCAACAAGTATCATTTTCAAGTATCTAGTATGATTGGACCAGGAATTGATCTCAGCTACCAGCTTCTGAAGTAGGCTACATGCTTAACCCACTGTACCACTTAGTTCACTTTGCACAAAAAGCAATGGCAAATAATTTTCAAAAAATACAGCATGACAATCCTGAGACTTGTACAAATTCTGATTTTGTATACGGTTTGGCTATAAATTTTTATTCACCTATTTTAGTTTCAGACTATTATTAGCTAGATTTGAATAATCATATTTTGTAAGTCTATTGAGTTTAACCGCTGCACTAAATCTTATCACAAACAACTTGTAATGACATTAAATAAAACTAGTTACTAGATGAGGTACCCTTGATATTTATTATAAAAATATGATCATTAAAAAATAACTGCAGATAGCAGTACTTTTTCAATTATGCAGTTGTTTAGTCAGTATCAAACAAATAATGTATCACAGTAATAGCATTTTACACATTTTCACTCTTTATTCAAATACATCAGTTGTTTTTCAAAAAATATCAGAAGCTTCATTTAATTTACATCCATGTCTAACAGTTTACTGTAATTATTTAAATGAAAGCATTGCATATCCATGTTTTGTTAACTAGGTTAAGCATATATCTTTGACTTTAGGCTGAATTATGTTTGTTATTTGATGATCAAAGGCCTAGGATATTCACACAATTAAAAATATAAAACCGGACAACACTTTCTGAATCAAAGTATGAAGCACTAAAAGAAAATAACCAAGATGAGACCACACATACTGCATTTACTTAGATTTCTTCCATTATCAACCCATTTAAGCTTACATTAGCCAAATTGTTTTAGGAGCCCCAAATATGAAAGTTAAAAAAAGAATAAAAGGCCTACTAAAATATGCAGCATTTCAATACATTTAAAAGCTGCCAATCTGCGCATTTGTAATTTTCTATTCAGTTTTCTGGTATGCCATGAAAATCTTATTTTGATTACTTCTCTAAAGGAAGCAATTTTCCAAAATGCCATTTGCAGTAGAATAACTTTTTTTTCCATCATGCTAGCCAGTAGCTGGAAGGTTTACCCAGGCCAAGTTTGCATGAACTTTTCATTCAGAAACTTGACTTTTAAAACACTGAAGATATCTGCAGAAACACTAAAAAACAACTTTTAAGAGACGACACACGGATTTGAATAAGTGATACACTGACATTTGTCAATCATTGCTGCAACTTAATTCATCAAAAAAATTCTCCGCCAGCGTTACGTTACCATGGTTCTTTTACCTTACTCTCTACTGCCCTCCATGTAAAAGGCATGGCGCACAGCCGCACACAGCAGGAAAAATGTACGAACGATTTTTGACTTAAAATAGTCCGTTTTAGCGAGGCTGCTCGACGGCATGAACACCATGTAAAAAGGCCAGGACTTCTGCGGTGCTGACGAGTTTTTAGTGTTGTCAGTGTCTCAGGACTTTCTCGTTTTTCGCGATAACCTTTTCAGAGCTTCTCGTGCAAAAACGGTTATTTCAGGTAGCGCAACACCAAAGCTGGACGAAGTCTCGTTTTTTGACTCTGCATCCGATCCAACTCCTGGAACATTTCTTCCACACCCGCTCCCCCAAATTCTAACGTTTCAAAGTTGACTCCGTCTAGATTCTACAAAATTCTAAATACTACAGAAACATTTATGCATTTTGATTGAAAAATTAAACTCCTGCGCTTCAGCCTCCGCTCCAGAACCGTCGCCAGAAAGTTTTCAATAGAGGGGATTTGGGTTTGCGCGGGGAGGCTACACACTCTAACAATTGACAAAAACTCAACTGATTTATAGTGTTTCATGTTTAAATTTGGGGGGATTGGAGCTTTGCTTGGGGGGTGGCTAAGCCCACAAAAGCCCCCTGTGGAGACGGGACTGCTCCCTTCCCGCACAAACAGGCGTTTTGAGGAGTCCACTACCGCCCAAACCTTGTGGATTCACAGCGTCAAGGACGCCAATCTCTGGCAAGAGCAACTCATAGCTCAAATGTTTTGAAATGCATCACCTGTAGCCAGTAGGCTACAGCAGAAGAAGAATTTTATACCAAAACAACGTCACATTTGAAAAGAATATAAGGCTTAACGTGTCTGATTTTCGTCACATGACTTGGCGCTTCCAAGAAAACTATAAAATTTTGCCATTCTTTCGCAAATGGTACGGCAGATGGCATTCCAGGCTCTGGCCTCCCGTCGTTTGCCATTAAATAAAACAAAAATAAATAAATAAAAAACTATGAAAGACGTCAACACTTAACGAAGACATCACACGTAACTGTGAGATGCTACCGAGTTGTGAAAATTCATTAATGACACACACAGTCCACAACACATCACACAGTGACAGTGCATGTAGTGAGACAGCAGGTGTTTGAAAGTTTTCATGGCTTGCCAAACTTTACCCTGCCATAGCATTGTTTCGGCTTGGACCAGACTGGAAAAATACTTCATATTTGTTTGGGACTTTGGTCAGTCAGGAGCGTAACGAGGGTAGATGGCGCTCGGTGCAAGAAGCAAATTTGGCGGCCCCATGTTCAAACTTGATGTCTGTCGGAAGCAAGTGTACTGTGTAAGTGAAGAAAGTAGCCTACTTGTGACATTGTTAGGGCTTTCCGGGGAATTTTTTCATATTTTCTGTGTGCACATTCTATACTTTTCGACATATAAGTACACCCTTTGTTTTTTTTCAGTTTTGCTTTTTTTCTTCTGTACCTCTTTAATTAGTTTTTTGTAACTTTTTTACTTTTTTATTAGTACTATTTTTTAATTTTTTTATATTGCTAAAAATATTCTAACCACACCAAAATCCTTCACTTAAATTTGATCCACTCATCTGTGTACATAGGCATGC
>Ga0210059_1012003_pt1 | contig 13167 bp, 6 predicted proteins | sample Ectturendosymbi2_FD_188042 | JGI IMG/M metagenome (GOLD analysis project Ga0210059, IMG submission 188042) | Ecteinascidia turbinata endosymbiont from Florida, USA - Sample 2 (SPAdes) (version 2) | ecosystem: Host-associated > Tunicates > Ascidians > Unclassified | place: Key West, Florida...
TCAAGCCTCTCCCTTAGCAATCAGAATATTGATATTTATTTTTTAGTTTTTCACCAACATTGTAAGTCGAGATCGGGTGCATTGTAGAATGTTCTTTGGCAGTGCCACAAGACGTAGCAACACATTTGTTATTAAACCAAGCGGTAATGAATTTTCGAGATTTGAGAAATATTGAGCAGCTTTCTTCATTCCTGCATGGTTTGTACCACCATATATAACAAGAGCTATGTGTTACCTTGCCCTGCCAGCGTGGAAACAAGCTTGGCATTTGAACTATCAACAGTGTGGATTGATGTGTAGTTTATACATGACAAAGCTGGGACCTTCCTAATGTGCACGCGTGTTTGATATGAGTCAGTGTTACAACTTCTGATGTTTTGAGAGAAATTTCTGATGCCTGATGTTTCGGCAGCAAATCTGATGTTGACTGAGCTGATGTTTTTTTCCCCAATTTTATATCTTTTCAGGATGAAGATAGTTAGATTCATAGAAATTTGAAGTTTTTTCATCAATTTCTTACTCTCATGTGTGTTTCGTAATCGTTCCAAACTGAAGAAGCTCTCTTCCTAGCATTGGGAATAACATAACACGTTACGCATATAACAGATTTTTCCATTTAATGATGATACTTCGCTTGGTTTCGGATTCAACATGGGTTATCGCACTTTGCTAGGTATTGGTGCAGAACCGTCTCCAGAAGGTCTTCAATAAGGGTGCTTTATGTTTGCGTAGGGGGCTTGACATTGTAAAATTTGACAAAAACTCCGCTTATTTAAAGTGTTTCATGTTTCAATTTGGGGGGCTTGGAGCTTTGTTTTGGGAGCTAAGCCCACCAAAGACGCCCGTGGTGACGGGACTGTGTTGGTAATGGAAGCATTTAGCTTGTTTTAAACTGTATTGTAAAAACCTGATGTTGAAAAAGGCAACAATCTGATGTTAACGAGACTGACCCCAGTGGCAAGACTGTCTGATATGGATATGCAATGCGAGGTATGAGTGCCCGCTAGCTGCAGCTGAATTAATTAGCTATTCTGCTAATCAGTTGCACTCCGCTTTTTGGTCAACGAAAGGTGTTGAATGAAATCGGACAAGTTTGTGGTGAAATTAAAAAGGCATTCATCTTCGTATGAAACAGACCAGGGTGAGCAGCCTCGAAAAGTTTTTATTGGCCGGTGTCAGAACAGTACGCCTACCTGCCCACCGGTAGACGAGCAGCCACAGGCGTCTGGTGCAAGTGGTAGCGACGATGTTTAGACGAATCCCCCAAGCATGCATAAGATCAGCGCTTCTCAACCGGTGGGCCGCGAAGCTCCTTCACGTGGGCCGCGAAATGTTCCGAGATAACGCAATAATTATGCCTAGTCGCAATAAAGACGCCGAGTCATGAGTTCTGAAACAAATGTTTCGTGAAGTGGTCCCAAAATCAAAATCTCGGCAAAAAGTGGGCCGCGACATTAAAAAGGTTGAGAAGCACTGCATAAGATCATAGGTGTACTGGAGGGAATTTTACTGGCGGAGGGGGGCGGAAAATTTTGCCCTTAAAACAACAATTTGCCCTAAAAATAAACAATTTGCCCTGAAATTAACTTTTTTAGTCCAATCCGAAGGGGACCAGAAACCTCTTGTAAATCTATTCTGTAAAGTTGAATTCGTTTATAACGGCTTCGTCTGTAAGGTTAATTCGCCTATAACGTTACGTTTTGTTCGGTCCCCATGGCATTTTTTACATTCATTTCAATTCGCTTATAACGTCAATTCGGCAATAAGGTTCTTTATACAATCTCCTAGGGGTGCCGTTATAGGCAAATTCTGTAGTTACCTTGCTTGTTAACTCAAGGGGGTGAAGTTCGTTACGTGCTGTGTTCTCCCAGACAAGAAACGTTATGGTAATTGCTTTCACTGATGCAAATATGTACGCGACTTCAATGGCGCAACTTAATGTTTTAAAAGCGACAGTTCCGGATCGAAGGGTCTGTCTCCCCACACCTTCCTGTGTTATCGTTGCTGTGCGCTTGAGCAAGGCACATGAAGACGCGCACTCAAAGGCATCAAGTAATCCGCACGTACGTGCGGCCCGCTTCTAAAATTCCCGTTAATCAAAAAAATCTATCATCTTAACACCCTGCACTTCTACCCAGCGCAAACTCGAAAACGAACAAAGAAAGAGTTACCGAAGTCTTATATCAAGCTGTTAAACTACCGACATCCGATTGTTAGATGTTTACAAAAAATGAGGGCATGGTCCAGATCAAATTCATTATAGCCATTCACGACTTTGGTCCAGATTATACAATACACTAGCCCAAATTACACGGATCGCCCCCAAGTGAATATACCTTCTATTGAAAATTTTTTCACCGTTCAGGATTTTTGAGCAACTTGCCCTTGCCCTAAAATTTTTCACTTCTTTGAATATATCTTTTACCATTAAGCATTTTTGAGCAACTCCGCTTGCCCTGAAAAACAGAGTTGCCCTGAAATTTTTCACTGTATTGAATATATGTTGTTTATCATTCAGGATTTTTGAGCAACTTGCGCTTGCCCGAAAACAGAGTTTGCCCTAATATTTTTGGCTGTATTGAATATAGCCTACTTTTTACATTCAGGATTTTTTAGCAACTTGCGCTTGCCCTGACAACAGAGTTTCTTTGAAACTTTTCAAGCCAGGAGGCGGCCGACCTCCCCGACCCTCCGCCTCGTACGCCTATGCATAAGACTGTTGACATTGGGAACTTTGTGGGACGTTCTCTGAGTGAACGCGACCGAAGAACTTTATTGTTAAATAGCTGGACTCCTTTATCTTCATACGATTTGTGTGTGGTACACACAGGATTCCAGAAGCGACGTTTCCAAATGCAGTGAATGGAGGAATTAATTTAAGTGGTCAGCCTACAGTGAACTTCATGAAGGGTCACTTTGCAAATGGTGTGCTGCGTGCGTTTGCACATGATGTTGTAAGCTAAGGTCCTTGGTATGTTGGTAAAATCAGCTCACAAAAATAGGAAAAAGGCGAAAGAAGAGAGTTTTGCGCAGAGAAGTTTGATGCGTTTCTTAAATTTTGCAAAAATGAAGGAAACGTGGACGTGAGAAATATGCTTTCCGACAGTAGAAAAAAAATCGTAGATCAAACAAAACTCCACTGAGACATGTAATCAAGTTTGTCGAGTTTTGCGGTCGTCAGGAAAGAATATCAAAGAAACAAGATGGCAGTTTAGTTGGAAGGACCCCGAGTTTTCGTGGTGAGTACAGTCAATTGCTTATCCACAAATTATGTGCTTTCCATGACTATTCTAATCACAAGCAATTCTTCCTTTTCAAGGCTTCTGCTTCCATAACTTCAGCCACCCCTTTAGCAAAATCCTGACAGCGCCCCTGTTAATATTTGCTAACAAGCGTCCAGTCATCTCGCTACAGCTTTCTCCGAACCAATCACGTAACTGGTAGCACTGCATTAGACTAAAAAAGACGTTCTGAATTGTGCAGGTAGCCATTGCAAAATGAGCGACGGTTTTCAACATTTTATGTCTTATTGTAAAATCCCCAAAAAGTAGATAAGAGAATAGTTAACGACATGGTGTCCGTGTATAGCTTAAGTTTTCTAATGATGTCTGTCTACTAACAATCTGAAAACCTTAAAATGGCTCAGCTCTAGAGGCAGCTTCAACATACTATTCCACAGTCTACAAAGCAAAAATTACTCAACGCTGTCTCTATTTTCAGGTGACTGGGATAGTTTCTTCCATTGTGATTTTGATCATACTGCTGTGGATCGGACCTTTGTTTCAATTCCTCCCTCAAGCAGCTCTTGCATCAATCATTGTAGTTAACTTGAAGCGTCTGCTTCGTCAGTTTGAAATGGCAAGTGTCAGTCTATGATATGCCCATCGATTTTTTAATCTCATTGTGTTACAACATCTCCAGAGACAACGTACTGTGTTCCTTCTTTCCACTGGCGTTCGGTTCCAGTTAAACAGTTTGTTGTTTGGAAATCCAGGTATCGGATCACGGCTGGCGCAAAAGGAATACAGTTTTACTTCTTTAAACAACTTCATAAAATCAACTGATAGTTTGGTAACTTTACAAATGCTTCTTTTCCGCGAGTATATGCAATAAAATATTGATAAAAAACAGTTTCCTAAAATACCTATGAATTTCCAGTGCAGAGAGATTTTGACTTTATCGGTCTTGTTTAGAACAGTAGGTGGAGAATTTTTGTGATAATACATTCCAAAACCTCCCTGTTCTGACAACCATGAACAGTCTTCTGATTAAGCTACGTCTGTGACAGTTCTTCAAGTTGTGGAGCAGGGATGTTTGAATAGAATGCGTGTTAATAAAACTAACAAAACACGTTTGACTTATGTTAGCTTCCAGCGTTGTTCAAAGTGAGCAAGTTGGATTGCTCTGTATGGTGCATCACCTGGCTGGCCGTATTTCTGCTGGGCGTCGATCTGGGTCTATACATTGGGATTGGTTATTCACTTCTCACAGCTATTATCAGAACACAAACGTAAGTCTTTTTCGCGCGCTTTGAAAAAGACAAACGTGCATTGTCAAAAGTAACAATGCTTCTATTTTGTCATAGAGCGAGTGGTGAAGTCATGATACCTGTGAGCAAGGAGAAGATTTATAGAAGTTCGAAAAAATACGATAGGGAAAGTAAAGAGGCGCTTCCAAGTGTTTTGATATTTAGCTTTCCATCTCCACTTTATTTCGCCACTCAGCAGAGGTGAGATCGATGGATAGTGTTTGTTTTCAAGTTTACAATATTACAACACTACTGTAGAAAAGGAACTAAATTCACGAATATCTAGACTATTTGTTTTACAAGCCTCTATCAAAAAAAGATTTATAGTTTTTTTTAGGAATTTGAATACAGTGAGTTCGTTGAGAACCAAAAAATAACTTATTTTATTTTTACTTGTAGTTCAGAATTATCCAGAATGAGAATTTTTTCATTTAAAATCTTCATTTGACTTTTTATTACTTAATCGAAATTTACTGCAAATAGCATTTACTTTTTACAACGAAACGTTTAAACACTGAAGCATCCTTTTTGCACTTAAAAGTAATGTGCATTTGTTCCAAAATATGACTGGTTTGAATATTTCGTTGTTGTTATATTAATTCCATTTAGTGTCGATTACAAAACGTCCGTCAAAAAACCTCATACGCAAGATTGTCTTGTAAGTGCTTTACATTACTTTTCATAGCAAATAGTTTTGAAAATTTCGGCTAATCCGTTTTTTATTTCTGGGTTCGCGTTCTCTTGGTCCTATTCGTGAATAGAAAAGATTTTGCCGTTTTTGTTCAAATTAGTTTCTGCTGTGCAGTTCATGCTGCCAAATCCAATTTTCTGAAATGCACAAATGGTTCTCAAAGAGGTGGAGTGTAATCGTTTACTGTTGCAGTGCTACTTTTCCCAGCTATAAACTTTTGACAAAGTTGGAAAACAGTAGAACTGGAAAGAACCACGTTTCAAAGACCTGAAAATCCAAGCAAAGGTTATGTTGCGAAGTAATATCTGACGAGCAGAACAAAAGTAAAGCACAGATTCAAAAGTGTGCCGGATCCTGCATTTGAGAAAGATTTTGGCTGTTTTTTTTCTGCAACATGCTGTTGGTTTTTCTATCGCGTATGCTACTGGAGCCAAAGTACACTCTGTAGATGTTACCGCAAAGGTCTCAACATGTTTTGTCAGAGGGCTGCATAAGCTATTACACAACAGATCGATCACCGGACATCTTACGTAATGTGATTGCTTAGAGCAGGGGCGGGCAATTATTGCAGCTCAGGGGCCACTTTGAGAAGGCCGCTTTCAGCGGAGGGTTGTACCTTCTTATGGGAATAGAAGCAATTGTCGGTTAACAGCCTCAGCACTACAGTAATATTTACTACGAGAAATTGGAGGAACTTTCAGATTTGAAGATTTTCCTGAATGCTTCTGCTGGCCACATTTGACCCGCGAGCACTATTTGCCCATCTCTGATTAAGAGATATGTGACAATCTACCTAATCAACAAATTTTTCTAAAACACATTATTTTTTCGTTGTTGACGAACTGGCATCGCGGTTCGGATAAAATGGTTTGCTGGCTGGATTTGTCCCTCGGGCCGTATTTTGGAGCCCTTAGTCAAATGCAACAGCCTGCGCTCTGTTTGTTCATTAATTTAAAAAAAGGAATTAAACAATGCTCTCAGACATCCACTCGTTTAAATTACATTCATGATACCTTCATCTGCTGGCAACTTGTATTTCCATACTACCTTTCAGGTTCCAAGGCCAGCTGACGAATGTTTTAGGGTTCGAGCCTGCTTTCGCTGCAACCTACGCGAAAAAACAGAAGAAAAAAGAAATGAAACGAGCCATGATCAATGAGGCTTTTGCAAAAGAAGAAGAAGCAAGAGGAGACTTTCAAGAAGGCAACGATTCAGCAAACACATCAAGTGAAACATCAAGCACTGATATCACAAACGCAGAAGCTGCACTCCAATACCTGATAGTTGACATGGAGGCGTGTCCATTTATTGACAACGACGGCGTCAACTGCATTAAAACCTTATACAGTGATTTGAAGGAGTTGAACATCACTTTGCTTCTTGCACACTGTCAAGGTTAGAGCGCCTGATGAGAAACGTTTGTCCACATTCTGGTAGAACTTGCAAATTTCGCTCACATTTTTTGTTTGCTACTTGATACACTTTCCAAGTACTCCTGCATGTTTTTTGCTATGTACGTCTATTGTAACGGGTTTAACAGTTTTTGAAGGCATTTGCTCTTTTCATGTTTAGTGTGCTTCAAAATGTAACAAACAATTTTCTAAAACTATTTTCTGAAAAAACAAATTATTTTCTAAAATTCAAAACCTAGATAAAACTGATAGCAATAAATGGAGCAAATATAAAAAATACAGGAACAAGGTGAACCACATAATTGAATATGCTAAGATGATTTATTTCAAAAACCAGATAGCACAAAATGGTAATAACTCCAGAGAATTATGGTCTACTATTAATGAAATATTCAACAAAGGAAACAAACAAACAAACGTCATTAACAAGGTGCAAAACGAACTGGAATCATCAGATACTACTGCCTTTGATATTGCTAACACATTGAGCAAATGTTTTTCATCCAATTGAGAAAAATTAGCTATCCAAATAGAAAAAACAATTCTAGCCGCACCAAAGACTTCTCAAGCATCAAACCTTCAGACATCCTTTTTCTTATCTCCCACCTGCCCAGAAGAAATACAAAATGTAATAAATAATTTGGATGCAAAAAAGCAGTACCTATAAATAAAATGGCAATCAAATACCTTAAGCTAGTTGGAACAACAATTTCCAAGTTCTTATCAGATCTTTGTAATACATGTATCCTTGATAGTGAGTACCCTGATGATTTAAAGATTGCACAAATTATCCCCATTCACAAACCAGGATCAAAAGAATGCTGCTCAAATTATTTACCGATATCTATATTACCTGCAATCAATAAAGTGTTCGAAAAACTTCTTTATTCTAGATTGTAATCTTATGTTTAGACAAACGAGCTATTATCTCCAAGCCGATATGGATTTCGAGAAGGGACATCTACCGAATTAACCATAAATGAAATATATAACTATTATCTCCATAATTTAGATCAGGGATTAGTAACTTGTTCAGTATTTCTAGATCTCTCCAAAGCATTTGACACTGTGAACCGTAAAAAACGTTTAGAAAAGCTAGAAAAACTACATGGCATTAGAGGATTGCCATTGAAATTATTTGAAAACTACTTTATTGAGGATATTCAATCACAAAAGCTAGTGTAACATGTGGTGTTCCACAAGGTTCAAATCTAGGGCCTTTATTTTTCTTACTCTATGTAAATGATATTACACATGTCTCAAAATTTAAAACAACTTTATTTGCAGATGATACAGTTCTTTCTTTTTCAGCAAAATCAGTCATTGATCTTAAAAAAAGGTTATCGAGGAACTAAATAATATTGACAACTGGTTGAAACATAATAAACTATCTTTAAATTACAATAAACTCATTACATGCTGATTACAAAACAATCAATACCTCTGGACTTCGACATGAACATTAGCATTAATAATCATATCATGTCCAAAGTTGACAATCTTAAATATTTGGGAGTAGTATCAGACAACAAGCTAACCTGGAACTCACAGATAGCTCAAGTGAAAAAACAAACACCGCAAGCCTGTAGAGCTCTTACAAGGCTTAGACATTACCTTCCCATCAATTATTTAATAACAGTATATTATAGTCTAGTCTTCTCTCATCTTCAATATGGAATAAGTACCTGGGGTTCAGCATCAACATATTTACTTAAAACAATACAGAATAAAATTATAAGATTAATTACATTTAGTTCATATAGATCAAATGCTGAAAAACTGTATGCACAGCTCAAAATTTTAAATCTAAATGACATTTATAAGTTACAAACAGCAAAATTGATGCATAAATTTAAGCATGACTGCTTACCATCTGTTTTTAAGTATTAATCACAAAGTTGGACAATATACATTCATATAATACACGACAGAAAACATCTCAAGAATATATAGTTCCCAGAAAATGATTGGCAACTGCACAAAAATCTCTTGCTTATGTAGGAGTTAAGATTTGGAAATCTATAGATCAAAATTTAAAAGTACAATCTTCCTACGTTTTCAAAAAGAAATGCAAGTTACACTTCTTAAACCAACATTAACAGGTGTCAATTATATGCTACTTTAAATATTCCCCATTGTCATAGTAAAAATTTCTGATGGTGCCCTACAAACCCCATTAATATAGCACTACCTTAACATTAGACTAATGGGAGACCTAACTAGAAAACCACCTGGTTATATTAGGTACTCCGGAAGGATGCAAATATAATTTTGATTGTATTTCTATTCATGAGTTTACTTGTTTATTTTATCTTGTTTATTTGTTGTTTTTTTGTGTGTGTTTGTTTCCCAAACAAATGAATGAATGAATGTAGCCTAAAATATCACAAATACATCCACATGATAAACATCCTTTAAGCTCCGTATCTTCACGTAGCAATTTAAGAATTTTGTTTGCTTTGTGTCAATCACAACAAGGCTGAATGATTGTGAAAAATTATTGATTCGAGATATATATTCCTATCTTATCGTACCCGAAACACAATGACCAACAGTTCTTGTTCTTAAAACTAACGTATCAAAACCACAACCCGCTAATTCATTAATTTTGCCTCTGAAAGTAATTTTTCTTCAAGTTCTGGTGAACTTTGAACAATCCTTTTTCATTTTTGCAACCAGTTCATGTAGTGCGAGATAATGATAATCACAATAGAAAAACTACTACTATATCAACAGACCTACGATCGCGGGTGTGAAACCAGTTTGATATTCTTCACGTCTTAAATCTTTCTTTTTGCTTCACAGACATTGTTCGTCGCTATCTGACGAGTGGAGGATTTCCTCCTTCGGACCAAGACTCTCTTCCTGCCTCCGTTTTCTTCATCGACGTAGGTCGAGCTGTGCATTACGTTCAAAAGCAGACAACGCTCAGTCGCAGTTGTACAGCAAACGTAGAATCATCTCTCACATCGCGTCTGTAAAATAGGATTCGTGAGATCGTCCACTGGCTACGATGCCAGGAAGCAACTTTGTTTAATGTGAGGTATCCTCACAATCATACGTTGAATATGATTGGAACTCTTACTGGTTTCGAGATATAAAAAATGTGATACTTATTTCTGATGTCCATTTTTCACCTTTTTATTTTCTGCGTTCTAGTAACATTGGTGCTTGCATTCCATCCTTTTTTTGGTATTACTGTTGTAACTGCTCAGTCATTACGGCGCCCATTCTCAATTCAACACTTTTCTACAGAGCATTGTTACCATGTGCTTATTTTGTTAGTGAAACTTTTAATTGCAACATCTGAACCATGTCGTTTTTGTGGCATTTGATTTAGCAGTTTTGCAAGGTTTCATTGAGTTGCGTTTATTTTTTATCTCATGTGCGTAACTCCTGAGAAGAATGTTCAGAAAGACATGTTGCTAACGTTTTAAATGTTTTCAACACTTTTGCAACCAAAGACATATTGCTGTATAATGGAAAAATGCCCAACCAATGTAAATTAAATCAATTTTTATCCTTAAAAATTAGCAATTTGTTTTGCAGAGTAAAAACTAGAATTAGGGTTTTTAGTATTTTCATGTTGTTGCTGTGTGAGATTTCACTGATGTAGGCTACTTGTTTATTTCAAATTTCCACCCTCTTTCAAAATGGCCGAGTGCACAAAGGTGCTAGACTCAGAGCCAAATTTGTTAGCAAAAAGCTAAGTTGGTTGTTCTGGCCTCCGAATGGAGGCGTGAGTTCGAATCCCTCTTCTGCCAATGCTTTCAGCGGTTAAACGGTCAAGCGGATAGAGTGCGCGACACAGATACTGCTGTATGTCGGATTCGAATCTCGGATTCGAACAAAAGTCACACCGAAGACTTGAAAAACGGTACTTGCAGCCTGTCCAGCTACGCGGTCCAACCTTTGGCCTGCCAGCAGTAATTCAAAATACACTGGGAAAGTATCTGCATGGGCCACGGCGCAGATTAAGAGATGATGGGCACCCGCATACCACTCGTGACACTCCATGGGCAGAAAACTGCGAGTATAACAAAACTTTCTTTATCCCGAATTTCCATCTTCTCGAAATTTTGCATTATTGGTACAGTTTGAGTAAACTTTCACGATTTATTTGAATAAATACATGTGATGGTTTGAGGGAAATGTTTTTTTATAATATTCTTGCTGAGAGCCTTACATACTGTTGAGAAAGAGCATTAAGACAGGCTTGTCAGGCGCATGCTGTACAGTAATATGGGTATTGGTTGATCCATCTCAGCTGCGCTGCAATTGCGTAAATACTGGGAAAAAAGCCCAGAAAATGAAACCACACTGGATCAGGTGCGCAGAAATCTGATACCAAATGCAGTCTCATATTTGTCGCCGAACACGACTGTTGCTCATCTTCCGAATATGCTCAGAATTTTGTTATAATCGGTTTTTACAGATTTTCATGCACAGTAGGTTGACTTCTCTTAAACACGATTTACAGCAAATGCGACATATGAAAATAACTTTCAGCGTGTTGTTCTGAAAATTAGCTCTTCGTATTTCTGTCTCCCAAGCGGTAAACAATCTTCAAAGAGCGTTATGCTGCTAATGAAAAACTATGGGTGGGCAGAAAATCTTTTTGTGGATTTTGAATCACAGATTTTAATTACTGTAAAAGAGAAGCTGCGTAGACGAAGGTTTTAAACTTTTTATTTATTTCCGAACAATTGAAACCTTTTCGTCTATTGAAAAAATTATGCAGTAGATCTTTGTCGACACTTCAACACAACTGCTTTCTCTCAAGCAATTGTTTCTCTTGAAACATGTCTTAGCTCTAAAACTTGTAAAAATCAGTTTCGTTGGCCCGGTTTAAATTCCAAACAGTTCAAGCGAAAACATTCTGTTTAATCTGTAATCGAGGCTTGTCGGAGAACACGAGGAAACTTGGTCAACTACAAGCAACAAATCTTTGATATTAACTTGACCGCATCAAGATCTTGCGGATTGCTCCGATACATATAAAAATAAAAAGCGATTGAAATAGAAGACCTAACTAACGGATTTGGCGGAAGGGAATTAAGTTTTGCTTCCTGTGCCCTGAAAGAATATCCTAGCTTCTTCGCCAACAGCAGATCTTGCTTTGGTTAATATCACTGACATAGTCAACCAAAGTTCTCTGAGTTCCAATCCATTCATATATTTGGTTTAGTAATTATAGGATCTATATAGAGACACCAAATCAAGGATCAGCCAAACCCCAAAGAAAGTCATATGTGAAAGTATTTTTGGATAAACGGTCATTCCCAAACTTTGCATTGAATTGCAGTTATGTCGTTTATTACGATAACATATCAATAGCTAAGATTCTATGGAGCAGGGGTGTCGGACTGGGGGACAGAAGGCCTTGCCGGCACTGGATTTTTAAGGTTAGCATTTTCTATAAACGATTTGGTAAAAAAATATTTTCCTCTTAGTCTCGAGCTGATAAAATGAAATTCAACAACTGTTGCCACCACTGGAAGACTTTTTTTGCCCCTCAACCGTGGAAACATCAACTATTGGCCCAGACTGGAAAAATCCTTCCGATACCCAAACTTTGGAGTGCTACATTCAGTGTTGTAAAACTTCAAATTCTTTTTATTGCAAGCAATCCACTTCTCCATCCTCAGTTACGTTTTTATATCTAATTATTAACTGAAGTTGCTTTCCACAAACAACTTGGACTTACATTTGGTTAGTATTTGACTTGGCGTTTTACACATCTCAAATCTCAGTCGCAGAGCAGTGTCAGTGATTAATACGTTAAACACAATTAGAACATTTTATCCCAAGATTTCATTTCTAGCATATTGTTGTGCACATGTTTTGTCCATCTTTGATAATGGAGATGTTGTTTATGATAATTGTTCCGTTTCAGGCAGCAATATTTTCTATAGCATGTAAAGTGCTGATTCAAATGCTTATCCTTCACTGGTTTCTTAAGGACCACGCACGTCACGTGATTGTATCTAGAACAACCAGTGGTGTCATTCAAAAGTTTTGGTAACAGGCTTTATCAGGAAAGTATAAAAATCGAGAGTACAGAAGACACGAGCGTATGAGCAGCAGGAAAAAAATGCGCTGAAATTAAATTTTGTACAACAATGATTTTTGACTTTTATTAGACTTAATAGTCCTCAAACATCCCATGGTGGGCCTATCAATCATTAACTTATTGTGTGAAAGTTTCACAAACTTTAAACAAGAAATAAATGCTTTGACTTTTGGTTGCTCTACTGATGACCTTTTCAAAATCAAAACGCTGAAACAATATAAATAGCTGATATATCAGCTTCAGTAAAGATACAAAAAGCAAGCGTCTTCATAATACCAAAACAAGCTACCCACCAAACTTAGTGATCACACCACTTAAAAACATTAGCTTTTAGCTTGCAAGTTTATACAACCGGTGTTCGTAACCTGGGGCCCATAAAATTGATTTACGCGGTCCGCTATCCCTACAACTGCAACCCGGACAACTGCCACCTACTACAACTGCCACCTAGGACAATTGCCAC
>Ga0210059_1012005_pt1 | contig 13166 bp, 9 predicted proteins | sample Ectturendosymbi2_FD_188042 | JGI IMG/M metagenome (GOLD analysis project Ga0210059, IMG submission 188042) | Ecteinascidia turbinata endosymbiont from Florida, USA - Sample 2 (SPAdes) (version 2) | ecosystem: Host-associated > Tunicates > Ascidians > Unclassified | place: Key West, Florida...
TATATTTGCATGCTAAGATAAAATCAACATGCACTCTACTAGCATCTTCAGTGAAGGATTTACGCATAGGCCAAAGCCCCGCGCAACTCCTTACTATGACGACTCATTATTATGACTGCGCAGCAACATAACTTCACAAATTACTTTGAAACGAGCAAATATACAAACGTCTAGCTAGATTCTTATCGGTGCAATAACAATACGATAATAGTATACGCTACGCAATATAGGAATGGCAATACTGCTTTTCATCGGAGTTCGGCAGTGTCTGGCGCTCTTGCATTGTTGCGAGTTTTTTGTCAGTGAAAGATTGAACATCAACTAACAAGAAAGTGCTGTGTGACATGTTGGATACTGAGGAACACGACTGGGCGCGAGAGAGATGAATCTGTATGAAAGTTTCTACCATCAATAACATAGCCAGCCCAAATATTCTGCGAAAGTCAAATGTTTTGACTTGAAGCGAGCAACAGTATTTTGTTCGGGACACTGCCTGTCACAGCAAAATATAATAAGATATGCCTTTTTAATTCACTTCTTGTGTTGTAATCACTTTCATACAGACGGTCTACATCTCTCTCGTGCCCAGCCATGTTCTGCAGTATAAAGCCTTTCACATCACACAGCACTTTCTTAGTTGATGTTAAATCTTCCACGGACAAAAAGCTCGAAACAACGCAAGACTGGCAATCACTGCAGAACTCCGATGAAAAGCAATGTTGTCCATATTGGATAGTACTTGGTTATTACCAACTAGATTGCACGCAAACAGAGATGGCTTGTTCAAGCTCAATATCAGCGACGTCCAACCCAAATGCCTAACTGTTCCCAAAATTATGTCACTATCTTGATCAGGGCCGCACATTGAGTGACATATCGTTGCGGGCAGCACATTAAATGGCTTAATTTTAGCAAACTAAATTTAGCTTAAACTAATATACTGAAAGTGTTCGAATTCTAACTGCAATGGTAACAGACGTGATAAAGTGGTACTCGTAAAAATTTTGTGATAAGTTTGCTGAAGTTCAAAACCACGGTCGCATTTCAAAGCAGGAATGGTGTTAGGTGAAATATATGTATCTGAGCTTTGCATTTTAGTGAAGCAATGTTAGTTAAGTTCAGTTAAATAAATGTACCTACTGCATCTTATAAAATGCGGATAAGTATGCAGCCTTCAAAAAGACGAGAAACCACAGATTGCGAAATTCGCGTTTCGGTGCAGATATGCTGGTATGGTGAAATTTGTGTAGTGTAAATGCTGCAGTCAGCAAAATCTCCAATCCGTGGTGCAAACTTTGATTAAAGTTTGCTAAACGTCAAAACGACGAGATATACCACAGTTTGTGAACATTGCATTTCAGTGCAGGAATGCTGGTTTGGTGAAATATACATACTGTAGCTACTGCAGTGCAGCCTATGTTATTTGAAATTACCAACCACTGGTGCAATTGGTGTGATAATATTGCTAAACTTCAAAACGCCGAGACACCATAGATTCCGAGCTTCGCATTTCACTGCAGGAATGCTGTTTTGATTAAATATGTGAACGTCCTGTAGCCCAGGGCTTCTCAAACTATGGGTCGCGACCCCATTTGGGGTGGCGAAACAAATCGGCTTGACAAACCAGATGTAAATGTTTTTGTTAACTAATGGGACGTTTGCATGCATCATTGACATCTAGAACTATCCATCAAGGGTCGCCTAGAAAAAAACTTTTTGAAAATGGGCCACAGCACAAAAACGTTTGAGAAGCCCTGCTGTAGCCAACTGTATGTGAAAGTCCCAACCCGTCGTACAAATTTTGTGTTAAGTTTGGTGAAGTTCAAAACGACGTTCGCATTTTAAAGCAGGAATGCTGTTAGGTCAGGGGTGGGCAATTAGCGGCCCGCGGGCCAGATGTGGCCCGCCACAGTGTTTTCAGTGGCCCGCGGAAACATTTGCGAAAATTCTTCAAATCTGAAAATTCCTCCAGCTTGCTGTACTTGAACAGAGACTTGCTTCTATTCCATCGAATGGTTTCCATTTCCGTTAGCAAGCGCGGCCCTCCAGAAAATCTTGTTTTCTCAAAGTGCCCCCCGAGCCAAATTAATTGCCCACCCCTGTGTTAAGTGAAATATATGTAGACTACGTACTGCATCCTACGCTTCTTTAAAATCTCGTATCTGAGCTTTGCACTTCAATGAATGAATGTTGGCTAGGTTAACCTAGGTAAATGTACCTACTGCTTCTTGTTATATGCACACTAGTACGCACTACGCAGTCTTCAAAACGAGAGAAACCACACATTGCGAACTTCGAATATCAGCAAAGGAATGCTGCTTTTGTTATGTGTGTTCTGTAAGTGCTGCTGTATACATTGTTCAAAAACTCCAACCCGTCGTACAAATATTGCGTGAAGTGTGTTAGTACATAATTGTTGTCTTGGTTAAATCTGTGACCGTGCTGTAGCCTACGTGGTTTTCCAATCCCCAACCAGTCGAATAAATTTTGATATAGGTTTGCTGAACTTCAAAACGACATTCGTATTTCAGAGCATAAATGCTGTTAGGTGAAATTAATATGCGTACATAGGCTACTTCACCCTACGTTGCTGTTGGAAAGTTTTACGAGCAAATGATTGGGTTTGGTCCAAAGTAGAAGCTGGGAACCACAGCAAACACAAACTTTGAAACTTCTCAATTCAATGATAACCAACTTTGCACGCCCCTGGAATAATTGTATGCAGGTACTGCAGCCTACGTTGTTTTAAATCTCCGAAGCGTTCTACAGTTTTATGGCAAGTTAGCTGAACTTCAAAACGACGAACAACCACAGCTTGCCAACCTGTCAATGTAGTGCAGGAATGCTGGTTAGCTTATACATATGTACGCTCAGCCGTCTACACTGTTTTAAATCTACAACCCGTCGTACAATTTTGTGGTTACTTGAACTTCAAAATGGCGAGTAACAACAGCTTGCCAACGTTGCATTTCAGTGAAGGAATGTGAAATGTATATGTACTGAACGTTCTTCAATGTGAACTTCAAAACGACGAATTACCACAGCTTGCCAACTCCGCATTATAGTGCAGGAATGCTGGTTAGGTTATACATAGGCAAGCTCAGCAGCCTACGCTGTTTTAAATTTCCAACCAGTCGTACAATTTTGTGGTTACTTAAGCACGACGAGTAACCACAGATTGCCAACTTTGCAGTGCAGTGCAGGAATGCTGTTTATGTGAAATGCATATGTACTGAACTTACTGCAGCCTACGTTGTTTTAAATCTCCAACATGTCGTACATTATTTTGTGATAAGTTTGTTAAACTTGATAATGACGATATACGCAGCCTAGGTTGCTTTAAATCTTGCACCTTAACTTCGCATCTCAGTGCATAGCAATGCTGCTGAAGTTGCTAAAGTGGTAAGGTGTTTTACTGTGCTGCCGACGTTATTTTCGGGCAATAACGCCAAATCGAGCGCTCCCTTTCGATGCGCTTTTTCTATGAGAGCGTTTTTCTCTTTACAACACAGTGCTCGTCACCAAGCGAGCCCTTCGGTTTCAACGTGCTCTTTCTGTGAGAGCATTCTCTTTGTGCGTCTGGAGGCGCTGAAAGGCAATGAGCGGCGCGTGGTGAGAATAGTAGGAATGGACGAACTTACACTTGACGAGACCCCACTCGCATTAGGCACTGTTCTTTTGAAATGGATCCATCTGGAGGATTAACCTTTGGTGAATGCTGAGTACACTGCTTGAGGGTCATCTTGTGCATACTTTGAAAGTGATTGAAGATCTTGTACCCAACTCTCAACCTTGTTTTTAATGTATTGTTCTCTGAACGATTCTGTCCCAATTACAGATCCAAGGAGGCATTCACCTTGGTCTGTGATTTTGATTCCATCATCTTTGAAGATTTTTTGTTCGGCTTGCATTAGACTGCTGTCTTTTGTTAGGAGGATTGTCTTTGCAGGTTTACGGCAGTACCCAAAGTCTGGTCCACTGGCCTGTATGTATTCCCACTATTTTTTCACTCCTGCCAGTGATCCGACTGCAGAGCTATCATCTGCATACCATACCTGTTTCACTTCATCATTTGCAGTTTCGTTGCTCAATGCTTGCATCAGTGGTCGTGTGGATAGGGCACACATTGCCATAGCTGCAGTCTCCCTTAGCGTCACACCATCCAGTGACAGTATGTGGTCACCATTTTCCAGATACTAAAGAGCATGGCGGGTGTGTTGTAACTGTTGTGTAGGTATGTGTACATGGGGGGACACAGTCTTCTGATGTTTTCTAGACTGACTTTTCTGTTGAATTTGTTAAAGGCATTGTCTGCGTCCATTAGCAGCAGGCACTCACTGTTGTCTTCTTCAAAACTTTTCCTTACAACATATATTGCTGCTGAGGGTCTAGTGTACAATTCACCCTCCCCGACTTCCCGAGTGATGATGTCATTGATGACATCATCGATTGAAGTTGGTGGTGAGAGAAGGTCACACAATAAATTTGGTGATGGCGTCACTACCACGCCATGAGATACAGCTTGTCAAAGTTGATGGCCTATACAAATCCAAAGGCATTCATTTCGGCTTGCTGAAACGGCGTACCACAGTCAACATAATCGTTAAATATCCACGCAAGCAGAACCTTTTTATAATGATATTTTTATTGCGGACTCATGGTCCATATCACAGACACAAGAGCACAAAAAGTGGTTAGCTATACATCAGCGCACATTACAGAAACGGTGTTTGCACATGGCCAACACTGGGAGAAGCAAAACAGTTTATCCTCTCCACAGCTGTATCGTCATTCGCAAAAGCACAGAAAATGGATAACCATACAGTAGGGCATTTCACAACCGTTGTTAGTACGTGTCCAGCCTTGAGAGGAGCAAGACACTTTCCCAGCACTTCCTCCTTTTTTTGCCTGGTCTGTACACAGTGTCCACATATTTTTACTACACAAAAGCAGTAATGGCGAGACGCAAACTCCGAAACAATTCACGGACAACTACTGCATTTGGTCTCCATACAGGAGTGTTGAATGACTCTACAGTAGTAGGTCTTATTTATTACCGTCAGTATTTCGCAGTGATGATGATGATGGAGTGCATAATAGGCTAATAAGCTACTTTTATGTGGGTGACAAAAACGTGCGACATGTGGCAGAAAAATTTTGTATTGTAAAGAAAGTGATGAACACTGTTGCTCAGATGGACAGCAGGGCATTTACTGCAGCACAACAGGAGTGTGGAGGATAGGTAGTAGCAGTAGAGGTTGGTCAACTTCGAGTTGCTTGCAATTCTATGGAAGCAAATGTTCCGAAACTGTAAAGACCTTCAACATCTAGCATCGGATTAGTAGACACAACTTACAGAGACGGAGTGACGATATGCATGAATAAATTGTTTGACTGAATTGAGAGACTTCATAATCGTCATTGTCTCATCTACTTCACAGTTTTTCAATAAGCCTATCGCCGGCATGTGGTTGGTAGTTTCAAACAGAGGAAATTACAGTATACCCCTAAAAATTGATGCGGCCCATGATAGCTTCCTAACAATCGAATGTGGCCCGCCAGTGAAAAAAGGTTGCACAAGCCTACCCTAACCTAATGTTAAGCTAACCCTAACCTAACCCTAAAGCTAACCCTTAAAGCAAAAGTTTATAAAGTTTTGAAAAAAGTAAAGAAAAACTGGTCCCACGAATTGAAACATGCAAGCAGTCACTATTATGAAAATGTAAGGCCAAGTCAAGAGTGAAACCTTCAACCATTGACATGACAGACTTGGAACCTACCCACCAAGCTGCCAGGTTGACCCTGGTTGGATGACAAACTGACTGCATTATTCGAACTGCATCATGCGAGGCAGGATGGTCGAATAAGTTTTGAAACAGGAAGATCCATGGGTGTTTCCATAGCCACTTTTCAAAATATTCATTTCTTCAGGCAAATGAACCTTAAAATGAGCAATAGCTCAGTCTTATGCTATGTTGCTTACTTCGATATAATAATCTGTTTTCATTGCAGTTTACAAGAGCTTGCAAGTTTTTCGTAATAATTTGCAAACAAAGTGTCTGTACATATTAAATAAATAAAAGGATGAATGCAAGGGACAGGGATCCTGTAGATTATGAACGTTCTGTTCGCTCAGTGTTTGGTGAGTTTTTGTGTGTGTAAATCTTACAATTACGTTTGTTTATGAAACACATTTGTGGAGTCCTTATGTTATAAAATCACAATTTTACAACTTAACGTGCTTAACATATGTTTTTAGTAAATGCAGTGCCAGTGGTGAATCCAGACCAGGTGTTGGGAGCTATCATACACTACAGTACAGGGAGTGCCAAAACATCTTCACTTGTTTAAAAACTCAGATTTTCAATGACAACCGTTGGATATCACCTAAAAGTGGTTACCTTAATTGTAGGCCAAGCAAGCAGCTATTTTTGTTGTTGAACTATGCTGATCTTTCAGGAAATCATCACAGTTTAACACTTTCGCTACCAGCATATACACAGTGTTTGAATTTGTTAACGTGTTCCTGAGGGACATATATATACGTTTTAGATAATTATTAAAGATTCTTGGAGACATACATATATGTTTTTATCCAAATTTTGCAGTGGTTTGTTGTCTAAAAACATGGTCCTAGCTTGATTCTATGTAACTTAGGTTTTGCATTGAGAATCCAAAGTTTTTGTGGCTCAGAGGCTGTGTAAATGCATTGCCCTTTTGGGTTGGCCCACCTAGGTGGGACCAAGGTCTAGCAGCAATGAATGTGATTATGTGCAATGTAAGTGCATTGATATATTTCCAAATCCTAAGAGAGTATGTAAAAATGTATCAGAAACGTTTAGTGTAAGCAAGTTTAAGCATTTTGATAAAGTTCTATTGCTTGATGCTAGTGTTGTATAGCTGCTTTCATTGTATCAAAAAAGTGAAACTTATGCAAAAAAGTGGCTCTGGTAGGCCTAGGCTGGATGGTTACAGTGCTATGCAGCTTAAAATGATATGTTGGCAATTGATTAGTGTAAATGCAGCAAAACCTTTGCCAGGTTTTCCGTTTCAGCTTAACTTGTAAAACGCTTAGCACTATCTGCTTTGTGCAGAAGCAGACAGCATTTGAATTTCCCACCAAAGCCACCTAGGAACCGTGGATATTGCCATGGGTCAGGGACATCACCCAGGATCGACTGTGTTAATAGCGTCTTCTATCATCAATTTAAATAATTTTTAGAGGTTGCTTGGTAAGATGTACAAATAAATAGCACACATCCAGAGTTGGTTAAGTGATAACAGTTGTAAAAACAGCCTGGCACAGGGGCATATCCGGACCAAATGTATGTGAGGGGTTAAAATTTTTATTTAGGCAAGCAACTGTATTTTGTTTGGGATACTGCCTCTCAAAGTACAAAATGACTAGATATTCTAAAAATTTAGGGGTCATGGCTCCTCGGGCCCTTCTGCCTATGCCTATGGCCTGGAACAGTATTGATGGATAGACCAAATTTTGTAGCCGTTGCTCTAATTGCCAGATATTCTTGATCGACATAAGCATTGTGAGTCATCAGCATGTGATGCTCAGGGCAGATCACCGCTTGAATGTGGACTGGTTTGAGAACACTAAGAGACTCTGTACTCTCTATCCTGAAATCAGCACCCACATTCCCAGAATGGTTCTGCCAAGAACGACATGGGTCCAGCTGAACCTTTAGCACAGAATAAATGATTGAACAGTCAAAGTAAGCTGTTCCAGTGTCAAACTAACAGCAAAAGAGAGACAATTCTAGACAAACTCAGTGTTGCTCACAGACTGATGCAACTCATGCACAGAAGTTATCAAAATGTGAGTTATGTTATGACAAACTGCTCATCTTAACAGAAGAGCAGCCCAGCATTTGGACATGTCTTTGTTTGGATAAAACTTTGGAGCAGATTGAGCTAGAGAGCTGTAAACTCTCTAGATACATGGAAAGTCTTGTAGTTTTGCTTTTAAAAGAAACAAGAAGTTTTGCATTTGAGCTTTTTTATGGTGACGTCATAATTTTGGTCTTTTGATGATGCCAGCAAGCTTTCAGCCCAAAGTCAAGAGGCAATTTTATGTTGTTGTTTTTTTTCAAACTAGGCGAAAATCTGCATCTTTAGAACCCTTGATTGGCCTTCTAGTGTTTGTGGTTAGCAAGTTATAGCCAAAAATACAACAAAATAATTAAAAAATTCCCTATAATCAATTACTAAATCTTTTTTAAAAAGATAAACTTGTCTGTTATGTAGGCATCTGCCTTATTCAAATTGAACCACTTTTAGTTCACTGAAACAATTTTATTTCATATATTTTTATTTACCTAAAGTATGTTACAATATTTACAGAAGATCATTAAAGATTGTAAATTATTCTCATTTAAGAAAAAATTGTGCGGTTGCAAGTTTGTATGGTGACAAGTTTTTTGTTCATTTCTACAACAACCACTGTAAAAATATTCTTGCTGTTAGTAGTTACAATCATAGTAAATCAAAATTTTGCCATTGGTTACTGTAAGCAGGGTTCCCATGTGGTGTTGAAAGTTTTAAACTGCGAAATCGGTTTTCAAAACCTTGAAAAAGTATTGATTTTAGCCAAAATGTCCGCAATGTATTGAATAAGTATGGGAATTCTGAATTGGGCCATTTATTTATTCAAATTTTTTTTTTACCATTGATGACAGTTTTGTTTTGAAATTGTTTTTTGCATTGTGTTGTGTTTCATAAATAAAATTTTGGGAAAATTAGATGAGTGGTGGTATTAAAAATTTTTTTCTTTAGTATTGAAAAAATACGGCAAATGTTTTTTGAAAATGTATGGGAACCCTGTCTAACTCTGTAATGAACAATTTGCTATTGTTTAATTTTGATGCTTAAATTTTTTTTAAATAATACTGTTGATATTGAATTAAGTGTATATATGTGTGAAAACATTTCCTTTGCTGTTGAAGTCAACTATATACAGTGTATACGAGCAATCTAGTTTCATATCCTTCTGTTTTTTTGGTGTAATGTGTGAACTTGTTTTGTGATTTCACACACTTTTTTAACTTTCAACATTTGTGTAAGCTGAGAATTTGGTTTGCTTCATTTTTTGAAATTGTGATTGTAATATGTTTTTGTTTAGTTTTCTTAAATTATCCCAGCAATATTTAGATTTTGTGAACACCTTTTGCTAAATTTAGTGGCTTCTTCAATAAAATCTTAAGGGTTTAGCAATAGATAAAATTTGTTGAGCATTTTCATATATTTAACGAAAATGTCATGAAAATTTGAGGAAATGTATTTATATTTTTTTCATGTGATTTTGAATGATTTCATTATCACTAAATATCTATAACTGCTAAAAATGCACAAGTAGTATGCATATATATACAAAATGTTTGGCAGCAAAGCTACACTGTCGGCACAAAGAGTTGTTGATCTTCTGCAAGTAAAATATCAGACCATGTAGAATTCTGATGATTTACTTTCAAGTAAACATCTATAATGCAGTATTCATGTGGTCTCTATCAATTTTTTAATGATATGAAAATAAAATGGTAAAATGATATGTTCTTATGCTAGTAATCGTTCCACCAAACAACTGTTTGTTACAGTTGGAAACATTCCATATGAAGCAACGGAAGAGCAGCTGAAAGACATATTCAATGAAGTCGGAAATGTTGTTAGCTTCAGGTAATGTTCTTGTTGCAACATAGCATTGTGCTTTATTTTAGCTGGAAGCATTTTTAAACTTAATTGATATCATTTGCATTATTGGAAAAAGTGTAACAATATATAGTTTTCTTACCATCATGTTTATTGCTAGATTTAAAACAACACATATTTTATTAATAAGATGTTGGCAAAAAAGACATACATGCCAGTAAAAATATTGAGTTACTGTATGCATTTTATTAAGATCAAACACACTCCCAAGTATTATATGTAACTCTGATAAGCTATATAATAGTTGTATTTAGCATTTTTGTAAATGAACAGAAAAAATGGTAATCCCAATTTTACATTTTTATTATAGGTGTTTCCTCAATGGTGTTTGTGTTTAATCTATGGTGCGAATTATTCAACTGCGTTGTATTTTCTATGTTGTGTGGCTGCTCAAATTTTTTCTGATCCATTTGTTTTTCTGGAAGTACGGTAGTTAAATAATGTTATATTCAACTGTAGGTTAGTCTTTGATCGAGAGTCTGGGAAACCAAAAGGCTATGGCTTTGCTGAATATCAAGACCAAGAGACAGCCATGAGTGCAATGAGAAATTTGAATGGTCGTGAGCTGCACGGACGTTCACTAAGGGTAGACCATGCAACTAGTGAAAAGAATCGTAACAATTTCCAGGTATGTCGTAAATAGGTGGCTATTTATCTTAAAACAATTCCATTCGTCTTTGTTGGCCGTGACTTTCTTAAACTTGGTAATTCTGTGTTGACTCTTTAACTGAGTCCGCTTCCGATTTAGAAACACCATTGGTAGTTGTGTTTAAAATGTGAAATTCAGCTTTACAGCTTGTACAGGGTGACCCAAAAAACAGAACCCAGTATGGGTACTGGATCTTTGTAAGATTAATTTAATAAATTATGGGTTAATTTATTAAATTCATCTTACAAAGATTCAGTAAACTTCAAGCACTTGGCAAGTTTCAAACTTTAGTATGTGTCTAATCATTCCCCAAAGCTTCAGTCATTGAAGACCCTTAGTGTAAAATTCATGTTCTTACCAAAATATGCTCCAAGGCGTTGGAGGCAAACTTGCACACATCGCCCAAAATTATCAGTTACTCGAACATATTCTTCTTTGGTATTTCACTGATTTGGGCTGTGACTGTTGTCTTTAATTCACCAATTATTTGAGGTTGTTCTAGTACACATCATCCTTGAGATAACCCACAGATGAAAATCTGGGGGATTTAAGTTCAGTGAATGAGATGCCCACTCAACTTCACACTTCCTGCTGATCAGTCTCTCCTGAAATCGCTCAGCCAGGCTAGGGAGGTATTTGGTGTGTGGGGGGTGAAATAAGTATCCCTTAGATTTTTTGAATTAAGATTCTGAACAGTCCCATACTCACTGAACTCCTGAATCCAGCCAAAAATTCTGCTTTTTGATGGAGCATGACAGTACAAACTTTCTCTGAAAACTTGCTTGCCGTACTTTGTATAAATTGTTAGTGAAATAGGCCTCCACACAAAATACCTGCTCTTTGGTTGACCAAGAGATGGTGGGAAAACTATTATTGCAATATTTCATGCACTAAGTCTACTGCTACAACCTGAAAAAGAAAAGAGGAATAATTGAAATAAAAATTTTATTCAAATATTTGTGGGTTCTGTTTTTGAGGGTCACCCTGTACTAAGGAATTTAAAGAATTACAAGTTTTTCAAAATCATTAGTGTCAACAGCATGTAATGCTTTAACTGGGATTGAAATGGTTTCCCCAAGTCGATTAGAACCGTAGTAATTCCAATGTTTGGCGATTACGTTTGTTTTGAATCATCCGGTTTAACTAGTCTTCATGCAAACTGTGTATTTTTATGACATGACTCGTTGCGATAAAAGTTAACGATAAATGTAGCTCTTATCACATGGGCATCAACTGAAGGCGGCGTGAAACACCAATCTTGAACGATTCACTCAGTAAACATATTGCATTTGTTTGGATGACGCATGCTTGCAGGAGGAGGTCAACAACTTCAGAGCTATGGGACCACCTATAGAATCAGAGTATGGTGAACCGACGCCACCCCAAGATGCACCTGAAGCTATAAGCAAAGCTGTTGCCAGTCTTCCTCCAGAGCAAATGTTCGAATTAATGAAGCAGATGAAGGTTGAGTCCATACTTCGTCACTTTTTCCTGTGTTTGAATGACTTATTGTCAACCAGTTTACTGATAGTTTAGATCAGGGTTTCTCAACCAGGCCCTTGGAGCAGAGGCTTTTTGGTCATTCCATTATATTTCAACCTAAATTCAGGATTTTGTAACACATGTTCTTGGACTTTTTTATTCACAGATATGTTGTAAAGATTTTTGTTCTACGCTCAACAAAACAAAATTTTGAAATTGCTTAAGCATTTGGCAAAACATAGGCATTTTAAATTTTGTTTACCCCCTAGATTTAAGCTCTAAGGAAACTGATCTGAAGCACTTGCAGGAATTTAAGAATTCTTGCCCCCAACCGCAGACTTCTAACCCGCACCTGCTCAGTACAGTTTCCGTCCCAAACCTACACCTGTCACTGTGTGCCAGAAAACCACTAAAAACTCATGCAGTGTGTTTCACCACTAGTGGCAATTTATTCAGTGGTTCATTTCAATGCCAACACATGCGGCACAGTGAGCTTTTCATTATTGTGTATGTACAATAACGACACCCTGACTTTATTTTTATCATCTCAAATCTGACGTTTTTGATGCAATAGTCTTTAGTGCCTCTTTATCATGTGCCTATATTATGCACTGGTACATTTCCAAGTGTCCAATGACACATTGGTGCAAAATTGATTTCTCTAGTTTTCTGATTTTTACTCATATGTTTCTCTCCACTAAACTGATTTATAACTACCCTTGTTGTTCCACTAACTAAATTTGCCTATGGCATTTACCAGTTTGGAAGTCATTAAAAGTATACCATACAGTCGTTACCAATGCATTCAGTATTCAAATGCTCTCAGTAGCTTTAAACTAAAATTTTAGTTTGGTAAGATGAAAGTAAGCCATTCAATGTGTGGCCCTCATGACGATAGTGATGTAATTTTGACCCGGTAAGACATTTTGGTTGGCAAAGCTTCTCTACACCTTTGTACCACAAGCTTTCTGTGGCATTACTTTTTTGCTCATGTCACTTTCACATGCATTGAGTCAACATTCAGCTACCTGCACAAAGGATTTCTTATCCCATGCTCACCCACACACATATTCAGCAGGTTGCTCTGCACTCGCACACATAACTCCGCAGGTTCCTGCAACCTGTACAGGTTTCCAGCCCCGCGCAGGACTCAAGCATGTGTGTATACCTCTTTATGGTTGTTATGGTTTGTAACAGACCATAGAGTTAATATGGCTTGTAGCAATCCCTATGGTTGATATGGCTTGTAACCAAACATACTCTTCATGTTATTGTCCAAATATTGCTCAGTGTCTGTGTTACTGGTCACTGTTCACAG
>Ga0210059_1012006_pt1 | contig 13165 bp, 8 predicted proteins | sample Ectturendosymbi2_FD_188042 | JGI IMG/M metagenome (GOLD analysis project Ga0210059, IMG submission 188042) | Ecteinascidia turbinata endosymbiont from Florida, USA - Sample 2 (SPAdes) (version 2) | ecosystem: Host-associated > Tunicates > Ascidians > Unclassified | place: Key West, Florida...
GCAATGCGAAAGCAAAACACTGCTAACATATACTCGCAACTAGGACGCCGAAAAAAACCTGCCGCAACTAGAACACCGAAAAAAAACAGTCGAGGAGCCCTAAAAATTTGTTAAGACAAAGACAATGCCACAATGCATAAATATATTTTAAGCGTCGCAAACCCAAAAAAAACAATTGTACCAAGCACATAATTCACAAAAGAAAAATACGAGCAAATGATATTTCGTTTGCATCATATTCTTGGAGAAGTCACGTTTTACCATTTAAAAGCAAATATGTATGGTTGTGCAAAAACCTATTCATAGTTTAAGAGACGATCTTTATAATGTTTGCAGAAAGTGACATGGAGCAAGATTTTCAGACTCTGTTCGATTTCTTTCCTGAGCGCAGCCCCTCTACAAGAAATACTTTTTTTCCAGAATTTGTATTGGCCCTTGGCTAGACTCTTTTTATAAAATGATTTTGGTGTCGGTGAATCTGGTTTTGTATGAATGAACATTGGAAATATTTTTGAAGAAATTGTCATAGATTTTGGGCAGCGCACCATGATGTAGTTTATGCATAAATTTTGCCAATTCAAGCCGATTAATAACATTTAGTTTTAACACATGAAAATTTTTATATAAAAGAGTAACGTGATTATAAAATGTCATTATTCTTATTATATTATTATGCAAAACGTTCAAAGGTTCCCATAAGGTCTGTCATTAAAATTCATACAGATGATCAGATCACATTTGCCAAGTTTTGCAGTTTCTTTCACTAGTTCCTACAAATCGCGTCGCATGTTTTACCACAATTCGGAATGTCGCAATACAACAGTTTGAATGTTCAATCGTGACTGATATTTCAAAGACGTGATGACTTCACGCGAAACGATTAGATTCTTTACGATAGTTTATGATTTCTGAGATTGAAAGGCCCTGACGTCACATTCATATAAAGTTTTTAGACGGGTCTAGAAACGTTTATATGCAAGGTCCGAGTCAGCTTTCGACGCCCCTTTACTCCCAACTCATTCTTCACATCTTTGCTGCCACAACCAGGCTGGGTGGGGCCGCCCAAACTGACTTTGTCCCCGGGAGCGGGAAACCCTAGGTACGCCACTGCATTGGACTAGACTTTAATTGGACTCGACCAGGACTATAAAGAATTTTGTTGGATTGGATCCCAATTCTAAATCGTTACAAAAATTAGGATCAGGGCCAAAGTTGGACTGAATTAATAGAAAAGAATTTTGGCTTTTTTGTTGTTGACAAGGTGTATTTTGTTAATTTTATGGACTTTATTTGGAATTGGACCTTCCATAAAATTTTTGAACTATGCTAGGACTTGTTTCAAAAATTTAGGACTGATCTAGATCGTAAAATATGACAGTACGCTCATCTCTGGTAGACAGCGACAACTGTCAGAGTCTAGTCCGGCACCGTGACCACCTTTGATGGGGACACAGTTGCGAAGTGTATTGCGTGTGTGCAGTACTTGGCCGAATCTTGCTCAGCAACATACGTCGTGGGAAACGCAGGTAGTAATGCTAGCATCACTTTTCTCCGATTTTCCGGAAAACGCTCACTGCACTTGATCCAAAAATCTGGCTATTGGTGTAAATGAAATACAGCACAGGCTTCATCGCTTTGGATATTGATGAGACCTGGATAGTGGAATCGCATTCGTTTATGCTAGTTTGCTGACAGAAAGGCGTTTCACCTATTCACTTTCTGTTTCTATGCAGCCCAGCTTTCGGCGTAATCTCCACAACGGAATGACTTCTCAGCAAGCCCAAAACAAGATTTTTCTGTGGACAAGATGGGGGATGGTTGGACTTACACGCCTTGGCCTAACTTACTGTTCTGTTATACTCTGTCATAAGTCAGGTGAACACAGTACAGGTATATCCACATGCACAGCAAGACACTCGAACTAACAGAAAAACACGATAAGCACGTTTCAAAACTTATGGCTACATGTAGCCATTAATTGCTACTTAAATCGTCTCGCAACAGTCGTATTACCCGTATTGTAACAAGAACACACTTAGCTGCACTGTTTTACTCAAATTATAAACCAAAGCTCATAAAAAGTGTCATAATGGACTGTGGCGCTTTTTGCCTCCGAAACAATGTTCTCACAATGTTCTACCGAAGGCTATGAAGTCGTGTTTCAAGACAATTTTGCTAATGATAACACAAACAGTTGGAGAGATTTGTGACAGTTCACAACGAAAGATGGTTAGGCTGAACTTAATGGCAACTTTTGATTAATATTCCCAATAGCCGCAAAAGTCACTGCGATGATTTAGTGGTAGTAGTGCTTTGATTGTAAGGCCGTTTTCGCATCTACAAAAAAGGTCAAGCTTTTCCTAATTAAAAATGAAATTTGGCCGATTGGGTATTTTTCAGTATCAATATCAGTAATGGTAGCTTTCAACCAATATAAGTTTAGTAAAACGAACTGATGTAGTGTTTCTTAACCGGGGGAACGCCTCCTTAGGGGGACGTCAACCAAGTTCCAAGGGGCGAAAGCCCTTGCGCGCTCTACAACATAGGAAGTCTGTTAATGGGAAAGTGTTCCGTCCAATTTACTCATGGAAATCCAGGGGGGGCTTGAAACACAGGACAATTCCTTAAGGGAGGTGTGGTAAGGAACAGAATAAGAACTACTTAACTAATGCATACCAAACGAGAAATTTCCAAATTGCCGCGCATGCTGATGTGCATGTACAAATAAAGGCCGGCAAATGTTATTGTCTGATGTCCCTTGTTCGACGCTGCTCATGCAACGACTACGTTAACTAACCACTCAGTGCCACACTTGCTCCACTCTTTTATCTTATTGTAAGCATTAGGCTAAAAAAATACCTGCAAATTCAAAATCTTCGCCAGAACACACCTGCTTGACTCCCAACCAGTGACAGCTTCCTGACCTTGGATAGTTAGTGCAGTGAAGTGTTACACAGGACGATGTTAGTTTGACTGTTATGTCGAGAGTCCGTCATGTGTTTTATAGCCTTTGTTACGAACCATGGAGTCGAAAGTTCATGAAATGATTTGGTTCCAAAGTAGCAAATATTATTTTTATTTTTGGAATTAATTCAAAATTTTGTTATATTTCAATCTACTGAAATCGCCTCCTTGGAAACTCAAATTGCCCTCCAAATTTAGTAAGCCACAAAATCTCTCTCATAACGCATAAAATCGCCTCTGGGGTCGATTTCGCCCCCGTTGAAAACCACTGAGTTTGAACAAAGTTGACTCTTTCATTTTAAAAATAATTAAAACTGGATGCGATGTAAAATTTTTTTCAAGTTTGAAAGGTTTTGCCCGACTGTTGGAATTTCTTTGATCTCGAGAACCAGATGTTGCCTTCAGTCAGGGGTTCTCAATTTTTCCCCATGAACACCTTTTACTTATAACCTATTTTGACAAGCCTCTCATAGACCCGTTACTAACTTTTAATAGTGAAAAGCAAGACAGAAATTAGTGAAAATAACTAAAATCAATAGTTTCCCTTGCTAGACTGTACCACTTGGCAACACAAGGATCAACCTTTGCACTCATATCAGGCCAACCAACACGATTTGCCTCTGGTGACTGCGATGATGAGAAAACCCGTTCTTAAAAAATTTGAAACCCACCACTGGGCTACATTCCTACTTTCCCCCTGACTTTACGTACATCATAACCGTAGTCTTATTCGAGGCCGCCTGCTGCGACACCGTTTGCTAAGCCTGCTTTTGTCTACACACCGTTGAATCTAACTGTGACTTCAAGCAACGCGCTTTAACATTCTTTAGTCGGAGTTGGACATTTGCTTATAAATGCGTAAAAAGTTATGTAAAAAATTAAATCTACTCGGAAAAACGAAACTAGGCCTACCTGAAAAGTAACAAAAATGAAAATCGGCATGTGTCGCTCTTTACAAAACATTTCTTGGAATTTGAAGGCATAAAAACAATTTTGGACGTCCGTTTTGTGAATTTTAGGACATAAATTTCAGTTCCATTATGGCGGTAAACGAAATTATAACTTTTCGGCATACAGGAACTTTTTTGAGATGTACCGTGGTCAAAAACGCCTTGGTGTGCCTTTCGACAGTCTTGGATCCTAAATCTGTATCGACTATAGTGGATCCACTGGGATGCTGAAATGAAGTTTATTGCAGTTTTTAAGACAACACAAGAAAACCATGTTAGTGTGAAAACACGATACGCAGGCTCATTATGCATATTGAAAAGCGAACCATAGTATGGACACGAGAAAATGTGGTTGCTCTCAGAAAAGACAGAATCAGAAAACACCAACACCGACAACGGGGCTCGAGTTGGAACTGCAGAGTAAAAAGAACGCTGCAAAAGACGCCGTTAGAGCGAGCAGCGGCAGGCTATGCTTTGTGCTTTGCAAAACAATAGAAAATGCGACTGTTTAAATCTAAACAATCTTCCCAGACACTTTCTAATAGCAACAACATAAAGGTTTAAAAAAAGGTTTTGCAGAGCAATGGTCGCACGCCCAGATTAACGTTAAGTCTTGTTTAAATTAAAATCAATTTTTTCAGGGTTTTTCTTTAATGTTTTCAGCAAGTATTTGAAAGTTACTTGCGAGACACTTTTGGTTGCACGGAACGAGTTTTTTTGAGCGCTTTCTTGCTCGACTTTTCTGAGTAAGGTTTCGATTCCGGCAACATCAGTGTTGTGGGCCTTTCTGGTGCCTTACATTCCGCTTCAGAGCGGGATGCCGATTCTGACTTTTTTCCACGAACCATTCTTATAAAAGAACGGCGAAGCGAGTTTTTTCTAAGATTTTTGCTTGCTGAAACGCTTTTATCCGGGGATAGAGACTGCTTCGTATCAGCAGATAAACGTTGCTTACGACTGCCGGAACATGTCTCCGTCGGCTGAGGCTTGCGGACATTTTCAGCGGATTTAGTGAAAACGTTTCCACTGCCACGCTTCTCCTTGGTGCGTGACGGACGGGGCGATGATGAGGAAGAGTTAAAACGTAATTCCGATGAAAGATCGTCCTGTTTCTGCAAGCTAGCTGACGACTTAGCAGCAGCACCATATTTCCTTGTTGGAGAAATGGGTATGCGTGAAGGCTTTCTAGCTGTCGATTGACTGGGTCCAATTCCGTCTTGTGAAGACACAGTTGCTACGCACTTGTCATCTGAAGCAACGTTTGGTTGCAATGGAATGTTTATCTTTAACTGCGGTGAAGAATCTCGAAGTGTCCCATTATTTCCACCTGTCATTAGCCATTCGTGTTATTCTTTACAAAGAAATGTTTTTTTAAATTACTGATTGGAAACAATTTATGCAACATTTACAATGGTTTCGAAAACACTACGAGAGAACAAGGTAACTGTTTACGAACTAACGCTTCGGGAAAGAGTATCATAATCATATTTGCAAACACAAGCAGCAGCTGCAAGCACATTACCAAGCTCTATATGGCGTCAATCATGCTGTGAAGAGATACATGCAAAGCACGCGGCAGCAAACGCATGAGGCAGTAGCATCATGCGCGCTGAGGAGGCTGAACTGTTGACAAGACGATTGCTACTTACTACATGCATCCAGTAGCGAGTTGTTTCTTTAAAGCAAGCAATAGAAGTGTTGAACAAAGCAAGCCAAACTGTCACTGTGAAATTAAGCGCAAACTGCTAGTAACGTAGGTACGAAAGATTTTCTTGCACACTTGCTACTGCAGTGCCCTAGACATCAGCGTTGTAAATAGTGACTTGGCAAGAAAAAAACGATACATGCGTTCCAAATTTTAAAAGTCAACTGCAACAGCTGCCAGCAGAAATTCAGACTACGCAACAAGGACGAATATTAGGCACAGCAAGTCTTATGAAACTTTCCTAAGTGAGCCAGCAAATACAACTGTGATTTTGTACCAGGCTGATTACATGCGCTGATCCCGCACATTCGTAGGTAGATTTATTACTGTTTGTTCGCAAAGAGAGCGCGAGCTTTTAATGTTACAAAAAACCGTGACCAAGCGAAAACTACGGTGCAGAGTGCTGTTTCTGACCTTTGCCTGGCGTCGCAAGCCTTAAAGTTTTCTAAACCAGGACTTGATCTTTAACCAAGTTTCTGCACCAAGAGATATTTGGAACATTAAGCCACCAGATAAGTGTGGAAATCACTAAGAAAGAGACCTACCTAAGTAATAAGCCAGAACGTAAACCTCCAAATGGCAGAAGGCAATTTATGAATGACAGAATTAACACCCTTGTGGCCTTGTAACGTCAGAACCGAAGCATATGATCCATTTAAAGTTGTACCAATTCGTAAAGTGCGAATCGGAAATTAATGTGAAAATCACTAGCGACTGGTGTTGAACGACTTTGTAAGCTTTTTCTGATGGAAAACAATCCAACAGTTTTCGCTTAACGCCTTGGTGTTAAGAATCAACGTCATCACGAAACATTAGTAATATCCACAGGGTGTTTGTTGCACGTATCCTACTTTGGCAACTTCGAATGTGCGTCTGGTTCACGTTTAGAAACGTTTTGTTAAAAGCAGCTCTACGCAACAGTCGGCTCCGCTAATGTGAAGAACTACAGCAGCACTGCTTTTCGTTATTTAAGGTTCGAACCAAGCAAGAAGCATCAAGTCAAGAAGACAGTATGCTTTCGAATGAGGCAAGCCTTTCCCAGAGCAGGACAGCAGGTTGCTCAGGAAACATGACGCAAGCCGAAAATAAAACTTTGGAGTGAATCGAGATTTTCAAGAATCAATACGTTTCGCTACTGCAGGACACATCTCCGCTGCTTCGGTTTGTCGTGAGCGGTCAGCCCGGACGCTCCACTCTTTGCCTCGTGTGCTATGCGCACGCTCGTTGCTCGGCCGGGTTTCAATGCGTTGCGAATAGTTGTCATGCTCTTCACAAAATTTCATGAGGCGGAAGTACGAAAAGTATAGTGTATAGTAAATATTGAGAAGAAACGAAACCGCGGAACTTTTGTGGAAATACGTTTGCATCGTTAAGTTACAGCAATACGCAATCTTTCAACGCGAGCTTTAACAGGCATCAGGCTACTTTCATCTAGATTCTACAGCAGTTCAAATATTGGTAGGTGAATGCAATAGACATTTTGGTAGTAAATCTACAAATTGTGCCTGCTATGCAGCACAAACACCGCTTGAATTTTTAGTAGCTACGTTGCTAACTAACTACTCATTGCACTGATGTACGAAAGCGACTTTTGTACCACCACTGGAGCAGCTATTTTAATGGTGCCCACTAGCCACTCGTAAAACGTAGTCCAAGCAATTGTCTGTTGCTGGTAGCATAAGCGTGAGGTGCGAAGCGTCTGATCGGCAGAAAAGCATTCTGCAGTTGATTTAGTCAACCAACCCAATAAGCGCCAATTCATACGGTTTCGGAGGCGTCTTCAAACGTGTCGTCGTCATCGGCGCTGCTGTCATCAGTGGCAGCACCCCAGGAGACAAACGCAACGTGACGCACAACCTGCGCAATTTTTATGGCCGCGCGCAAAGGGCTGATATTGATAAACCCTGCAGCAAAGCAGTACATTTAGAGGTCTGCGGGGCTTTGCATAAGAAGCACACTGCATACATGATGCGTGAAATACTGAAGGTCAACACCAGTGGTTAATTCACCACCAGGCATTTTCCTCACCTCCAAGCCTCCCACGGTCAAAAAGCACAGGTTCGTCGCAACGCTTCAAAAGCAATCACCAGGACACCACAGAAGACCTTAGTTTTAGTTACGAAAGTGTTTTGTTTTATTGAAAAGCTGAGGTAATTGAGGAAAATGCCCATCTGACTTTTTCATATGTTATTTAGTTGTGAGTGACACCCAAAAACACTTGCGTTGGTTTAAAGCACAACATCTCGTCTAGGTTAAAAGCTAATATTTCATGCTTTTCACCACATGTTACCGCTGCCGCCTGCGCAACGTCAGAGGTAAATTACTTCATTAACGCCGCCTTTAAATGACAAAGATGTTTGCTCAAGTGGTGACGCATTTTGGACTCGTCGATTGTTGACTCGTATGAGTTTCTTCTGCTGCATAAATAAGTTTAACTTGCTTTATATATAAATTAACTTCAAAACATTCTTTGAGCAAGAATTGCAATTTCACTTACTCCGTGACAACTTACAACAAAAACACAAGCAAAAATTTATTGTTTTCCTTTTTAAAAGAACAGTGATGTGAAAACGCGCGTCTTGTCCGACGTCCGAAGTCTGTAGCCTGCGGCAATCAATATATCAGTCAAAATAGAAAGAAGCTTAATCACAAGAACCACATGAAAGATCATGAAGTTGGACAGATGCCTTTAAAAAACTTAGGATCTTCTGAAAAAAATAACCCTGGCAATGGCAGTTACAACATTGGTTGGTGATGCTGAAACATGGCAAAGGAAATATAATTTAAATCCCTCTTTTTTCCTCCAGGTTCGGAAAAATTATTTTGAGTGTTATCTTTTGCCACTCAGATGCATTGCAGATTTGACCAGGAAGGTCGCAGGTGCAAGCCTGAAAATTCCAAAGTGGGACAAAAACGTGCTTTCAGCCTTTCTATTTCTATAGAAACCAACAATTAAAATATACTTCGAACATTAAAGCTCGGAGCGACTGCTACCGATAAGATCAATGCAACCCACTCGTTTTGGTGGAAAGATGCTTCGCTATCTCCAAAATGTGCATTGCTTGCCTTTCAACCACATCAGTTGCACTTTTTCCCTCGTATTCACCAAGTTAGCATCACATAATCGGTCGTGTATCGTTACTTAAAAGATTTCTAACCACGGGAAGTAAAGCGATGTATACTGATTTTTTTTAAATGAAAAGAGTTGTTTCTGTAGGGCTTTCTGTAGCGCCCCATGTGGAATCTAATCGGCATACACTGATTGAGTGTTTATAAAAAACAGTAATGAACTAAAACAAGCATAATCGATATCAAGGTTTGGTACCATTCTGCACGATTGCTTTTTTAACTCCGCAGATTTTCGAGTATGCATTTTGTTCAATTTTTCTTCATTCTGTTTTGCAACATGCCAAAGATATGGCATATGGCCAACACATACCGTTTAGGCACAAGTGTTAAATGCGGTCGTCAAACTGACTGTGCACACAGCTGCTCTACTCCGCTTTCAGTCGATAGAAAGCTTTGTAGACGCCTGCTTGTTTTTCTGCACTGATAAAGAGCTAAATGTGAAAGATTTGCTTTTAAGGTTGTTCCGGTGGCAGAGAGGGCGATCTGTTGAAAAACACAGACATTAAATACGAGAGCAACTGATGAAGTCGATTCGTAGTCCTGCAATTATTAAAGCGTTTATAAGGATGAATAGAGCCAAGAACCAACCAACCTGGCGCACTTTCGATCTCTTCTTGGTTGTTCTGTGCCTGCACTGGATCCACAGAACTGTCACAGACCTTTCCATTCGAGGGATTGCTCTTTTCTGTCGCTGGAGACACAGGAGGCTTCGGCTTAAACACCGACAAAATCTTCGACAACGTGGGGGAGAGCTCTTCCGTGTCTTGATTGTTTGAAGGTTTCAGATTTTCATCAGAATCGCCCGAAACACTTTTGCTTACAATGACTGCCGCTGATTTTTCTAGGACGCCATCGTTCTCAGAAACGGGATCTGCAGTTGGAGGAGCAGCCACAGCAACGTTCTCTGGAGGTGACTCGCTGCTTTTGGTGCCTTCGTCAACGTCAAGTTCCAGCAAATCGCTCACAATCACGTCGACGTCATTGGCTTCTAGAGCTTTTTCGGGGGAAATATGTTTGTCCGTAGCAACCGTATTCCCATCACTATGGCCGTGTGGAAAAGTTTGTTGGCTTTTGTCGGTCGTGTCTTCCTCAGAAGCGTTCTTCGTATTTCCATCGCTATCGTTGTTTGATTCAGATACATTTTCGGCGATCTGTTTTTCCTGCTTACTCTGTTCAGTGTTTGAACTCCTGTTGATATCCATAGTAACTGAGCCTACAATTGATTTAGATTTCTCCGTTAAGTGTTCTCTACTAGGATCGCTATTTTCTTCACGTCCTTCATCACCACGACTACTGTTTTCTGGTTTGGTCACGTCGTTCTGTTCAACCTGCACTTCTCCAGTCCTTGCCGTTGCTCTCAGTTGCTCTTCGGTTGCATCTTTTGTTTGATCACCTGGAGTATCCAGTGACTCACCACCTGCTTTGCTCTGATCTTCCTCACAGGGCGACTGACTGTCGGTTTGTTTGACGTCTTGGACATCAGACGCGCTACTGCTGGTAATCTCAGGTTTGGTGTTTTCATTTGGCAGAGACAGTGCGTCCAACTTCTCAAGTTGCGTGTCTTTTTTCCCAACATTTAAACCAACCTTATTCGGTTTATTATCGTTCTGTGATTCGACGGTTGTTTCAGTCGACTTTGGCAGTTCGCCTCGTGACTCGGTTGTTGCAGATTTTGACGGATCGTTTGCGGCAGACGCGTCCTTGTCTGATGTCGCCTGAAGCGCGTTGACGCTGAGATCCGTCGAATCGGTTGCAGTTTGGACATCGGGTTTGGCTGGTCTGTGAAGCAACAAACAAATTGGAGTATCAAATAAACTGGACAAAATTTGAAGAAAACCATTGCTTTGGAAAAAATTTGCAGAGAAAAGAAATTGGAGAAAAAGTAGCAAAAATCAGATAAAGTTTTTTTACTTTCACAAGGTTAAGCAAACAGGTACGACCGTTCCGCAGGAATTATCAAAATTTTGAAGGCAAAGATTCGGACTCATTTCAAATTAGAACAGTAAGTTAATCTGACCTTTCGTTCATGGGCTACAGGGTCAAAAACTCAGTCTTGCTGTTCTAGTTTCGCATCGGGCGGCGACTCCGGGGGTAGTTAACGTTTACTCATAAAATTGATAAAATTGAACATCAATTTGGGATGTAAAAGCTTAAACAAGGTTTTCCACGTCGCCACAAGCAATACAAAATGGGTTATTTGCCTCTTTTTGGAATCAAAAAGTTTGGTGGACATTTCTAATCATAAAAGCATCGTTTCTGTAAGTTTTAAAAAAGTTTTATTTTCGCGATTATGTTCCGGGAAAATACTGAACCCCAAAAGTCTTTTCCATCAGCGGCGATTTACATTTCTGCGTCAAATTTTCAAACCACAATATTTTTCATACCCCCTAATCAAGCTGATGATCACAATTTAAATTATGTGACTTTGAAAACAATTACTTCATTGCAAGGCTTGTTTTTCTGGTGGGTCCTTCAGACCTAGGCCCAGGGCCCTTCTTTAGCTTGAAGCCTTTTCTGATATCCTTCAGAAGATTGTCGATGATGTTTTCCTGCGATACACAAACCGTCCTCTGTTAGCAGAGTAAACAAGTAAACATGGTGAGGTTACCAGCGCTTGGAGTACTGGTTATTTCAAATGTTGAACAAGTGCTGTTGTTGCTCGTTGATCAGTTGGTAAACACATCACAAATCCACGTGGCGTTTGTCCTAGAAGTAACATCGTTGTTTCTTGGGAACCAATGCACACAGTCCCATGTTTTGTCGTGCAAAGTAAAGGTTGATCTAGCTAGGCAGTTGAAGATGCTTTGTTTTGTTTTGATCTGGAAATTGCAAGTTTAGTGGCAGGAGGAAGCGTATTTTGTGTTTGCTTGTTGTGACATGAGATAATTTGGTGCTTGGATTTTTTTCTTGGGTTGTTCTAAACACTATAAAATTGTGTTTGTTTTCATTTCAGTTGCTTGGAACTTAAAACATGAACTACATGTTTTGTTTAAAGTTGTCTTTGCCTACGTTAGGGTAGTAAACCATATGAGTTTATTTCACAGTAAAACTATCTTGTCTTTTGTTTGGTACAGAAAAACCTGAATTTGCTTTGGTGCATAGATAAAGCACAGCTCGACGTAGAAGCAACCCGGTGATGCGGAATCACGCATTCTCCAAATTAGCTTAAAATTCATACAGCGCACCTGCGGCGGCGGTTGATTGCTGAACTTGCTCTTCCCTTTTCCGCTGGCCTTTCGTTGTTTCTCCATTTCTTCGCGCTTTCGTTTCTTTTCTTCGGCGATAGCTCGTTCTTTATTCTCCTTAATGGAATTCCGTATCTGCGAAAGTACCAAATTACGTGACTATGACACGCACAAACCGTGCGCAAAAGCCACTATAGTGACTTCTGCGGTCCTTAAAGCGTTCCGCGCCAAACTGATTCCGTTACGCCATGTGTTTTTGGTCAACTAAAGCAGTGTATTGAACGTAAATCAGCAGTGAAGATGATGCATGGTAATAAGGAAAAATTAGCTACAGTGTAAATTAACACCAATCATGCACATGAATGCCGTTAAGAATAAACTTCCACCCAAAAAAAAAACACTTCTAAAACTCAACCAAAATTGTAATATTGTTCTAGTTGCATTTCCACACTAGAACGGAGTTACAGTTCACAGCATTCCTAACTCGTAGCTAATTTCAAAGCAAAACAGAAGGTTGCGCAGAGCAATTTTTCAAACGTCGTCGAAGCAGGTTCATTGCATTGAGAATAACTTTTATGGAATAACCCTTTAGCCAGACGACGGTTAATATTTGTCACAAAACTGAAACAAGAGAATTTCACACTTATCAATCACATGCTATGCTTGTGAACCTTATTCTGTTTTGTAGTATGAGCTGCCGTAATCAAATCTGTTAAACACAGCCCTTCCCTGGTTCAAGAGGTAACTGTTGTACCTGACAGGCGAATTTTCCAAAAGTGGCAAAGCAATCTTCCAAAGTAAATTTTTTCTCATCTTCTACAAGATAGTTGGCCAAACCAACGCGCAACTTTTCGATCTCGTCGAATTCTTGCTGCAAATTCTCAACACGGTTTGAAGCGTCTTTCAAAAAGGTGCTGAATTGCTTCTGCACATCATCTGAAGCTTTCTCTACCTGAAAGAGGGAAGACAAAGTAAAGGTGTGTAGAAACTGCACAAATCGCAGTTTCGTTCTAACGCAAAAGAATGTGCTGTTAACTCACAGAAATTGATGCATGAATTTGTAAGGAGAAATGTATGGAAGAAATCTCGAAACCTTTTTTCATTTCATTTGTTTGTGAGCAGACACGAAGTCCATAGTATGAACACACACACTCTGCAGAACGCAGGTTGATAAAAACAGACAATACAGAACGTAGTACAAGACATTGAAGCCGGCGAAATCACAGGGTTAC
>Ga0210059_1012007_pt1 | contig 13164 bp, 10 predicted proteins | sample Ectturendosymbi2_FD_188042 | JGI IMG/M metagenome (GOLD analysis project Ga0210059, IMG submission 188042) | Ecteinascidia turbinata endosymbiont from Florida, USA - Sample 2 (SPAdes) (version 2) | ecosystem: Host-associated > Tunicates > Ascidians > Unclassified | place: Key West, Florida...
CCAAACTTAAGGAGAGTTTGGCCGTTTGGCGGAATCTTTTGCCTTACATTTTTCAGGGAGGGCTGCAGCCCGGCAGCCCGTCTAGACGAGCCGCCCCTGAAATCCTTAATGAAAATCTTCGACGTACGCCACTGTACACTCGTAATAGTAGTTGCATAACATTGCTGTGGTTACACCACAATCACAAAATGTCCATAATCTACCGCAAAATCGGATTAGTCAGTAATCACCAATCCGTTGCCAGATGGCTTATTTTTTATGTGTTTTGTGGTGAGAATGTTTTGACGAAACTAGATGGCTAGCATCAGCCTACTTGTCTCTGTGTCAAGATGGAATTCGATGGAATGGTTGGAAACATTTCGCTTTCATGTGAATTGTATTCACTTTCGTGGAGCTGTTTTCGTTTTTGTCTGGTCGACAAAATTGTCCACGCGAAACAGTGTTTCGGTTTACATGTGCAGTGCTGTGGTGGTTGCATGGTTACCACAGAATATTCGACAAAGCAGTACGCGTATGTGATTGCATCTACAGCGGCAATTATGTATGTCTCTTTGTGAATAATAACGATAGTTCGTATTTAATGATATTCACAAGCCTACTGCATGTTGTCTTTGATAGGATAAATGATAGCAACTTAACCTTCAAAACAACGAAAAATCCCCATGCAAAATCGACATTTATGTTGCCCCCCTACTTTTTCCTTGGCGCTGCAGTGCTCCACGCCCCCACTTTTTCAATTCTAGAATCGCCACTGACAGCGGATGGTCTTTGCCATACAACCTAAAACCCTAACCCAAATTGTAAACCTGTGTCTTGTTTTAAAAACTTATTAAAAAAGTACTGTAGCTTACATCAAATGTTTTCCCATAAAAAGAGTTGTCTGTGTTAGCCAAGCCGAGACAAGAATGCTGAGAGCTCAAACGACGACCACTCGCCACAGCAGGAATTTCTACTCGACCAGGTTCATCGCACCAACTGCTAGTACCACGAACTCAGTGTAATAAATGGACAAACACAAAGCCAAATACACACAGTTCAAATGAAAAATCACCACAGCAGAGCTATACCTTTGGTGCTAAAATACACACTACTTTTCTGTTTATCCGATTGAAAGTGCACAATATGTGATGTTATTTTTATGGATTGTGTAATAAAATGACAGGGTGTTTTTCAGAGGTGTGCAGGATCCGGATTTCAGGACTCGAGTCCGGCAGGATTCAGCACATTTTGAACAAACCGGATTGGATCCGGTGTCAAGCGAAATTTCTGACCTGTTATTGTTTTTCAGTTATTTTGCTTCTCAGAATAAAGAAATAAAATCTGGCAATTACTTTTTTGATGTGTCTTGTGCAAATTAAAACATTTTGGCTAGATGTCAGCAACCTACAACCAGCTATAGCACGAGAATAACATCAACCATTGAAAAGTTTCGGACTTAGTCGTTGACCTCAATTATTTTTCTTTTTCTTACCCTAACCCAAACCCTAACCTGACACACTTTCCTAAACACGAATTCCTCAGCTCTAATAATCAGTTTTATCTCCGCATTTGGTATGTAGAATATTATTCTGTGCATGCGTACATGGTGTGAAGTCAGAAATTTTACATGTGAGAAATTTCGCTTGACACCGGACTACGGTTTTAGTCAAGTTCCCAGATCAGGATACGGATTTTCAAATTTCATTTTTTGGTATTTGACGCCAACACAATCATAAAAAAATTTTTGGCAAAGATTCAAAGGATGCTAATGTAGTTTACATCAATTGCAAATGTGTCAGAGGCGCTGTTACACCAGACGTGTCGTGCACTGCAGGGCGCCAGTCCACCACCAAAGCATCCCATCAGTCCACTGTTAGGCTCTTTTGACCCGCTCAATACAGCATGGCATCAGATCACATTTGTAAATTGTGGAGTTGTCGAGGTTAGAGATGTGGTGTTGCTGAGCCTATTTTGCTGTAATATCTATTTTAGTGTGCATCAATATCAGCTAGTGTGTATTTACTTATCGGTTAGGGCTTAATCGTTAGTTACTGTTAATGGATGTAGCAAGTCTCGCAAGCTTAAGTTGTTTTGTGATGATAAGTTTAATTGGTAATATTGCTTTCAGCTTCATGTTTCATTGCAGGAACTTGGTTGACTGCATTTTCTGGATCTGACTTTTAATGCCATATTTGGTTATGTGTGTTTTTACTTTTCCCAGTCTATGTTTGGTAAAGCTTTGCTTTTCAGAAAGGAAGTGGCTATTCGCTATAGGTCCGCCGACAGTGATGTGGTTGGAATGTAATGCTGTCTTGTCACCTCAACAGCACTGTTGTGGTAGCATAGCGGACGCGTCTCTGTCTGCTACGTGAATGGTTTTCAGTTCGACTCTCACCTAGGTGACTTTTAGTTTGGTAGCAGTCTAATGGTTGCACATGTCAATGGACCAGTTGGACCACTTTTTACTTTTTTCAAATGTTTCCAAACTTTTGTGTTCAGCTTTACAGTTTTGGTTTTGCGTTTAGGTTCAGGGGTTAGGTTAAGGGTTTAGTACATTTATACCAAGTCTTGTGCACTCTACTACACACTAATCGTGTGTTACTGTCACGTTACAGGTGACGGATGAATAACTTTTCTAATATGAAGGTCCACTGGTGGACCTGTAGCCACTACCCTTCAGAAACAAAAAATTTAGTAGTTCCACATCAATTAGTCAAATATGTTAACAGGATTTTTCAGGATTCGGATTTCATAGTTGTATTGCAAACAGGAGTCTGATCAGGATCAGGATGCCTACATCTTGGATCAGGACTGGAGTCGGACTCGATAAAAACTTGAGTCCGAACACCTCTGGTGTTTTTGTTTGGAAGTGGCTATACGTCCGCTGGCGGTGACACGGTTAAAATAAAACGCTGAGTTTGTCACATTAGCAAGTAGTCAAGTAGACGTGTCTTACTGTGTGAATGATTTTCGCGTTCACTCTTGCCATGATCAGGCACCTGTTGTTTTGGTAGTAGTGGTTGCACTTGTCATGGTACTGGTTTTCATTTACTTGTTTCAAATGTTTCCAAAATTTTGTGTTCAGATTTCTGGTATGGATTTAGGGGTTAGGTTTAGGTTCAGGGCTTAGGTTTAAGGGTTAGGTTTAGGTTTACTACGTTTCTACCAAGCGTAGTGCAGTCTACTGCACACCTGTTATGGATTAGTGTCATGTTACAGGCGAAGGATTAATGTTTTTGAAAATGAAGATCCACCGGCAGACCTATAACCACTGCCTGTTTGTTTTGTATTTAGCCAGTGTCGCATTCGGATACGGATGGATATCGTACAGAGGTGGCCGGAGTCACTTATTCAGACTCCGACTCCGCTCCTGTTCCAAAATTTTTGAATCCGGGTCCGGCTATTCTAATAATTTGAGAATCCGACTCTTGTTCAGACTCCGGCTACAATCATTGATCCAACCGTAATTTGCCCATGTTTTTATCTAAGAAATGACCGCGCAGACTCCTGCTACTGGCGAAATGGAAAAGTGACTCGGGATCCGGCTCCGGTCTTTCACAAATTTTTACTCCAGGTCCGGATCCGGGACCGAAAGAAAAACGCAGAATCCTGCCGGAGTCGAATCCGGCATTCCGGATCAGGTCTTACCTCTGATATCGAATACTTAATTTCTAAAATTTTCGGATAAGGACTGGATATTGATATGCAAAAATTTGTCGGATATGGATCAGGGGTTGAAAAATCAATATCCACTCACCTCTGGCGGGCCGGCGAGCTCCAGTGGTGCACAAGATCCGGATTTATTAGGAAAGTTTTTGGATTTGGATAGGGTTGGATATCGTTTCTCATTCAACCGGATCCGGAACCGAACTATCCAAATGAAGTAATGTGTGACCATGCAAAACTTGATATGGAACAATGGTTTTATCAAGAAAAATCACGACATTTTGAAATCACATCAGCCACAATCTTCTTTTCTAGTTTATCTCGGCGGAATGTCATGTTAGCCTACCTGCCGCTCGGGATCCTAACTTTCAGACTGAGGCCATTTAAATTCTCAAGCAATTTGTAGTTTGGAGCTGTGTGAAGATGAGCATGATTCTATAGTTTATTATGACAAAGCCCTTCATTTTTCAGATGAAGAACGTCTCATTCTTGAAAAGTTTTTTAGTAGATCATAGTAAAATGTTGGTGTTTATTAGCTTAAGTCATCCCTTGGGACATTTTTATGCTCTAAAAAACTTGATAATATGACTTTATTTTTAAGCAAATATGAATTTATATGACCAAACAAAAATGACTGAGCTAAAGCTTACAACTACTGTGCAAAGAAGCATTACCAGCAAAAACAGGAGTTAGAGATGGTGGCCCCATGGTTTGTTGAAGCCCTCTAAAATAAATGTGTCAAAAGATGAACAAAACATATAGTATTTCGTATGAAGTAAATTGAAAGCATGCACAGATATTGGTTTATTTATTTGTGGGTGCAAGACCACGCATTTTTAAGCAGTGCGTTACAATTCATCCAAATAACTTGGTTCACCTACGTCTTTGCAAACTTTCGCAGGGTGACCAAGTGGGTTCAGTTTGCGGATGCAGCTTAGTCCTATTAGTATAGTAATTTCGCCCGATATTTTGAGATTGTGTTAATGGTTTCCTTATTGAATTAGGTCGAAAATATGCAAAATATGACTTTATGACCTAACATGGAAAAGATGACTTTTTATGATTTTTGTTATAGACTGCGTAGGGGTGCGATTTATGTTTTATAATTCGTTTCATAGTTGCCTGAAGCACAGAAAAAATATGACTTTTACGAAAAAATACGACCTGTTCGGACTCCGGTTACAATCATCGATCCAACCGCAATTCATCCATGCTTTTACTTATGAAATGACCACACTGACTCCTGCTACTCCCTAAATTGAGCAGTGACTCCGGGTCCGGTTTTTCAAAAATTTTTTACTCCGGGTCTGAAGGAAAAACGCAGAATCCTGACGGAGTCGACCCTGGAACTCCGGTGCCACCTCTGGTAGGGTTGCACACCACGTGATAGACCGAAACGGCAAATCATCGGATCGACTCTTAACTGGTCTTAACCGCTACAGTTGTAAGCAATCGTTTGCTTTAAACATCTCCATTAGAGTATGCATGTGAGAATTGCGCGCAGCTATAACATCCCAAACCACAGAGAAAAAGAATTGTGCATTCTTTTCAAGACCAATCATAAGCTCATTGCAGTCCCATTGCTGCGGGGGGGCTTTGGTGGGCTTAGCCCCGCCCAAACAAAGCACCAAGCACCCCCAAATTGAAATATGAGACACTACAAATCACTAGAATTTTTGACAAATTATCAATGTCAAGCCCCCCTATTGCAAAGTTTCTTACGACGATTCTGGCTCATTGTGGTGTCCAGTGGACAGTTATAGCCATGGCATTCATTGAATTCAAAATTAGCAGTGTCTGTTTTGCCTCATGAGGCAAAGGTTGGGGTTATTTTGGCAAATGCTGGAGTTATTTTGCTTCAGCCTAACATAATTGGTTAAAATGGTTACATGAAAAGTTCAGCACGCATGACCTGCTTAATTGACCACGACGTCTGTAACGACGCAGCAGTGCGGTGGCTGCTACATGTGGCAGGCTAATAAAAACATCCCCAGTGGTGCGAAAGCCATCAGAGGCTTCCTTTGGCCTAGTGCCACAGCATGCAAGTGAAACATTTCTTTAACGGTGGAGCCGGGGTGGAATCTAAGCTTTAAATCCTAACTTCAATCCAAAACCCTAGCAGTTGTCCTTTTATGTATCGTCCTTGTCACATTACCACTTCAACCAATCGTTTCTGACAAAAGGCAAAATAGCCACACCTTTTGCCTCATTAGGCAAAATAGACACTACCAAAATGTAGGGTAAGTGCAACTGAGTGAGCGGTTTCGGATTTGGATTGGATATCAGAGTCCATAATTTTTCATTGTTGGATATGGAGAGCCTGAAAAAGTTTCGGATTGAATCAGGATTGCAAAATTTCCATATCTGTACACCACTGGCAGGCTTAGAGCAGCAGAGATGATCATATACTGTTTTATTGCTATCCAATCCTATCCTGATTTTGAAAAATGACATCCGTATCCGATCAGAATCCTGTTTTGGTTAAAAAAATGCTATCCGTAACCAAAAACTATCAAAAGTGTATTATAATACACAACGCACATTTTTGTGTCTTGCATATTTTGCCTAACTGCTGGAATTATTTTGCCTTTAGCTGAACACGATTGGCTGAAATAGTCACATGATAAGTGTGGAACGCATGTTCTTCTTAATTGACCATGATATCTGTACAGTGGCGTACGCAGAAACTTTTCATGGGGGAGGTTTCATTTAGCGGCATAGGGTAGTCATTTGTATTTGGTGTGCGCTGTTTGTGACGTCACAAATTGACGCCATAGTCCTGTTTCCAAACCAACATTTTGGCGAAGTTTGGTTACATGATATGCACATTTTTCTATACATCCACGCTTCTTATTTTATGTGTCAATGCACTGAATATAAACTATTAGAGCTCCAAGTTAGGCTATCGGAGGAAAATACGTACACCCAATGCTACGATACAGCAGTTCCTAACTGCAAAAATATCAGGCAGCGCGAACAGGGGAGTAAAACACACTCATCAATTCGTCAGAGCAATTTACAACGGAAAAATGAAACTGCAACACAATACACATTACCTAAATGCATTTTGCCACTTTGGCCCTGTCATGTCTATGCCTATAAACAGCAAACTTGACATATCGCATTACCTAAGTAGGCTACTTTTCAGGGTGAATTGCATCAAAAGCAAGCTGAAGATTTGCCACACCAAGCTTTTTAGTAGTCATTTGTTTAGTAACAACGGTTCGATTTTAACACCAACCACGATTTTACATTCATAATTTCATTCATTAATCCTACCCATTGTTGCACTTAACCACACATAATTGGCAATGCTAGTCTACAAACCAAAACAACATTTGCAACAACAGATGTGCTTAAACTATCTCAAAAATTTTGAAATGACTCACTTAAAGTTCAGTCTAACAAGTAAATATAACAAAAAAGCAATTTTGTGTATCATGTTCAAGAACGAAAAAAGCTAACTGACTTGGTATCGTTCAGCAACTAGTAAATGCAGGCTCACGTAAATAAGGCGTGAAGACAGCAGAGCCTGGCCTAGTGTAGACTACAGACCACATTAAAACAACTAGCCAGCTCTAGCTAGTCTGGACTACTATCGCTAGTTCAGGTACTTAGCAAACAACAATCACAATGTATACTGAAATGGCCCTATCTTGCTAGACCAGTAGCAGACTTATGGTGTTAAACTTAGCGTGTTCAATGAGTAGGGCATGGGACTACACTACGGTTCTGAGATTATACCATAGGCAGACTAGGAGTCATGGCGCAGAAGGCTGAGAAGATACTTCCGAAGATACTGAATGAATGATTGTTCATTGTGCAACTTTTTCCAAGAGTCCGATTCCTCGAATTATCGAGAAAGGCGTTTCGGATATTCTTATCCGTATCCGGTTCCGGTTAGAAAGCAATTTTTGGATATCCGTATCCAGTTGCAAACCAACTATCTTGCCGGATATCCAACCAGCAAACCGGATAGTGATCATCTCTGATGGCCACCTCTCAGGCGCGGGTTTACCATGAGGCTAAAAAGGCTCAAGCCTAGGGCCCCCGATTTTGGGGGCCCCAACATTTTGAAAGTGATGAAAATTTCTAGGATTTAAATAATTATATTTGTACTTTTGTTTGGGTTCAGCACACATTTTCTTACTATGCCGCAAGCAAAAGATCTCTCTCGAAGAATGAGCGTGAAGTGAATGACCATGCATTCTCATTTTATGACGTTAAAGAATAGATATTGTTACATATAATGCGTGGAACAAAACGTCTGAATCCATTTTTCGGATTACACGAGGCCAGTGAGATACTTTCATTCGGCCAAGGTCAAATCGCCTGTTGACACGAAGAGATTTGGTGGGCTCTCCAAACTAAGATCCAAGCCCCCCAAATTTGCAGATGAAACACTATAATTTGTTGGAGTTTTTGTCAATTTTCAGATGCCAGGCCCCACCTGCACAAATGTAAAGCTTCCCTATTGAAGGCTTTCTGGTGACGGTTCTTCCCAGGTATCTCTTTTGTTGCTTTTTATGGGTATGATACGGGTAAAGACTAGACTAGCCTGCAATGGAGAAAAATGTTAACTGTTGGCAACACCGCACGTGTTAAGCTGGGATCATCTTTGACTTCAATTGTCTTGTAGCAATCTTGGGCCATTCTTTCTACAGCTCAATGTATAGAAATGATTTTAACTACTAGACACATATCTAGATGTATTAGTAGGCTAAGGCCAATTTGAAGCTTGAGCTTATTAGCTTAGTTAGCAAAGTGAGCTTCACGTGTAAGTTTTTTTTCAAAGTAATCAGGATAACGGTGGATCTAGGTCGAAGCGTACATGTGAGAGTGGTTCCAGCAAGTGAAAGAAAGCCACTGCCAAAGAAGATGCACTACGAGCTGTTATTAAAAGACAAAACCAATAACCCACTTTCTTATTGTGCTAGACGGGTCTACGCCAAAGCATGGGCGTTGGAAGAATTTTTTCCAGGGGGTGGACTAGACGATTTTTCCAAAATTTCCAAAGGGGAGGGCAAAAGTGGTGATTTTTTTCCCACTCGAAACTAAGAAGAAAAGCTTTTTGGCTGAAAATGTCAAATTATCAAAAATTCCGACGCCCATGCACCAGAGGTGACTACGGATTCGGAATGCCGGAGTGGATTCCGGAAGGATCTTGCGTATTTATTTCGGACCCGGCGCAAGAGTCAAAATTTTGTGAAAAAACGGACCCGGACCCGGAATCACTTTTCATTTTCAGCAGCAGGAGTCTGTGTGGTTTTCATGTATTGGATTTCTTAAGCAAAACCATTGCTTAATTTCAGTTGCATCGATGGTAGCCGGAGTCTGAACAGGAGTTGGATTCTCAATATTTTAAAATTTTTCGGACCCGGATCCGAATGCAAAAATTTTGGAACAAGAGGGGTGACTACGGAAACTTCTGCCTTCCAGAAGAGCCCCAATACAAAATAGCCTAGGGCCCCGAAAATGAAAATTCGCCTCTGCCACCAAAGGTGGCCATGGATCCGCAGTGCCGGAGTCGACTCCAGCAGGATTCTGCGTTTTTCTTTCGGACCCGGATCCGGGGTCAAAAATTTGTGAAAAACCGGACCCGGAGTCAAAAGTTTGTGAAAAAGCGGAAACGGATCCGGAGTCTCTTTTCAATTCCAGCAGAGGCACGAGTCTGTGTGGTCATTTCTTAAGTAAAAACATGAGTGAATTTCGGTTAGATGGATAATGGTTGCCGGAGTTTGAACATGAGGCAGATTCTCAAGTTTGAAAGCTTGCCAGACCATGGCCACTGTAGTGACCGGTACTTTTTTGGCCATAACTCACCAACTGCTGCAGCTAGAGAGGTGTTCAAACCCTCTACAGATTCAGCAAGTCTTCTAGTTCTGACTCAAACAATTTTTTCAGTTTTGAGTGTGGGTTTCTCTTGGGGCGACGCCACAAACGGGGGTGTTTTAGCGTTTTTATAGCCTACTTCACCCGGCCCTAGGCACCAATCCAATGAGTCAATACTTTGTCTCAAGTTTTTTTTGAAACTACATCATCACCCGAGTCTTTAGAGCACTTGATTGGCTTTATGGCATATCTGGAGCCAAAATTATGCCACAAAAAACAAAAAGTGGTCAAAATTTCTACCCCTACAAACTCTAACCTGGGGTGAATAACACCCAGTTTGTATATGGCCGTAAATCGCGGCCAGAACAGGCTAGAGAGCTGTTCAAAACCTCTGAAAATTCATGAAGACTTGTTGCTTAGACTGCAAAAAATTTTAGCTTGAGATCTCGGGTTTTTTGATGATGTTTACATAATGAAAGGATGTTTATGCATATTTGTTTACAATTTGATGATGAGGACATCCACTTGGAGTCGAACAATCGAGCCGATTTTGTGGTTCAAATTTTTTTGGATTCTAGGCCACAAGACGAGTCTTTAAAAGGTTTGGTGGTCATTCTAGCATTTCTGGTTCGAAAGTTAAGACAAAATAAGCAGAAATTAATTACAGTAGGGAAGTCCACTGAAATTACTCAGCATATTTTCCAATGAATTGGGGTCTTTCAGTCATAACTTGGGCACCAGAAACGCCAGAAGGTCAATCTAAGGCTTTAAAGACTCATGGTACAGCCTAGCATTTAACCAAACCTTGAGCCACAATTTCGGTTCATTGTCTGGGTGATGACGTCATAAAAGAACACCCAAAATAAGCAAAACCTACCCTCACTCTGACGTCACCCTCCGAAAACCCCAAACCCAAATCTCAAAAGTTTTTTTTTTTCAGTGCAAACTAGAAGACTTCACGAGTCTTTCGAGGGTTCAAGTAGCTCTCTATCATGTTCTCGCGGCGAGTTATCGCTATCCGCGCAAGCCGCCAGTGGTAGACTCATGCTTTTTCTGCAATTTTCTGATTTTGGGATAAAATGTTTTTTGGGTCATAACTTTGGTTCTAGACATGCTAGAAGGCCAATTGAGGGGTCTATAGTCGTGGATGATCACTTAATTTCCAAAACAATTTTGAGAAAAAAATGGCTCATTGGATTGGCGTTCAGGACCAGTCAAAGTTGGTCAAAAATTCAAAAACACCCACTTTGTGACCACCCAACAGGAGAACTTCAAATCCAAATCAAAAAAATTTTTTTAAATCGAAACTAGAAGACTGGCCGCATCCGCAGAGGTTTTGAACAGCTCTCTAGCTATAGCGCCTGTCGAGTTATGGCCACAAAAGTTCCGCAAACTGTAGTGGCCGGCGTGGGCTTACAAAGGCAGCAGCAAAACAAACCTTATTCAAATAGAATCATTGAATGTGAAAATATGCTTCCCAGAAGATGCAAAAGTAAAATTTTCAGAGATAATTATCCTTCTGATGACTTAAAGGATTGAATATAGTGATTGATTATCCTATACGATGTTATAAATGACGCTAAGGTTAGGGCTGTGCAACTTGGATTTACCGATCTCTGCCTATTTGTAATGTCCCATTGGTTTTGGTTAGACAAGCATATCCCATAAGCGCAACATGAGTTTTAGATTCTAGTTTTGCATGCATGAATTGACTTGTTATTGCTGTTCCAATTTGTTGTTGTTGTTTCCTTTTTTGTTGCCGGGGTCTCTTTCTTTTGCAGGGAAAATTCACCAAGGTTTTTCTCCATCACATGCAGCAGGGCGGTGCCTTTGAGGATTTCTTCCAGTGATGTGTCCGAGTCATTTTTGTCGAGTCAGAGTCACAAGCCCTTCGAGTCAGAGTCATCCAAAATTTTTTCGAGTCGAGTCAGAGTCATGACTCGGTCGAGTCAAGTCAGAGTCGAGTCACGAGAACCGTCGAGTCACTTAGAGTCATTGGTTTGCAAGTTCGAGTCAATGTCGAGTCACACGAAATTGCACGTTTTTTCTACGACATTTTTTTGCTTTGACATGCCATAAAATGGCGCCCAACATGCCATGAAATGGCGCCCGATAAGTTTGAAACTGGTGCCCAACATGCTATGAAACGGCGCCCGATAAGTTAGAAAATGGTCCCAACGTTGTTTTAACAAGTTTGATTGCAGGTTATTTATATCTAAGTTCTCTCAGTTTGCATTTTGCTTGTCTCTTTCACACTCAGTCATTTCAAAGAGTTTAGTCCAACCTTTCTGCAAGTATTGCAGCCTCTCAGTTTGCATTGTATTGAATGTGCGATTCACCACGAACGGGGTGTGCGTGATGAACAATACCCATGTGGCGCAAACAAGCAGAAATAAAATTAGCACGACGTGGAATCTTTATTGTTACTTCGTGCCACAGTGTGAAGGTTTGCGCACTTGCTGCTCTGCCTTTCCAATCACAACAAAGTGGTGCTTGGACCCGGATGGGAAGATGGTGCCAGGTACAACCTTCGCAAAAAGAACGTTCAATAGGTGCGGTTTATTGAAAATACGAAGGGTGTTGTGGCAACCTCTCGCTTGGCGTTACATTTAAAGTGTGGTTTTCGCATGCCCAAACCAAACAGCATAACTAAAAATGTTCTTGCTAATGTTACTCGAAATTTTTAGAGATTATGCGGGTAGGTGTAGAACATTATCGCAAATTTTCGTTGCAACCAAAGGAGTACAAAAAATGTTATTGTGTGCAGGGGTGCAAGCAGGAATTTTTCAAGGGGGAGCTGAAATTTTGAAAAAATATTTTGCTCTCACTAAAGTACAGGCTACCTTATTTACTATAACATTTATGTCATATATGCTATTTCAATTTTAACACATCATCACTTTTCTTGACCAGGTCTAGCCGTGACGTCTGTTTTTCTTTGCCCGTTTTGACCAGTTACCGTGATTTTGTTAATCTGTTAAAGTACGATGCGATGTAGTGTGGCACTTCTCCGCAAAATTTTGACATTGTTTATGGAAGTTTGTAACATACTCAGTATCCCGAGATATTGTTTTTAAATAGAGGTCAGATGTTTGTTTGTCAGCAGCCTCCACTCGCAGTCTTAGGGCAGCTTTAAAAACTCCTTCATTGCAAACAGTTTCGTTCAGTGAAAAAGCACCACCGTCTCTGTTGCACCTCAATGGTTATTCTTGGCGACCGCAAAATTCAATAATTCTGATGATATGGGAAAGACGATTTCGATTTTCCTCGACAGCCATCTGTCGACTGCTGTTTAAACCATTTCGTACATCTCTGGATTTGTCGGTATATGTCTGCACAAAGTTAACGAACAGGGCTGCACATAATTTATGACAGTGACAGCTTTGGTGACTATTGTAATGTTCCTTTGCCTTTATATAATTGCAGTGTGGTCCCGAAACTAATGAGCGGGGAGGTTTTGCGCTACTACTGACAGTCTGAGGGGCAAACACAACGCACCATTTTCAAAAAGCTGCATTGTAAATACGTGACCCAAAAAGATGTGTACCCATGAAAATTTCAATTGTGACTTTGATTAAAAAGCTATTTATTTCAAATTACAACCACACATTATTCAGTTTATGGAAGACCATTCACCAGAGTTTCAACTATTTCTGTCGATTTTTAGTCAATTTATGGCTTTCCCAA
>Ga0210059_1012008_pt1 | contig 13164 bp, 2 predicted proteins | sample Ectturendosymbi2_FD_188042 | JGI IMG/M metagenome (GOLD analysis project Ga0210059, IMG submission 188042) | Ecteinascidia turbinata endosymbiont from Florida, USA - Sample 2 (SPAdes) (version 2) | ecosystem: Host-associated > Tunicates > Ascidians > Unclassified | place: Key West, Florida...
GATTTGTGCCTATGATCGATACCATAACAGCCAATGATATTTTCAACTCTATCGTTGGAGTACTGAACAGGATGGGAATATACTGGTCCCGTGCTGTAGGTATTGCTAAAGATAGCGCGCCATCAATGATCGCGAAAAAAGCAGGTGTTGCGACAAAAGTTAGATAAAAAGTACAGGTTGTATGTGGAGGACGTGAATTTTGGACATTTCGCTGTATTTCGCACCAGGAGGCATTGTGTTGCAAATCCTTAAAATTGGATCACGTCATACAAGTGGTTGTCCGGACAGTTAATTTCATCCGAACCATCACCGTCAGTTTGACAGCCTTCTAAGTAATAAGACGTTTTTTTATTTACGTGGGGAAATTGAAAACTTTATGTGCTAATAATCATTTTCAGATAAGCTTGAACTTTTTGCATTAAAGCTATGAAAACAGTTGGAAGTTGTCAATACTTGTAACCAGGGTGTTATGCATTGATTACATTGGTCCGGCCCGCTTGAGATTAAATTTGCCTGAATTGGCCCCTGAACTGAAACGAGTTTGACACCCCTGATATTGATGATGAACTAGCAAGGCATGTACATAAACTCGACGTGAAACTGCAAAGTTTGTGTGGGAGTGGCTTTTCTCTGTTTGCTGTGCGTTTTTCTCTGTTTGCTGTGCGTTTTTGCCAAGCCTTATCACTTTGGAGTCAAATGACCAACAACACTTTGCTAAAACAAAGATGGAATACATTTCTTTACCCTCAAGTATGAATGCCATATAGTATGTATATCAAGTTATTAATGTGTAATTCTGAAAATGGTGATTTTGTACGATGCAATAAAAACTATTCAGAATGGGGTTTTTGCGTTTTTTTTAAAGAACAAAAACCTGTTTCTTTTCAAGAAAACAAAAAAATTCGGATTGAAAAAAACAGGTGGGTTGTTTTTTTTAAAAAAACGCGTTTTTCTCAACCACGATTGTCTTTCAAAACTTTGTGATTTTCCATTGATCGTACGATCTGGAACTAGTCACGTCACTATCACTTTGATTTGGTATGCGCAGCACACTTAGAGTATAGGTCCCTGGTAATGAAGAAGCTGAGAATTACTGGCATTTGAATACGTACAAATTAGTGTTGACAACAAAACAAGTTTCAAAAAATTAAATCCATGCAGCATGTATTAGTAGACCTACAATATAAAAAATCTAGTTACAGCATTTAAATTTTGTAATTTCTCTCTTTGGATGCCCGGGGCCTGCGCCCCGTTCACCCCCCCTCTGCTCCCAACCGTACTGGGTGGATAAACCCCGATCCTGATATTCAACATGCTTTATTATTCCTTATAGGCTACTTTAAATAAGCACGAAACATGGTCTTCGTTCTTTTAAATTCTTTTTTTAGCACTGCATCCCTAGCGGTACCATAGGTCAAGTTGCAAGCAAATTTGAGGGGTGGAAAGAGATGCATTTTTGTGGTCGGCCCCAGGAGGCACTTTGCTTTGCTACGTCACTTGTCGCAGATGTAAATGACATGGAAGAATTGACACGGAGCTAGCCTGTCAGGTCAGCCAATGCGAACAACAGGGGCGCAACCAGCTGATATTTTCGTGGGGGACAAGATGACAAATTTGTTGTCGTACCTAACAACTATACATGCTTTTGAGAATTTCGGGAGGTAATCGCCTGGTTGTGGGCTTGGCGAACAGTATTGGAAATCGCTTCTGCAAAGTTTGGTTTCTGTCATAGAATTTATTGCTGAAGGAGGGTTGGCGGCTAGAGGAGATGATGAAAACGTTGGATCGCCCAGAAACTTTTTTCAAATTTTCAGAAAAAGATGCGATGCTTCTGGTGACCGGCTTTCATCGGTTTCACAAATCGCTAATAATTGTCAAACATCGAGTTGCTTCAAAAAATATCTTATTTTCTGCTTCGTTATCAAAAATATGAATTCTAAGCCTAACCTTTTTTCAAAAACTTAAAAAATCAGAATTTATGACCTAAAATTTTTCAAATTGCAACAATTTCAATATTTTGCTATGATTTTTAATTAATCTGAATAATGATGATAGTTTTGTTTCGGCTGCGATGGCCGACGCGTGCGCCATGGTTCATCTTGTCTGCTTGCTTATGAAAACGCACCTGCTAGTGTTGCTGCGAGATAACTGTCTTGACTTGCTTCGTTGTGCTTTCTTGCGCAAGTTGTCTGCATGTGTGAGGAATATAACGGCGTTTGTCAACACCTACTGAGACCGATAAAATCGGCCGTTTTGGCCGATATCGATATATCGGTCTATCTCTGGAAATACTGATGACTTCATCGATAACCCCCACCTAGATTCTGATTCCCACATGGCGCCGCCTACCACCTAAATCCGGCGCTGTTTCTAGTATAGGTTCAGGTAGCGCCAGTGTTGCGTCAGCGTCATAACACGGCCCTCGGGTTACCTTTTTAGTCCTTATTTGGCCCTCGGAGCAATTTGAGTTTGAGACCACTGGTTTACACTAGGGTAATCGAAAAAGCAAAATGAAAGTGAAGCTGCCAGTACCCAAAAAAATTCCGAAAACTGCTGGTTTAGAATGACATGAGCGTGGATACAAACAAAAATTTCCGTAAGAGTCAAAGACAATCCTAACATTCAGCGAAATTGCCAAGATAAAACTTCCCCACCAAATGGTATGACGATGGCTCATCGGCAAGTCCAAGACACGTTTTCTTACGCAACTTCATATCGGGGTAAGCCTCAATGACACTTCCTTCAAGATTCTTACACAACCGTTTTGCTGGCACGATTACTTTTATTTTCAAACTTTCTTCGCTAGTAGCGACAGCAATTAAATAACAAGCGCACATGAGCAAAGCAGTGACTGACACAGAAACTTTCTTGCATGATGCGAATGACAAAAGCGCATTTTTAAGCTTTTACATGCGCGACCAGTCCCAAACTACTTGAAGCTTCGTTTCCGCATAGCACCCCTTTTGTGGCGAAAGCGAGAAAAATCCTCATCAGAAAATTTGTGTGGCACGAAGGGCTTCGAAGGCGTTTGAGACTTGCCGCCACGACCAACAGGAAGCTTTGGTGGAATTGAAGTGTTCAAACGGACCGAATCGCCCGGTTTAGCGAAAGTAACAGCTGACGCGCTTAAAGTTGCTTGACGGCGAGCACCGTTGCTGGAGTCGCCTTTCGACTTCATAAAGTGCTTCAGCACTTGCACCTGTTCACCTGTGCTGCGACGCGCTTCATCCTTCACTGTGACAACTGTGCCGAAGGTCTGTGGCTTTATCTCCGGGTCTTCCGCTTCCGACGGAGCGACGTTGTCGGCTTCCAACTTTCGCATCTTCCAAACGAAGTTGCCCGACAACATGTGTCTCAGCGTGAGAGGCTGGCCTGACACGCACGCGTCACTTTCCGAAGCCGAGCGCTTTGCCACGCTTCTTTCCGGTTTGCTTCCCGGCATAAAAATCTCAAATGGATCCCAGGCGGACAGCTGCACTGCTCTAAGTCTTTCAAGATGAGAGTTTTTCTTTGGCTTCGGCGGAGTGGATGCGTAACGTGTGTTTTCGCTTGATAAGTCATGCTCAGCCGCCTCGCTCATGACCGGACCGAAAAGACACGAAACTGATTTTATCTTCGCTTCGTGCTGTTGAGTAGTTCCATCTGGCAGTGTATGATTACTGAAACCTATTCTGCCGCGAGATAAATCGTGAGGACAATGCAAAATATCAGCATAAACGTCCGAAACCTGGGGCACAATTGGAGAAGTCGACTTTGAATTCTTCTGGTCTATGTTCGTAGAATCGTTCTGTTTGGCAGCAACTTTAGCACGAGCTTCCATCACAAGCTGATGAACGACCAAGACGTGTTGTCGCACAAGGGGCGGAATCGGATTGCAGCACGCAAGCACGCCTTGCGCTTCGCGCGGTAAGATTTCCGCGATCTGCAGCAGCATGTGATTCGGCAAAACGAACCCGGTGCTCTCGTCCTCTTGTCTGGCCATGGAGTCACGCCAGGCGTAAAGCAAGCGCAACGCCTCGGTTTGTTGCCAGTTGAGTTCTTTTCGCTTTCCTCTGCGATTCATCCTTTCCAGCATGAGCAAATGCGAGTCGGGTCCGGTGACTGGCTTCTGGTAGCGCAGCAAGCAAATGTCGCGGCTGTTGTTCAGGACAACGCGAAGTAGTCGTTGCTCACCGTTGGCTGCCTCCAGTAACTGGTTGCGTATCACATCATAGATGTATAGCAAGTAGTGTGTGTCTGCCTACAAATATAAGACAAACGCTGTGAACAGATTGCCAAAGTGATATCCAAGACATTGGCATCAAACCTTATCGTCGCAAGTCTTACGCGCGACACAACAAGCAGTGAAAGACCACCAGCCCTGCGATTTGGTCGATCACAAAGCACTGCGCATCTAACCTGGGCGTAATACATCATTTCTTTTGGAAGTGGTCGTACTCTCCAGTCGGCGAGCTGGAAGCGTTTGTCGGTGGTGATGCCACAGTAGTGGCGCAACAGGAAATCGAGAGAAAACCGAGGCAGGTTTAAAGTGCGAGCTGCTTGACCTGTAACGAGAAAAGTGTAACAAAGAGCGAGGGGCATTTTTTACAATGATCTCTAGTGAAAAACAGATTGGCTTTCTACGCAAGGAAACGTGAGGAGAGCAAGTTTACTAAACGTACAATCAAACATCGAATGGTAATAAACTGTCTTGCGCTGAATACGGTTGACACATATGAGACAGATTTAGCTGATGAAGCGAAAATCAAAGAAAAAAGTTACTTGTACAAAAATTGCTGACACACCTGTATCGAACATGTTGACCAGATAAACACCCAGATCCCGCTGAAGCCAAAAGACGTCAGAATCTGCTCCATGGAACACCTTCACTACACTAGGATTCGTAAATACTTCGTTGAGAACTTGCAGGTCCGACCGCAATGCCAAAGTATCAATGATATAGTCACGCTCCCTAGTTGACAACTGGAAGCAGTAAAGGTCATATGTAGCTCCGTTACATGATAAAGCGCTGCAAATTCACGGCGGTAAATCACCTGGAGTATATGGCGTGAAATATGTTTTTCAAAATCTGCATTCCGTAGCTTTATGGTTAAAATATTGTACAATCACAACATCTATCAATATCATCGCGGAAGGATCTTGCCTAAACTAACAGAATAAAGGCCACTTTAAGGAAGCGGCATGCCTTGCAAAAATTATGGGAATTCAGCACATACCAACGAAAAAATATCTCTTGGCCCATATTCTCTATATTCGAGGTATTTACAGCTACGAATCAGGAAAATACATGCTTAAAATATGTAACATACAAATTCCATTACATATTACACAGGAACACGTTATCCCACTACCAATTTAATTTAACACGCATCAAAGCAGAACAGCGTGTTACGAATATCACTAGATGTAAAACAAAACCCGACCAACGACACTCAACGTACAAGGAGCCAAATTATGGAATAGGATACCAGAAAAAATTCTCACAACTTTCACTGTTTCTGCCACAAAAGTTTATGTTCGAAACCCACACAATCTTATGGTTATATCAATGTTACATCATTAATAATACGTCTATAGCTTTTCAAAAAAGTGATCACTTTATCATTTTATTCATGATTTTATATTCAACAATTGCTCAGTGAAATCGAGCCAATTGAAAACTATTTTGGTCTTTGGTTGTACAAATCGTGAATTTGTGTATTTAATTATAGTAACAGAAAGTACTACTATTGGACTGGCTACGTTGTGGACCTTGCAGTCATTTAGCTAGTAGCCATGCATTCACTAATCTAGTGATTACCGAATAAAACGCTTTTATCTTAAGTATATTCACACACCTTTGGCAACGAAACTGCGCAATAGTAGGATGGGGAAAAATGGGTGATAAGAATAATATGCTTGAATATTTACTTGCATGAGGCAGGTGATACCCTGATAACTTCGATAAGAATGATGTTCCAGATCTACTGCAAATTCTTTCTGCGATCTCAAGTGCGTAATCAATGCAGGGAGAAGTTGTACATCATCAATGAACACGCACGCATCTGGATCCAGAGCATCAAACCTGGAATTTTCAATTTGGAAAACACACGTTTACCAGGGGTAGCGAAACGAATTTTATAGATCTAGGCCTACGACCTACATCATGGTTGATTGATTCTGTGACGTAAAACTTCGAATACCCTTTTTGCACAATTTCTACAAAGATTGAAATGCGAAAACGCACCTACACTCGCTGTGACTTTATCGCAGATACTGTATTTTGTCAACACCACTAATTCCAAAAGCTCTACGAATATATCAGAGGTTTTCAACTTTTTTTGCACCGCGACCCATTATAGGAACCCACTATAACCCAACGACCCCAACCTAAAACTCGAATAAAGCAAATGTAATGCAGCTGTGTAGATAAACTATCTTTTTTGCGACCCTCCAAAGATGGTTCACGACCCCATTGTTGACAAGCACTGCTCTATATGAAGCAAATATGCGACAAAAAGCAAAATTTTGAAGATGTACACGGTGTTTGAAAAGCACTATACTCAAGCAAACTCATATAATTTTTTAATACTGATTTTATTTTTGTTTATTTTTTTCAGGAACTACAGCTGTAATACGGGAGATTTAAAGGGCAGTAGAATAATAATGTTTTCGTTAATTCGGGAGAAGACTCATGCAGTTGAAAATACTTTAAATATGGAACATTCGTAAGCGTTCAGAGAACGTACTGTGGAGTTCCTGAAAGAACTACTGAAGAAACTACTGAAAGAACTACTGAAAATATTCCAGGAAAAAGATTAATTTGTAGGTGAAGAAATTTAGAGAACACAGAACAATTTGTAAATTAAACTCAAAAAGTTAAATTCATTCAGGTTGGCCAAAATCAGTACCGATGCAGGGGAACATTTACCAAGAGAGGAAGTCAGTCGGGCGAAGTTGAAAACAGTTATTGTGCAGGAGAAACAGTCCATAATAAGTCGTGAGCGGTACATTGCTGCCCCCTTAAAATTTTGGAGCTTTGGGAAGAACAGGAGTTATTGACAAAGATACCAAGTGATTCCAGCAGAATGGTGCAGATCCCCATACCTCAAATGCAAGCTTACGGTGGCTAGAGCAACATTTTCCAGGACGCATCATGAAAAGGACTGAAAATGAATGAATGGCCTCTCTTCACAAGCCCCAACATCAGTCCACCACTGTTTATTTTAGCTGAGACACTTCGGTCATTTGACAGAATTGACTTAATCTTTTTTGGTAATTTCAAAAAAAGGCGGTCAATGACCGAAAAAAAGCAGGTAAGATCCACCATATGTTTACTTACAGGGATTTTTGAAAGATATGTGTACACAGATAACTCACCGAGTGCAAGTTTGCTAATAGAGAGCCACCCGAAGAGCATGTGCTATAATTCGTGCCTGCTGCAAGTCTAGTCGATTTTTAGCAGTGTAATTTTTTCTAAACACCCTGTACTTTATAATGATTAACTAAAAATGCAGTAAAATACTGGGGGTTCCTTGTATCTTGAACCTCCTTGAAAAATAGTGAGGTCAGCATCACCCTATCCCTATGTTCTGCCCCACATAATGTCTACAGTAAAAGCGAAGTACATTAGTACACATTTTGCATTGACACCATGCCTGCACAACAAACAACGACCCACGGTGATCGTGGTCAGAAGCATGGGTAAAGCAAAACTTTTGTGAATTTTAACTTTTTCGGAAGTTGATTTCCAACCTACACACAATCAATTAATGATTACTATCAGTGGTTTATACCCAACGTCTTCAACAACAATGTGATCTTGCCGATAACAAATTCCTGTCATGCAAACCATGTCAGTATTACGTCATAAACCTGCTATAGCTGTAATGGTTGAGTGGTACCGGTACATACAATTAAATGCCTCGACGCAACGTGGAGATTGACAAGAACCTTTTATTCGTACAGTAATACTGAATTTGAAAGAACTGCAAACTGGTAAAAGTGGCGCAACGTTTGTTTCACTAATAATGAGTGAAGAAGTCTCCATAAAAGGTAGGTGTACTTCTAACAATATGCTTCATTCATTCAACGTTAAATAAGCCTGGCTAGCGTTTTTCACAACGTATGTCTATGAACGGTCTACTTGCTATTGTCAACTGAAAAAGAATTGATGATACTACGCCACCAGGTTGGTTTGTTCTCTTGATGTAAGAACCAATAGATCAAGCCTCGAGATCACGTGACTGTCTGTGTGTGATCGCATGGGCAACAGTGTTGATCCTATTCTGACTTAAGTTTGTGGACAATGACGTGGTTTGCTGTGGACTGTGGTCACACATACAGTCCATTACTGTGGTTGGTAATCGATACGACGAGTAAAGCTTATGCGCATGCAAGACATGGTCACAATAGTCAATTGCCACAAGAAAAACAGCCACAGCACAACTCGCTATGTTTGTTTGTGCGGAGAGAGTGACGGTATTACAGTACTACAATATAGCCTATGCTTTTGCTGCAGACGGGAGTGCGTGACACTGTTCATTTAGTTAAACAGCAGTGTACAAGTATCAGAGTGTGGTGAAGGATTTGATGTAAAGCAGTGGTTCTTAACCTTTTTTCTACCACGCTTTTCCTTAAGTAATTGTCCTTTGTTTCAATTCAAGCCCCTGACTTTAAATAGGCTGTAAAAACTAATGTATTTATTGCTAATTTAGGGATCAAACTTTCCATATTGTAGGGCGCGTAAGGGCTCGAGCGCCCCTGGAAATTCATTGACGCTCCCTTGTGGGGGGAGCGCCCGTCAGTTAAGAACCACTGACCTAAAGCTTTTTTGGGTAAATGGGCCCATTAAACAAGCGATATGCCTTTTGCGAAAATGAGAAAAGGATCTCAGGTTGAACGGTTGGATACAAAAAACACTTACAGATAAAAAAATTTATTATAAATACTGCTGATGTGAAAAAAGAGCACATTACAATAACTTGAATTTTAAAGAATCATTTTACAAATGCTAACCGCATTAAAAATGCGGCTCCATTTCCATCTATGCGTAGTCTGTTTGATGCTGGCTAGCCTATGCCAGGGTCGAAATAGCCTATGTGATAGTGTTAAATCTGCAGATTTATCCTACAAATCGCTGCGCATATTGCTTGCCATTCTAGTATAAATGATGCAAGCCTACATCATCTTAAAGAATTACTAGGCAGTATATCAGATCAAACATATTCTGTCTCAGTTTGACGAATCGAAGCTGTATTTTCAAATTGCAAACAAAGTAGGAAGCTTTCTCTTTATTCCCTAAAGCACATGCTTGATATACTATAGTATGCACGTGGGTTTGCTGTTAGCATTTTATTTCGACTGCAATGTGTGGTGTTATTAATGACAGTTTGATTGTCGTTACGATGTTACTAGCTGTTATTATTTTGTATCTTTGCGGTTTCTTTGTAAGAAAGATCTGTAGGGTGTTGCACAACGATTGCAACTGCAACAAGATAATGGTGGTTACTTTCACTGCAAACTGCTAGTTTCATCGCAAATTTTGGGCTGTAAATTGGGCTAATGTGGAGTTATTCCGGCTGGTTTTGGGCTTGTTTTATGAGGACATTGAGTTGGTTTTTAACCAGCATCTGGCAACACTGGTCTGTTGGATCAAGGTCAAAAGATATTCACGAGAAAACGTCTGGGAACTGAAACCTATTTAAAGAAACCACGAGTTTGATGTGATGGCATTGCATCAACTTGTGTGCAACAGTGGCGAAGTTTCAGCCCACGCTTCGGCGTCGCGTAACTTGGTATGTGGCTGGGCCTGACCAACTGCAGAAGCAAGACGTCTACACTCATTAACAAAAACCAGCTAAGGATTGTGCCGTTTTACTGCAGTTCACAAAATTAGTGACACATTTAATGTGCTCGATGGGAACTACATCTTATAATAATTAAGGTTAGTCGCAGCGCACGAGCATCACAATCCTATCAAATAAATTTTAAGCGCGGAAGTACGCCAAACGGCGTTAACAGAAGAAAATCTTGAACCGATTCTAACAAACGTGAATAAAAACTTGACGTTTTTAAAACATTTACTTTTAACAGTAAGAAACTGTCCTTAAAGAACAGTAGTTAGAAGTCCTGCTGGTAAGTGATGAAAACTCTTTGATGCAACTGTTTTCTACGGTTAAGTCCAACTTAAAACAGCCACTGCAAAAATGAATTGATGAGAATAACTCTTTAATATATATACAAGTCGAACTCGCAATCGGCTCATACCAACTTATGACCCTGGGTTCTACTGTACAGCCTTAACCGAATTTTGCAATCTGAATGAGGCACGCGAAAAAATCCTAACCAGTGGTTTTATGTGTCTAGTGCGATTACTAAACGAAAGGAAAACGAAGTAGTTGCGCTCTTGAGTTCTCATCAACTTGAAACAACATGATATGGATCACGTTCCACGTAGAATAAATAGTTTGGACTTAGCTATAATTAACCTTCCGCAGAAATTAAGTTTCTGACAAAGGGTAAGTCAGTCACTTCAGAAAAATAAAAAACGACAAAGCCCAGTCCATCGCATTTTTCCAACTCTAACGTAACGAAATATTCTGTACGGTAACGCACATGCATTTTCTTGTGGCGTTCTGAATCTCAGCCTCCTTGACTACAAACTTTTCTCGCCCCCACTAGATGATAATCGCAATCCCCGAATACTGACTGCATTCTCTTCAAAAGTTTAGGACAGTAATGCTTTTGCGTAAAAATGATATCAGCGTTCATTACTGACACCACAGCTTGTATTTCTGAAGTCTCAGAAACTGCACACGTATATAATCAAAAGAGTCATAACCCACATTTTCGGCGTAGTCTTTGTCATCTGTGCTTGAGTTGGTTCCCACTTATCCAATTCAAACTGATAAGGGTGATCATACAGTGACGTGTCTTGCTCAGATGACCTCGCTTGCTGTACCAAGCTTTCGATTGCCAACGACGAGCCCGTTGTCTTCGCGCCTGACCAAATCAAGTTGGCGTTGTTACGCAATGTGTATGCTAATTGCTAGTGGCAGCAAGTAAGATGCTAAGGGCTATGGAAAACCTTACTGATATCAATTTCAAGCCAATGCTCAGAATATTTGCTTTCAACAAAATCAAAATTCTGTGTTAACCACTCCTTCACTATTTCAGTTGCTCTAGTAGACTTGTTGTTAGCTGACTAACATCTGGTAAATGCTCATCTGAATTTCAGGAGCATTGTAGCATGCATGAAAAATCTTGGGGAAACTGTTCATTTTTCAGACAATTTCATGTTTCACATCTTCTGCATAAAGCTTTATCACAAACGATTTGTTTGGGAACTTGGGTCTTCCCACAATTCAGTGCATTTTGGATACTGATAAGGTCTACACTGAAGCCAACAAACAGCCTCAGTACAAACTGTGCTTAATATTTTAATAAGAAAATTTGTATCATACCTTTTTTATAAAGGTTTATCAAACTTTTTGAAAGAGGTTTCAATGCATTTGGCTTATTCCGAATGATAGGGACAAACGGTGCATTAGTATTGTCCACTTTATCTTTGAACTTGAGTTGTGGTCGCAATATGTTGTGAGCATGCAGTAACCTGAAGCAATATACCAGTTTAAATTCAGTGTATGCAACCAAGACATCAACAAGATTAGTAAGCAAACCCTCACATGACACCAACAATTGCTGTAATTTAAGCAAATGTTTGCATATTTAAGCTACATCAGTAAATAACAAGCATTCTGTTACCTATTTTAATGAATAAACTTGTTTTGCACATAAGAATGTAACCAAACTCAATGAACAAAAAGCAGTTATTCTCAAATAAACACTTTCTAAACAAAATCAAGATATTGCACTCTTTGCTACAAATATAAATCAGAAATATGCTCATATGCTTTGACAGCAACAGAATTTGGTACACAGCACACTGTTGTGACTGGATTTTCCTGAAGCACCTGTACTCGCCAACACACAAACTTTGTCAGTGTTAGTGTCAGCATCAGCAACATCACTTACCACATCAGACTTGCAATAGGTGCAAGCCAACAGAACTCAAAATTAAACTAAATTCTACATATACTTTTACATTTGCACACAAATATGGTAAGCAAATGCACCTAAAAATTTTGGTTTTGCCTTGATGATCAACTTTGTTCCAGGATGAGACCACTGGTGTTGTGTTACCAGTAACTTCAGATGCTGACCTGCAAATAAAGTATAACCTGACAACCAATGTACACCAACAGCACATGTTTGCAAGGGACTATCAATGTACGCTCAACTGCAACAAAAGCTCAACTTAGTAAGTTAGTATGTTTTTATTACGACAGTTCTTCCATGAAACAAATGGTGACTTTTTATATAAACTGAGGAGCATAGGTTCATGGTAGAAAACAAGTGAGTCACAAATCACAACACATCTCCAGAGAGTGAAGCACCGACATTTCTCAAGAGTTCTTATGCAGAATCTATTTATGAAGAGTTTTGTTTTCCAAATGAAATCAAATTTCAGAGTACTTTTACCAAATCCAGTAGTTTGTCTTTCAGGCAGCTTTGCATCTGAAATCACACTTTTGTAAGTGGCATAGGCATTGGAACAAAACTGCAATTGGTTTCTACTTGTCATGTTATATGAAGACCTGATCAAAATTATGTTGTATTGTCAGATATTGCAAAGCGTTACTGCTCGCAGCGTCTCGCTGATTTATCCCACATGTCACGTGTGTTGATTGATTTACGCGTGCTACTGATGATGTGCCTTGCCGTGTCCGTATTCTGTTCATTCGACTAGATCGTACTTGTGGAGATGGCGGCTAGGTAGACGGTGCTTGTGACCTGGTGAGTCTGATACTTATCAGTGCTTCTTTTGTTTCAGTGTAGCAACGTTTTCAGTAGATTAAACTTTACGAAAAGCTATGCTCTGATTTGTAGTATCACTGCATTTTAATCTACTGAATCGATACCAACGAAATGGACGTCAAAGCTCTTCGACCGAAAGTGTTCGCTGCAGATCCCCATAGCAAGGATGCTACAAGAGGATGGCTGCACTGGCATAAATCGTTCACCACGTATGTTCGAAACCTTGGTGAAGTCACGCCAGCCGATAAGTTGAACTTACTGGTAAACCATGTGGATGCAGCTGTGTATGAACTCTTCGTTGAGGCT